>QWCT01002393.1_pt1 | contig 11899 bp, 10 predicted proteins | sample 1972681 | NCBI WGS metagenome assembly QWCT01 (sample SAMN09866701, study PRJNA288562) | Human oral metagenome isolate pre3_saliva, whole genome shotgun sequencing... | isolation source: mouth | host: Homo sapiens | place: USA: California | reverse complement strand
AACAAACTTCGGTTTCCCAGCAAACTGTCCTTACTCCATATCGGATTCTCTTTCATAGGACAAAAGACTCCTTTCCTCTTGAGATTTTTGAAACAAAACGCCCTCGATACTACCCTGTTCTCTATAGAAGGAATAAAGCTTGATTCCGCTTTCCACTATATTTTGTAAAAGCCCGGCCTCTTCCTCCCTGGTTCCCGAAAAGCCTACCCGGATTTCATTTTCCCGAAGGCTTATAGACTTGACTTTCGGCTCATTTTTTAAAGCCTGCATAAGTCCTGTATTCTTCCCCTGCACTTGAATAATAATAGGGTTTTGCATGCTGAGCTCTCGGGTAATCTGCGACACCGATCCGCTCCGAATCATTTTCCCCTGATGCAAAAAGCCCAGATGGGTGCAAAAGTCAGACACCTCTCCCAGGGAAGAGCCTGTCATGAAAATGCTTTTTCCTTGACTTTGATAATCCAATAGCATGGTTTTGATTTCTTCCAATGTTCTCGGATCCAAGCCCGCCAAAGCCTCATCAATAATCAGAATCTTGGGATCGTGCAGAATTGCTCGAACGAAGGAGAGCTTTTGTAAAGCCGCCTTGGGCAAAAGCTCCATGGCACTGTCCTCCCAAGCCAAAAGCCCGGACATTTCCAGAAGTAGTCGAATCCTTCCCCGAATACGGCTTTCCTCCATAGAGTAACAGGAGGCAAAAAACGTAAGATACTCTCCCACCCTCATCTGGGGATAGACTCCCGGAATATTGGGCACATAGCCCAGTCTTCGCTTGAGTCTCCTCAGTCCGGAACCTGCCTCCATATCATCGATAAAGATATGACCGCTATCCAAGGGATAAAGCCCCATAAGCAGATTCACAAGAGTGGATTTTCCGGTATCCGGAAGTCCCAGCAGACCAAAAATCTGATCATCGGAAATCTCTAAGGAGAAATCTTCAATCACCTTTATACCGCCATAGCTTTTTTTTACATTTTGGAATTGAATCATGCTTCCTCCTTTGCCACAACATAAATCTGAGGCAGGTACTGCCTGATTTGAGGAGAAACATTACTTTCCTTCGGTACAAAACGGATATTCAGCTCCTTTTTCTCGCTTAAATAGGGAGTGAGCTTCTCTCCTTCCAAGGTTCCGTCCTTGGAGGGAAGCAGGTCATAGCCTCCTGTCTGATAATTGTAAAGAGCCATATTACCCTGAAAATTCTGTAAAAGTTTTCCGTCCTCCAGCTCTATCTTTTCAAAACGGATTCCTTCAATATTTTGCTCCTCTCCCAAAGGATAATGAATTTCCAAAGGAATCATGGGATTCATGGTATTGGTCTGTAAATCGTATTCTCCGCTGGATACCACAGGATCTCTGGATAGGGCACAGTACTCTATATTGTCGCCTTCCTTTCGGTCCAAAGCTACTGACTGGGTAAGAATGTGTACGCCGTATTTTTCAATATTCTTCTCTTCAGTAAAGCCCAACTGCTCCTCTCGAATGAAGCCGAAGAATCGAGCATCAGAAAAATAGCCGTGCAATCTTTCACTTAAGATATAACGAAGAAAATTCTTTCCGTTTCCGCTACTGATCAGATTGCTGCTGTACTCGTAATCTCCCACAGGTATGGCTATGCTCTCCAGGGTAGACAGGTCTATTTCCGCCCCGCTCTCCCATTTTCCGCACTTCACCATCCTGCCGAAAATATAAAAAAAGCTGTCATAAAAGGTATATTCCGTAGTATTTTTCAGTTTTCCGCTAATCTTTCCCTGATAATAATGGATGGTCCCCTGAATATCCCCCTTGGCATTGGCGGATTTTTTGTTGATATTAAAATAATGAGGGGCAAAGGCATCACTCTTAATGATATGAATCAGAGACTCTTCTCTGTCCCTTCGAATATCCATTCGATGCAAATCTTCCTTTTGCAAAAGCTCCGTAAGATCTCCTGTAAAATCCATTCCCTTTACAATAGGATTCACGGTATATTCAGGCTTTACGGAAAGGCTGATATTATTTTCATTGGGAGAACGCAAATTAATGTAATTCTGTTCCTCCACCGTATCTTCCGTGATTTGAGAAAGCTTAAGGTAGGAAAGAAAGCTTCCGTTAAAACGAGTTCCCATACCCAGGGACCAAACAATTACCCCCAAAAAAAGCGAAAACAACAGAATGCTCAATCGATAATATTTTAAATTTCCCTGGGAGCGCATCAAAAGATAAAGCCCCGGTCCCAAAAAAATCAGGCTGGGAAAGAGAATGGCAAAATATAAGGCCAGGGAAGGAAGCTTACTCAAATCGGAAAGATTCATCAGCTCCTCTAAATCCCAGTACTGCTTTAAGCTTTTTTCCGATGCGGATATAGACAGGTTATCCAAACGATTTTGCCCATAGAGGCTAAGGAGCAGTCTGCCTACATAAGAGCTGTCCTCCGTAGCATAACGTTCCACTTCGGATAAGTCATAGCCTAAAACAGCCAGCAAACCGTTTCCCTTGGGAAGCACGGAAAGATAGGGCTGATTTTCCGAAAATAGTTCCTCTCTTCCTCCTCTAAAATGTACGGGAGAGCTGAAAACCGATACAGTACTCTCTTGAGCCAGGTCCCCCTCTGTGCCAAGATGCAAAGCTCTTTCCTGAAAATCCAATTCCTTTTCCAATAAGGCGGAATAATTGTCCCCTAAGATTTCTCTCCCTCTTGCCCCGGAAAGAGAAAATAAAACTACGCCCCCCTGTTCAATATAGGAATTGATGAAATTTTCCTGTTCCTTGGACAGGGCGGAAAAGGAAATGTCCCGAATAATCAATAAATCCAAAAGAGAAAGCACCGACTCTTCCTTGGGAAAGGACTCCGGTTGAAATGCAAAAGTTCTGCTTTCCAGAAGTCCGTTATTGATTCTGGCATTGTGCAGATAACCGATGCCCTCTCCCTTTTCGGAAAGAATTCCCACAAAAAGCTCCGCATCGGTTCCTGAGATATCCAATCCCACTCTTTGGCTGTTGATTTGCTCTCCCTGCTTATTCTCAATACTAATAAGCATCTGATTCACACCGGTGGGAAGACTCAGGTTCTTTACAAGCTCCTTTTTATTGTTGCCTTCCACCACGATGGGATAAGAATATTCCACGATACTTTGGTTGGATTCCGCAAATAAAACCTTTAAATTACCGGAAAAAACCTGTTCCTCCGTATTTTCCACTGTAAGAAAAAGGGGCAGACTTCTCCCGGACTTCGCCGTATTTTGTATTCCGTACTGGTAGCTTAAATTCAGATTTTCCGCTCTTCCCTCTTTTCCCATGAGGAAAAGGAAGAAGAGAAATACAAAAATCAACGCCTTCTTTCCCATTTCTCCCTACTTTCTATCCTTCTTTCGATTCTTCTTTTCCGGCCTTCTCTCAGGCTTTTTCTCTACTCTTCTTTCAGACCTTCCCTCATTTTTCTTCTCTCCGCTCTCAGTTCCTCTACCGGTTCTTTCTTCCCGGGAAGGTCTCTCCGCAAAGCTTTTTGCTTCCTCCGTAGCAAGTCCTAAGCCGGTTCCTCCCGTGCTTAGGGAACGGGAATGCTCCACACGGTAAAATTTATCAAAAATCAACGGCAGTTCCTTTTCCGGAATCACATAGCCGAAGTTTAAGACCTGCACCATCACCTCTTCCTTTTCCTTACGAAGACGAATCAGAACCCGCTTTCCTTCAGCTCCGTATTTGATGGCATTGCTGATTAAGTTATCAAAAAGTCTGGCCAAAAGATCCCCATCTCCTTCGATAAAAAGGGATTTTACATTGGCGGAAAAGTCATAGGAGAGATTGTTCTTCTCAAAATTCGGATAGCTTTCCTCCACCAGCTGAGATAAAAGCTGAACCAAATCCAAGGTACTTAGGTTCATATTCAGCTTTCCATAGGATAATTTTGTAAAGCCAAAAAGCTCTTCGATTAGTTTTTGTAAACGGAGAGCTTTGTTATATACGATTTCAATATAATGTTTTTTCATTTCCTCCGGAACCATCTGGCTGTTTCGAAGCAAGTCCAGATAGCCCAAAATAGAGGTGAGTGGGGTTCTTAAATCATGGGCAATATTGGTGATCAAGTCTGTTTTAGACTGTTCGTTTTCCCTCTCCCGTTCAATATGAGAGGACAGCTCCTCCTCCATAAGACGAATGCTTTCCGCAATATGCGCCAGCTCTCCTTCTCCGGAAATGGCAATATCCGTATGAAAATCCCCGGCGGAAATCTGCTTTACCCCCTGTGCCAGAGTCTCAATATCTCTTGCGGTTTTTCTTTGCAGAAAGAGGAAAATGATGGTAAAAATCAAAATTCCCACCAGTACAAAAAGCAAAATACTGACGGTGCTGACAAAGGCAAAGCGCTGTACAAGGGGGTTGTCATTTCCTATTTGCACCAGGTAATTGGTGTAGGAACCGATATTTAACACAAGAAAACATTCGATGACCGCTGTAAAAAGAGCGGAAATTCCCACATGAATCAACAGTTGCATGAAATAGCCCCGACCGAAGTGGTGGGGTAAACTTGTCTTCTTCAACGCCAAGACCCCTACTTTTCAATCTTATAACCAACGCCCCAAACGGTGGTAATAATCTTATCTTCTCTTTGGTCTTCTTTCATCTTTCCTCTCAGACGACGGATGTGTACCATAACCGTATTGTTGGCCTCATACACCTTTTCATTCCAAACCTTTTCAAAAATCTCATCGGTGGAGAAAACTTTTCCGGGATGAGATGCCAAAAGGAAAAGAATATCGAACTCGATAGGGGTGAGCTTAATGTCCTCATCGTCAATCAATACCTTATGATTATCCTTATTGATCAGCATATTCCGAATATGAATCTCATTATTCACATAGTTGGGACCCGCATTGGGATTTAACTGGGTATACCGTCTTAACTGAGACTTCACTCTGGCAGTAAGCTCCAAAGGATTAAAAGGCTTGGTCACATAGTCATCCGCCCCGCCGGTTAAACCTACAATTTTGTCCAGATCCTCGGACTTTGCAGACAGCATAATCACGGGGATATTGGAACTTTCTCGAATCTTACGGCACATCTCCAGTCCGTTCATTCCCGGCATCATCACATCCAAAAGCACCAGATGAATCTCTTCTTGAGATAAAATCTGTAAGCCCTCCTCTGCATTATATGCCTTAAAAACCTTATATCCGTCAGACACCAAGTAAATTTCCACTAACTCGGCAATTTCTTTTTCATCATCTACAACCAATATATTAATTTGCTGCATATTACCTCCTCGCTACAGTTTTTCCTAGTGTAATGGATAATTGTGAAAAAAGAAAGACTATCTATTTTCTAAGTTCTTGCATTTTCGTTCCAAAAAACTTAATTTTTATCTTTTAAACTCTTTAGAAGGATAATTTCCTAAAACTCTAAAATCAACACCCTCTTCCTGTAAACAGGTCAAGGCATTCAACACTTCCTTTTGCTCTAAATTCCCAAGAAAATCTACATAGAAGCAGTAAGAAAACTCTCCGTCCCCCACGGGTCTGGACTGAATCATGGTGAGGGTCAGTCCGTTAAACAAAAAGTTCCCTAAGATATGATAGAGGCTTCCTACTGCATGGGGCAGAGAAAAGGAGATGCTGAGCTTTCCTGCATCCTTTGAAAACACCGCTTCTTTTCCTAAAATGAAAAAGCGGGTGCTGTTCTCCTTTTTACTGAGATTTTCCTCTAAAATCGAAAGGCCGTACTCTGAGGCTGCTTCCCTGCTGCACAGGACTCCGGCTCCCTTTTCCCCTGTCTCCATAAGATTCTTAGCGGCAATCGCTGTATTTAAACTGGGGATTCCCAGAATCTTCGGATACTTCTGAAAGAAGTCTGCGCACTGAGACAGAGCCTGGGGATGGGAATAGACTCTTTTTATGTCGGAGAATGACTGTCCGGGAAGTGTTGCCAGGCAATGGGACACCGGAAATTCGATTTCCTGCACCACATAAAGCTTAGGATGCTTTGCAAGAAGATCGAAATTGTCCTGTACCATACCGTAGGTGGAGTTTTCCATGGGAAGAATGGCATAGTCCGCCCTTCCTTCTTCCAAAGCCGAAAGCACCTCCTGAAAATGTGTGCAGGCTATCATATTTTCCTTTTGGAAAAAAGTTCTGCCCGCAAGATAGGAGTAGGCTCCCTCCGTGCCTTGATACACCAAGCTTTTCCCGGAAAAAGGAAGACAATCCAGCTTTCGAAAACCGGAGGAAAAGCCTCTTCCCCGTTCCAAAAGCATACCGATTTGCTTTCTCCTGGACATACTCATCATTTCTTGAAAAAGCTCGGTAATGGATTCCTTAAGCTTTGGGTCCTCCACGTAGCTTCTTGCCACCTGAAGCTTTTCTTTTTCCCTCTTACTATCCAGAACAGCCTTTCCGGTATCCAGCTTGAATCTTGCCACATCCTCCACAAGACTCATTCTTTTTTCGAAAAGATGTACAATCTCCCGATCCAATATATCCAATTCCTTTCGAATCTCCAAAAGATCCATGCACCCTTCCTCCTCTTTATTCCGTAGCTTTCGCCTTGTGATATTCGGAACTGTTCTACTATTCCGATTATACCGTTCCGGAAAGCTCCTTGGCTTCCTTCTCTTTCAATTCCGCCAGCATTTCCCGAATTCGCTCCCTGGTATACTCCGCAATATTCTTTCTATCCTCTTCTGAAAGCTCTGCCAAATCTATGGGCTTTCCAAATTGCACATAGACCTTGGCACTATGCAGTCTGGGAAAATCCTCTTCCATAATCCTTCTGGTATTAATCATAGCCACCGGAATAATCTTACAGCCGCTCTTTTCCGCAATCTTAAAGGAGCCTGCCTTAAACTCTCCCAGATCCAACTCCGACTCCCCCCTCGTTCTGGTACCTTCCGGGTAAATCCACATGGAAATGCCGGCCTTCACCTGCTTAATGGCCTCAATAATCACTTGGAGATTTTGCTTCAAGTTTTCTCTATCCAAAAAAAGACAATGCAGCTCTCTCATCCATAACTCTATGTTGGGAATTTTTGCAATTTCCTTCTTGGAAATAAAGCCGGTAGGATGGGGTAAAATGCTGTAAGCCACCACAATATCAAAGTAAGAGCGATGATTTCCGATAAACAGTACCGCTTCCTTCTCCGGAATTCTATCTAAACCATCCACGGAAAGCTCCACCTTGCAGATTTTTAAAATCTGCCGTAATTTCCCCCCCACAATGGAGAGGACTAAAGCATCCCGTTTTTCACCTTTTTCCATCTTTCGGATAGAAAAAAGACGCAGGCTGCCAAAGCTTAGGAAAACAGCCAAAACCACTACTACCAAAACCATTGAAAGCATAAACTCTCCTTTATTTCTATAAAGACTTTGTGCTCCCCTTACAGGAACAGACCGTAAAAAATAAGTTTCGTTACAGACTTTACAGTACATCGGAAAAATGAGGCCGTAAAGAGCGGAAAAATCTTAGAGAGAATAAAAACATAACCGTGGTCACTCCCCAGAAATACAGGCTTAAGCCCGGTCTTTCGAAGAACCAGTGGCCGGTAAGCATGGAATCCCTGTAGCCTGCCACAATATAGTACATAGGGTTTATCTTCAAAATCCACTTAACAATGGGTGCCTTCCCGGTAAAGAGGGTTTCATCATACATAATCGGGGTCATCCAAATACCGAACTGCAAGACAATTCCCACAATCTGCTGCATGTCCTTAAAAAAGACGGAAACCGCAGAGGTAAAGAAGGATAAAGCCAAGGCGTAAAAGGCCGTGGCAAAGGAATAAAAGAATACCTGGGGCCAGGTAATCAAAATAGGCTCTCTACTAAACAGGGCAAACAAGAACATCACCAGTAGGAAGAAAAGATGCACCAGAGAACAGCTGATTAACTTAATAATCGGCAAAAGCTCAATGGGGAAAACCACCTTTTTTACCAGATACTGATATTCCTGTAAGATTCCCGTGTTCATATTCATCACTTCCGAAAAGAAAAACCAGGGGACCATTCCGGGAATCAGCCAGGTGGTATAGGAAACATTGGGCACCGGAGGGCTGGATTTAAAGCCGTAGGGTCCAAAGATAAAAGCATAAATCGCAATGGTCACCAAGGGCTGAATCAACATCCAAACCGCCCCGAAGTAAGAGCCTACAAAGCGCTTCCGAAAATCTGCAAAGGCTAGGCTCATAATCATCTTTCTTTTTTCTTTACAAATCTTGATAAGGGTTAAAAATCCCCGCATGCTATTCCCTTTCCGTGTATCTTGAATACTCCAAAGGAAGGCTTACAGACTTCCCCCGGGATACTCGATATCCATCAAAGTTCGAGTTTAGTGTAAAAACAAACTGATATAAGTGTATAAAAGAAATGAAAGATTCGCAAGAATCTGGAAGAAAAGGACGAAAGAAACAATCCTTTCTCCCTGCTTTCCCACCCTTTTGCTTGGCATAAAGCAAAGGATAAATAGGGGAAGCACCGGTAAAAAGTATCTTCCCTGAACACCTAAGACATAGTCCGTCCGCTTTGGCGTATAGGCAAAGAGCATGGAGGACAAAATCAACAGGATTAATCCTAAGGGAATCAGGAAAAGAACGATTCTTTGCAAAATATGAAGTTTCTTTCCCTGCATCTCCTTCCGTTCTCCAAAAATTCCTGCCAGGAAGGGACAAATACTGAAAAGCACCACCAAGGGAAGCGGAAAGGACAGACGATTGTCAAACTGCCCCAAAGGGCGGCCAATCAAAGTATACCAGTACTCCTTGCCCTTGATAAAGAAAGTATTTCTCAGAATCTTTAAATACACATCCGGCTGAGCCAGAATTTCTCTTCGATTATAGGTTTCCATACCTCCATCCTGTCCCACAATATTGGAAAGATTCACCGTATCCTCCTGCGGACGGACATATCGGCTGAAGGCATCCAGATTCACCAGCAGTAAGGGTAGAACAATGGATAAGCCTATAGCAAAAATACCGATAAAATAAAGCCATGGGGAGGAAAAGCGTTTAAAGGAAACCATAACGCAAAGCAAAAACAGAAGGGAATATACCATTTTACAGGGCGAAAGAGCTATGGCAATCAAACAAATCCATAGAATTTCCTTAAGACCCAGCTTTTCCTCTCGAAACTGGTATTGAAATACCAAGGATAAAAGAAGAAAGCTTAAGGCCAGGATATAGGCGTCATAGGACAAGGAAGAAATCAGCTCCAAGGTCATGGGAAAAAGACTGACGGAAAAAAGGATTTCCTTCCCCATAGGTATCTTTTCTATAGCCAGACTTCCTAAAATGCTGAAAAACAGAAGGTTAAAGAATCTCCCGAAATATAAAAGAGTAAAGCGTGAGCCATATAGGATTCTTGCAAAGGAAAAGCCCAGCGCCGGAAAAAAGTAGGCTAATGGAGTGGTCTTTACCGGTTTTTGCAAAGTAAATCCATAGCCCTTTTCTTTGGCAAAAAAAGAGGCCTTCTGTCTTTCCTCCACCTGTTTTCGATTAATATGCATGCCGAAAACCGTAGCCTCCTCCGGCTTCCCGTCTCCGGTCCAATCATCAATCTCCTCATCCTCCTTTCGGATTCGAAGATTTCCATCCTTATCATACAGCTTTCCTCCCTGTCCCAGCATTTCCGAAGACAGAGCATAGGCACTGACATAATGCAAGACCTCATCCGGGGCGGATAAAGGCATTAAAACAAAGGAGTAAAGGGAGCCAAGAATCATCATGCTCAGAAAATAAATCTGGGCAAGCTTCATTTTCCTGCGAAAAAGAAAGAAGAAAAATCCTGCTGCAAAGGCAAGGGAAATCAAACCAAGGAAAATGCACTCCCGCAAAAATACGGGATGCTCCTTCCACAAGCTAAGTAGATTACTCATTGACTGTCCTCCTGCTCTGTTTCCAAATGCTTTTCTCTTTCTCTTCTCTCCTCCAAGGCCATATCCTGCACGATTCGATTAACTTTTTCCTCCAGCTTTCCCAATTCCACATGGGTATGAAAGAGCCGTAAAAGCAGAATAAAAATTACCAGTAAAAAGAGAAAATTCGGGGTAGAATAAATCCCCAGGCTTCTGGCCATAAAATCCGGCACAAAGGGAAAAATGGCAAAAACAAGCAAAAGAATGGAAAAGAGTAGCCAAAAGATACTCTCTTCAATCCGCATTTTCGCCTTTTTGATGGAACGATGTAAAAACAGACTGGTTCCCAGGCAAACCAATATGATAATCACTCTAAACAAAGGACTCATAGCTTACTGTTCTTCCCTTTCTTTGGAAAATTTCTTTCGGAAATACTGGGGATTCACGGTAAAAGCATACACCCAGCTTTTCGGAAGCTTATAATAACGCTTTCCCAGTTGATACCCAAGGAAACGAAAGGCGGTTTTATAGAAAAAGGGAAGAATCCAAAGAGCCTTCTTCTCCTTCCAAAGCTTTCCTATACTCTTTTTCAGGTACTTCATCCCTTCCTTTTCCGCAGGAATTTTTGAGAATATCTCCCTATAGTCTCTGTGAGATACCCCTAAGTCGAAGTTTCTGTGGAATTGATCCATGGCGGAAAAATGATGGGAATGCCAAACCTCAGCCTTTGGACAATAGGCGGTTTTTCCCCCCGCCTCCTGCATTCTTGCGGCATAAATCATATCCTCATTAAAAATGCTGGGCTCAGAAAAGCCTCCAAGGCTTTGAAACAAATCCTTTTTATACATACAACAGACATTGGACTGGAAAAAACATTTGATGCCAAGCTTCGCTAACTGCTCTATCCCGCAAATCTTCTGCTCTGTCCCGTAGTTAAAGCTCCGGGAAAGCACCTCGTCAAAGGAGCTTTTCTCGTCGGTAAGCTGTCTTGCGTAAACCGCCCCAATCCTCTCCTCCCAGGAAAAGGCTTCCAGCAATTCCTTTGTGCAAGAGCTGTCTTTGGGAACCGCATCCTCTGTCATACAAAGAAAAAAAGGTGCATCCGAAAAAGATACCCCCAGGTTTCTGGCGTAAGCATGGTCAAATTCTTCTTTCTTAATATGTTTTACAAGGTAAAGCTCCGGATTCCTTCCCTCCAATAAGGACTTGGGAAAAAAAGCTTCTTCCGTATTAATTAAAATGATTTTTCGTGGAGGAACTTCCTGCTTTTCCAGGGCATCCAACAATCTTTTGCATTTCTCATCCGGCTTGTAAGTGGGGATGATAACGTCATAGTTTCGCTTCTGACTTTGGGCATTTTCCTGCATTTCCTACCTCCTTTTGGCATTTTAACATGGGCTTATAAGAAAAGAAAGGTATAGTTGTGGCTTCTACTTTCGCTCCGGGTTTCACTTCTCCTTTTGCTCTGCTATTGCTCTTCGCTTTTGGGGGAAGAAACAGTCAATACACTGCCCTTAAATTCTCCCTTCCCGTGTCCCGTAACAAAGAAGAAAAGGAACAAAAAGACCATCATGGAGAGAAAATGCAGACTTCCGTAAAAAAATCCTCCCCTGGCCACCACCGGATTTACCGTAAAAAAGGAAAGCAGACTGGCAATGCCATAGCCGATAAAAACCCATTTTTGCTTTCGCTTTAAAATCAAAAGATAGTACTCCGTGTTAGCCAGAGCATAAAAAGCACCTCCCAAAATCAAAATGCAGAAGGTCCATCTTTCTCCCGTAAATTTTCCGGAAAAGCTGCTGCCAAGGATCCACTCTAAAATCCTGAGGGCCAAGCCGGAAAAAATAAGGGCCAAAAGGAAAAGGACTAAGGACAACAAGGCGACCTTTTTAAACAAGGACTTTTCCTGCTTTCGAAAGGCTTTTTCCTTTCCTTCCTGAAAAAGCACAGCAAGATGGGGAAGGGCCGGACGGATAATAAAGTTTGCCAAAAGATAAATGAAATTCCCGGGCATAAACAAGAGATTAAAAATACCGGAACGGGAAGAGCCGTAAACCTGATCCACCGCATATTTACTGGAAGAAAACAC
>QWCT01002642.1_pt1 | contig 11926 bp, 9 predicted proteins | sample 1972681 | NCBI WGS metagenome assembly QWCT01 (sample SAMN09866701, study PRJNA288562) | Human oral metagenome isolate pre3_saliva, whole genome shotgun sequencing... | isolation source: mouth | host: Homo sapiens | place: USA: California | reverse complement strand
CAAGTGCCGCCATGCCGAGCATTACGCCCGAGAAGGCAAAGGGGATTTTTTTTATTTTTTCCATTAATGCCAGCTCCTTATACTGCTTTTACTTCGTGTACAGGGGGAAGGAAAGGCGCTTCCAGGCCTTGAATCGGTTCCGCATCCACATTTTTAACGCCCAGCTCTCTACAAAGAATCTCGGCGACCTTTCCTGCGCAAAGTCCGGTAAAGGCGATACACTGCTTCTTGTGCTCCCCTTCCGCCATCTCAAAACCTCTGGTAAGGACACGGCAGCAAGCGGCATGCTTTGCATTTGCCTCTCTGAACCAGTCATGCAGTTCCTTGGAAAGTGCCATAAGGGCATTCACCTTCGGATCCTTCGGGCCGTCCGGTGTCGTTCTTCCGAAGAACATACCGAGGGCAAGGATTCCTCCGTTTAATGCACCGCACATGCATCCGGAACGACCTGCTCCGATAGACATCCCGGAAGACATCGCAATAACGGACTCGGGTACATCCGCCTGGAAAGCATCGCGAATGGCTTTCATCACTGCCTCACAGCAGAAAAATCCGCCGGCATAAAGCTCTTCCGCATTCTTTAAAACGGCATGAGGGCTCACCTCTTTTGCGTGATACGTAATAATAGACTCCAACATAAGTGCTCCTTTCTTACTTTCTTATTTCCTGACCAAATAAGAAATGGTAAAAATAATTAAGTGACTAACCGTTTCATTCTATCAATTTACTTAATTTTTTTCTAATTGATAAACGTAATTTATCTTTGTTTTGATTGTATATTCCTATTAACTAAAAACCATTGAACTATTTAAAGTATAAATTATCTCTTTAGTTATCTAAATCCTTAATTATCTCTATATTTAATGATCTCCTTATTTAATGATCTCCTTATTTGATAATCTCCTTATTTGATAATCTAAATCTTAAATTATCTAAATCTCTACTTATTTAAATCTTAAATTATTTAAATAATCAGCTTATATCATATCAACAACGATTTTCCCATAACGCTATTTTTATACAGCAAAAAGCCCGGCGTTTCCGTCGGGCTTTCTGCTGTATAGAGTAGTAAGGGTCGATTAAACCTGTTCGCCAATTTTTAATGCTGAACGCTCTTCGTTCAGACAACTGTATTCTACCCTATTCATTTCTAAAGGTCAAGCTTTTTTAAGATTATATTTAGCATTTTGACTATTTTTTAAATAAATATTGTTTTTATTTTGATGGTTTTGCATAAAGATTTTTTATATAACGTATTCATCTTCATTTTCCGCAAACTGTTTCCACTTTTTTATTCTTAAAATACAATTAAATTATGCATTGACAAAGGCGGTTTCGGGAAAAATTTTGCAAAAAAGAACTTGCCCGGAAGAGCAAGACGGGCGTTCCGCAGCCTAAGACGTTTTTCTCTCCATAAACTTATCGAGCTCCAGCTTAACAAGACTGGCTACGGGAGCTGCCAAGAAAATCCCCAGAAATCCGCCGAGACTCCCGCCTATAATTAAAGAAATGATAACTACAAGCGGATGAACATCGATATTTTCAGAAAGAAGCCTCGGGTTAATGACATTGCCGTCCAATGTTTGAATTACAAAAAGTGCAACGAGTGAAGGCAAAATCCGTGAAAAATCGCCGTACACAAGGCAAACCAGAGTTGTCAGTCCGTAAGCAATAAAAGGACCTACGTAGGGAATGAGATTTCCGAACCCGGTCAGTACTCCGATAACCACAGCGTAGCGTACCTGTAAAATACTGAGGCTAACACTCACAAGCACCGCCATAATCATGCCGTCTATAATCTGTCCGCGAAGGTATCCCGCAAACACGCGGTCCGCATCTTTAAGAAAGCGGTGGAACTTCTCCATTCTTGTATTTCCGAAAAGGGAGCGGAATACCTTATCCCAGTAATCTGCGATTCTCTTTCCGTCCGCTAAAAAATAAAGCGAAAAGATAACACCGAAAACCACTGTGCTGAGTGCCCCTGCAAGGTTTCCCAAAGAGGAGAATACGCTATTTCCCATATTTTGGAAGAAAACCATCGCTTTTTGCAGAAGACTTTGTATCGCCTTCTTCGCGTCCTCCCCTCCTATAGGTAAATTACCGAGCCTCACATAAAGGTCGGAATAAAACTTTTCCACGGTAGACGCAAAATCTCCTATACTCTGAAATAAATCATCGAAACGCAGAAGTTGTATACTTTTTGTCAAGGTGGAAAGAAGAAGGGATCCTAGAAGAATGATCCCCAGAATCAGTAAGGTAAAAGTTAAAAGAATAGAAGTATTCCGGCAAAGCCTTTGCTTCTTCGAAAGAAAGGGATTTTTCGAAAGCATTTTCTCAAAAAAACGGCAAATCGGGCTTAAAAGATACGCAATGGAAAAGCCGAGAAGTAGGGGAGAAAAGACCTGAGATGCCCAGGGAAAAAGCGTTGCAAGATGCCCTCCCAGCCTCGAAAAATTATCCAGGAAGCGAATTCCCAGCTGATACAAAAGCGCAAGCAGCAAAAGGTAAAGCACTCCCAACGCATATTTTTTATTCCATAAGTTCTTCCAATTCATTTCCCCTACCCCTACTCGAAAAGTCTTTATCTTGCTCTAAAGAACGGCTTGCCGTTCGCCTTGGGAACATGTCCTGCTCCCACAAAGAAAATCAAAGTTAAAATAGTCACAATATACGGAATCATGGAAAGGATATGCGGAGATACCACATTTCCGGTTCCAAGCAAGGAGCGAAGCCCGTTGCAGAGTCCGAAGATTAAACAGCCGAGGAACGTTCCCTGCGGAGTAAACTTTCCGAAAATAACCGCTGCAATGGCAATAAAGCCCTGTCCCACAATAACGGAAGGCCTGAACTGGGATACCGTTGCAAGCGTAACGAAGGCACCGCCAAGTCCGGACAAAAAACCGGAGAGAATAACCGCAATATAGCGGACGCGATAGACATTGATTCCCAAGGTTTCACAGGCACGGGGATGCTCTCCGCAGGCACGAAGTCGCATGCCATAGCGTGTTTTAAAGAAAACAAACCAAAGCACCAGTACCAGCACAAAACTAAGATATGCCACCGAATAGGTGCTGACCACATTATAGAGGAAAGAGCCTGCGGGGAACTGTCCCACAAACATTTTCGGAAGTTTCGCCGCTGTATCCAGAGCCGGACTGTCCGAAGAATTTTCAAAAATAGCCTTACAGAGGAAAATCGCAAAGCCCGGACCTATAAAATTGATAGCTGTTCCGGCAATGGTCTGATCCGCATGAAAGCTGATGCAAACTACCGCATGGATCAATCCCAGTGCGGCTCCGGCAAGTCCTCCGGCAAAAAATCCGAGCCAACCGTTTCCCGTAAAATAGGCCACGCAGGCTCCGACAAAGGCGCCCAAGGTCATCATGCCCTCTATCCCGATATTGACCACTCCCGATCTCTCCGAAAAGCAGGAGCCGAGACCGGCAAGAAGTAAGGGCGGTGTAGAAATCAAAACTGCATTCAGCAGCAATCCCAAATTAGTGATCAGCATGGCTCTCTCCCTTCTTGCTTTTTAAAATATTTTCGAAAAGATTCCGGAAAACAGGGGTAATCGCAATGAAAATGATGATACAGCCCATAATGATGCTGACCACTTCCGCGGGAACATCTACGGTAGTCAGTTTATTTCCGCCGTACTTCATAGCGCCGTAGAAGATGCCGGAAAAGATACAGCCAATCGGATTCGTTGCACCGATCAGGGCTACAGTAATTCCTTGGAAGCCGTATCCCTCCTGTGCGGCAAAGGTGGATACTCGCCCCGCCATACCGAGAGTCTGTACCGCACCGCCTAAGGCCGCAAGAGCGCCGGAAATCGACATGGATAAGAGGAAGACTCTCTTTGCGCTGATTCCGCCGTACTCTGCTGCAGACTGCGAATAGCCTACCGCGCGAAGCTGATAGCCGAAGGTTGTTTTCGCCATAATAAACCAGATGAGCACTGCCGCTAAAACTGCTAAAACCAAGCCCCAATGAATATCCGCGCCTCCTGCGAAAGGTACTAAGGAAGGGGGAATCTTTAACGATGCCGACTCCAAAATGTTCCTGGTGGCTTCTGCCCCCTGCTCAGTGTGAATCGCTTTTAAATTCACAATGAAATTCGAAAGATAAAAAGCAATCCAGTTAAACATGATATAGGATAAGACTTCATTGATACCTTTTTTTACTTTCAGAAGACCTACCAAGAAGCCCCAGAAAGCACCGGCAGCCGCTGCCGCAAGGATACAGACAATCGCATGAAGCGGTGCCGGCATCGGGCAAAGAATGCCGATGACTACTGCAGCAAGACTTCCTACAACAAACTGCCCTTCCGCGCCGATATTGAAGATACCGGTTCGGAAGGAAAAGGCAACGGATAAGCCCGTAAAGACTAGAGGTGCTGCATAAACCAAACTGTAAAACATAAACTTGGGCTTTCCGAAGACTCCCTGAATCAGTTTTCCGTATGCTTTTAAAGAAGATACGCCGATAATTTGCAGGAGAATCGCACCCACTAAAAAACCGATGAGAATGGATAAAAAGGTATAGAATATATTGCTCTTTAAAATCTTCTCTTTCATTCCTATTCCCTTCCTCCCTTCTCTTTTCCTCCCGCCATGTATAAGCCGAGAGTATATTCATTGGCCTCCGCCTGAGTAATACTCGCATTGATTTTTCCGTCAAAAATAACGGAAATGCGATCCGAAAGGCCTAAGATTTCATCCAGTTCAAAGGACACCAGAAGAATCGCTCTTCCCTTATTTCGCTGTTCCACAAGATACTTGTGGACGAATTCAATGGCTCCCACATCGAGGCCTCTTGTCGGGTTAAAGGCAATGAGAAGATCCTTGTCATTTTCCACCTCACGGGCAATGATGACCTTCTGCTGGTTTCCTCCGGATAGCTGGCCTGCGAGGCGCTCCTCACAGCCGGTGGGGCGAATGTCAAACTTTTCAATCAGCTCCTTGGCATGCTCCCGAATCGCTTTTTTCTGTAATATTCCTTTCTTTGAAAATGGAGCTTTTCCGAAATTCTGTAAAATCAGATTTTCCGATACGGAAAACTCCAGAACCAGACCATGCTTCTGCCTGTCCTCCGGAATACTGGAAAGTCCCTCTTCAAAAATAGCCTTGGGGCTTAAATTCATGATGTTCTTACCGTGTAAGGTGATTTCTCCTGCGGTCCCGTGGGAAAGGCCGGTAAGAATCTCCACAAGCTCCGACTGCCCGTTTCCGTCTATTCCGGCAAGTCCGAGGATTTCTCCTGCCCGAACCTCGAGATTCAAGCCTTTAAGGATTTCCACCCCTCTATAATCTTTCGCATGCAGATCTTTTACGGAGAGAACAACCGCCCCCGGCTCAAGCTCCTTCTTGTCCACCTGCATATTGACCTTTCTCCCCACCATCATGGAAGCCAGGTCGTCCTCTGAACAGCTCTCTACATCTACCGTATCAATATATTTTCCGCGACGGATAATCATACACTTATGCGCACTGGTTTTGATTTCCTTTAATTTATGCGTAATAATGAGAACCGACTTTCCGGCTTTCGTCAGATTCTCAATGATTTCCATCAGCTCGTCAATTTCCTGCGGTGTAAGAGATGCGGTCGGCTCGTCCAAAATCAAAATATCCGCTCCGCGATATAAGACCTTTAATATCTCCACTCTCTGCTGCATGCCGACACTGATATCCTCTACCTTGGCATCAACATCCACCTTCAGATTATATTGCTCGGAAAGTTCCCGAATCTTCTTTTTGGAATCGGAAAGATTGACACTTAGGCCCTTCACAGGCTCTGCGCCGAGAATGATATTTTCCGCAACGCTAAAAGGCGGAATCAGCATAAAGTGCTGATGCACCATACCGATTCCCAGAGCAATCGCCTTCTCCGGGCTGTCAATCTCCACCTTTTCCCCGCGAACTAAAATCTCTCCGGAAGTCGGTCTGTACATACCGTAAAGCACATTCATCAGAGTGGACTTTCCTGCACCGTTTTCCCCTAAAATCGCTAAAACCTCTCCCTTATAGAGCTTCAACTGAATGTGATCGTTGGCGACAAAATCGCCAAACTTTTTCACGATATCCCGCATCTCTATAACGGGAATCTCCGCTTTAGCCGTGTTCTCCTGTTTCACGACATCCTGTTCCGCCATATTTGCTCGCTTCCCCTTTCTCCTTCTTTCTCCTTCATTGTCCGCTCTGTCTTCCTTTAAGGAAAATCTTTAAAGAAAGTAAAAGGAACGGATTTATCCAAAAAAAAACCACGCTCTTTCTCCGGAAAAAATCAGATAAGAACGATATCTTCCATTCCTTCTTCTCTTGCTATCTCTTCCAGGGACTTTAATTCTTCCCTGCTTGGACTCCGAAAATCTTTATATTTCTCTCTCACTCCCATGGGGCGATACGCTATGATTTTATAGCGAATTTTTCTTCCTTTTCGGATATATTCTGAAAGCGCGGAAGAAGTCTTTCGCACAGTTTCCTCTGCGGAAAATAGCCCCGGCACCACCACGGTTCGTACTTCGTAAAGTTTATCACATTCCGCGAGGAAACGCATATTTTTTAAAATTTTTTGGTTCCCCTCTCCGCAGACACTGCGGTGTTCCTCTTCACGGTATGCCTTAATATCCAGCATTACACCGTCTATATAAGGAAGCAGGTCTTTTTCATCCGCTTCATAGTCGTAATAGCCGTTGGAATCCAGCAAAAATCCCAAGCCTTCTTTCTTACAGCACTTTCCGAGTTCCCGCAGGAAATCCGGATATAGACTGCATTCTCCGCCGGACACCGTAAGACCTCGAATATAAGGAAGATTGTCGGCGGCCTCACGGAACACTTCTTCCGCCGTCATTTCTCGGATTCTCGGACTCGCGTTATGTGTGCAAGCCTTGATACATTGGTCGCAGGCAACGCATTTTTCAGGAGCAAAGTGCACGCACCCTTTCTCCCCAAAAATAGCCCCTGTCGGGCATCCCGGCACGCAGTCTCCGCAATGGATGCAGAGCGCTCTTGTTTCCGGGTTATGACAATATTTGCAATCCAGATTGCAGCCCTGCAAAAAAACGGCAGTCCGGTTTCCCGGACCGTCCACAGAGCTAAAGGGTATGATTCGATTGACCGGTACTTTTTTGTTCTCTAACAATGTACTCCTCCGATTCGTTTTACGCTTAAAAACACTCCTTTTAGGCGAATTTTCAGTTTTTTAAATTCAGTCTATCTCTTCTGTCTTATACTGTTGATATCCCTCATAGTAGTAGCTGTGATCTATCCCCTTCATATACACTTCTCGATTGTGAATTTCATCGGTCAGAGAAGCTTTTAGCAGTACTTTAATTTCCGTATCTTTTACCGGACTGCGCTCCATGGCCATAAGATACTCCTCTTTATCTATCCTGCTCCAGTCTATGACCTGTTTCAGTTCCTTTTTGAAAATCAAATCCAGCCAAATCCGTGTACTTCTTCCATTTCCCTCTCGAAAGGGATGGGCGATATTCATTTCCACATATTTCTCTACAATTTCATCAAAAGAACTTTGTGGCATTTTCTCAATATTTTGCAACGCCTCCGTTAGGTACATCAATGGTGCAAAACGAAAATTCCCCTTCGCCAAATTCACCTTGCGAATCTCCCCTGCAAAGGGATACAAATCTTGAAATAAGTACTGATGAATCTTTTGCAATGAGGAAACAGTACCTGCCGGCAAGTTATCCAGAATTCCTTTTTCAAACAGCTCTTTTGCTCTTTTCTTACTGAGCTGTTCCTCTACCTTGGTTTCACGGGTTTTAGTATAGTATCCCTCTTTACATGAGAATTTTCCAAAATCCATTTTATCATTTTAGCATTAAATCATGCTCTTAAGAAGAAAATAATTTATGCAAACGAGATAGCGCACGCTTTACACGCGATACTCATTACAGAAAAAAAGGTGCGATTTTATCGCACCTTTCTCTCCAGGATTTTTCCGTTATGTGCAGCGCCCATGCCGAGTGCCGTAGTATCGTGTTTTACATTTTCTCCGCTTTCCAGCTTCAGGATTTCCGACTTCTTTACAAGATATCCGGTAATACGGATGACATCGGAGTCACTGGAGTAGAAGGAGAGATACCTTAGGTCTTCCTTAAAGCAACCCTTGATGATGTCCAGTACAAATTCCGGATTTCTGTGTACTGTCATATCAATCGGGAAAATGTCGCCGGTTCCGGAGGGGAAGTATTTATGGAAATGAGAAAGTACCTCAAAATGATCCTTTAAGTTCTCCGGCTCCTCCCCAATGGGAATTCTGGTTCCCGGGGAAACATTGATGTCCGAGGAAATGCCTACCTGTGCATGTAGAAGGAAATGATTTCCAGAAACTTCACAATATTTATTTTCATGGGCATTGTTAAAGCGTTCAATCGTATCCATAATCTTCACGCCAAGCGCAGTGGCTTCTTCGGAATGTCCAAAGCGAAGATTTCCCTTCCCCTCTTTCTCTAAAAGAATGTCTACCGCTTCCGCAAGACCTACCAAGCCGAACATAGCGGAAAATCTCTCCCTCTTAATAAAGCCTTCCTTCGCAAGGAAGTTGTTTTCAAAGAATCCCGACTCTTCCACTATGAAGCGAATACGCTCATCCATATAACGCGCCATGATATCCATCACATGAGGAAGCACATTTTCCAAATAATCCTCTGTATTCTTCGCCTTCTTCGCAATATTGCCGAGAATCAAACGGCAAAGAGTATAGGAACCTCCTCCATAGGGAAGACCGTTATAGCAGGAAGCAATCACATACTCTCCGCTAAATTCCTTCGAGAACATCTTATGGTTGGCAAAACTCGGTTTTGCACTGGCAAGCGCCGCCTCAACGCCGAGAAGAGCAAAATCGTCCGGAGTAACCCCCTCCTCGTACTTCATCGTGAGATTCGGAACTGCGTCCTTGGTCTCCTTCACCGCTTTTAACAGGAGTTCTCCGGCTTTTGTCTTCTCCGGTCCGATGTTGGCATGGGAGAAGGAATCCAAAATGGTCCGGTCCATATTGATGCAGAAAAGCTTAATCAGCTTTAGGGCAAGTTCTTCATCAAAATCCTTAACGAAGGGATCCAGGAGCTCATCGAGCTTTCCCACGTAAACGGGATAGTTCGTCACGGAAGGCACATGCTTATAGAATATTTCCAAAGCATTGATGGCTTCATACAAGTCCTTTGGCGGCTCCATCTGCAGGAACTTGGAGCCCTCCCTAAAATACTTCGCATAGTCCGGAATGATATAGCGGGGACGAAGCGGTGCTCTTCCCTCAAACAAATCACAGATACACTGCTCCTCTACAGGACAGTTTAAAAGCTCGTCCAGCCCTTCCGGGTAATCTAAAACGTCCAAGAGAGAATCCGCATGATTTGCCATGGCAGAGACCTTCTGCTCATGCGTCAAGGTCTTGGATTTTACAGTGTCCAACATGGCCTCCCGTGCTTTATTCACTCTTTCCATGGATATTTCCTTCATGGTATCCTCCTTCATTCCATAGCTTTTTTAACGGAGTGTCGCACGCTTTACGAGCAATACCCGTTAAGAATAAACTGTCAAAGTTTTACCGATTTTGTCAGTTTTTTATATAAAATATCCTTCAAAAACTTCAATGCTCTCCAAGCAAGCTCGGCTCTTCTATTATATTACTAAATGCAAAAATGCAAAGCAATCTTATTTTTAATGCACGAACAAAATCTTTACTATTTTTTCATTTTTAAAAAGAGAGCCGGTACATATACCGACTCTCCTTATCTGCATTTCTTGCTTCCTATGTAAAGCAATGACTAAAGCTAATCTATGGATACAGGCCTCTTTCCGCCCGTATTTCGCGGAAAAATTAGTTATCCAGCTCGTAAACGTCTCCGTATTTCGCTTCGAAATCAGCCTTGTTATTCGGAACTTTGATATCTCCGGCGATAATCTTTTTCTTGATTTCTTCTACTTCTTTAAGAACATCCGGGTTCAGGTTCTGTGTACTCGGGGATAAGTCTACACCCTCATCTGCAAGAGTATAGGTCTTCACGCCGGCCTTAACATTGCCCTCTACGGCTTCCTTGGTTACATCGTAAACCGCATTGTCTACTCTCTTCATTGCGGAAGTTAGGATAGTGCTTGGAGCGATGGCATACTGGTCGCTGTCTACGCCTATGGCCCAAATACCGGCTTCTTTGCATCCGTCAATAACGCCGAGTCCCGTACCGCCGGCAACAGAGTAAATCACATCGGCTCCCTGTGCCACCATATTGTTTGCCGCAGTCTTTCCGCCGGCCGTATCTGCAAAAGAGTTTACATTGGTCTGCAAAACCTTGGCATCCTTGTTGGCATCCAAAACACCGGCAGTATAGCCGTATCCGAACTGGTTCATCAGTTCTGTAGCCATACCGAGAACGATACCTACCGTATTGGACTTCGTTGTCTTTCCTGCTACATATCCTGCAAGGTAAGATACCTGCGCCTGCTCAAACATAAGAGAGCTTACATTGGGAACATCACTGAGAGATGCATCGTCAATGATTGCGAATTTTACATCGGGATTCGCTGCAGACTCTTCCTTTAAAGCATCCGCTAAAGCATAGCCTACGCAAATAATTAAGTCATAGTCTTCATCTACGAAAGTCTCGATATTCGGCTTATAATCCGCATCGGTCTTGCTCTCCAAGTACTTAGCCTGAATCCCCAGATCCTTCTGCGCTCTTTGCAGGCCTTCCCAAGCTGACTGGTTGAAGGAGCCGTCATTCACTCCTCCTGTATCGGTAACGATTCCCACCTTAATGTCCTTCGCGTTCTCCGCTTTTCCCTCGGCTTTTTCGCTTTCTTCACCGGCCTTCTCCGTACCGGCCTCAGATGCCTTCTCTGTGGACGTCGCTCCGCCTTTGGATGCGCCGCATGCGGCAAGGCTTGCGGTCATGACCATAGCCAGAAGCCCCGCCAAGATTCTTTTCTTCATTCCTCTTCCTCCTTCAATTCCTCTCTGCAAAAGTCTTGCAAAGAAATCACAAGTAAAGCACTTATTGCTTCTTGCCTCATTCATCATCTTCATTAGCGGAAAACAATGAACCTATGTTCTGAACAGGTGCCCTTTACCCTAAGTCTTTATTATAAGTTCTTCCCGCTATTCTGACAAGCAAGACAATGGTATCGAAGAATTAATGTTTACTCTCTTCTTATATTTTATCAACTGACAAAATCTTTACTCGATTAGCACGTGGTTTTCTTATATTATTCCCAAAATGTGGATAAGTCGCCAAATTTCTTGTAAAAATCGGAAAAAATCTTTGACTTATCCACAAGAATTACACTTTTACACATTGCCAAGCTCTTTTTTATCTTTCGTTTTCCTTTATTTTCCGAGGAAAGCAAATAAAAAGTTACGTTTTTTTTACTTTACGATTTTTCAGGTCTTATTCTTTGTTTTTCCGGTCATTTTTTAAGACTTTTTCCCACTAAATTGGCTATTCTTTCGCAAAAAGTGAAGCTTTTCTCCCACAATGCTCCTTTTAGTTTATCCTGATTTTCCCTAAAAAGCTCCGCAGACGCTCATTTTCCGCCGTGAATACCGCTTCAGAACTTCCCCGGCAAAGTACTTCTCCCTCCGCCATAAAAATCACTTCATCAGAAATCTCCCGAGCAAAGTTCATCTCATGCGTCACGATGACCATAGCTATGCGTTCGTCCTTTAAAGACCGAATCAGGCGGAGAACCTCTCCGGTAAGCTCCGGATCCAATGCAGAGGTCGGCTCATCGAAAAAGAGAATCTTCGGTTCCAGGGCGAGCGCTCTGGCAATCGCTACCCTCTGTTTCTGCCCTCCCGAAAGAGAGTAGGGATATTGTCCCGCCTTATCCGAAAGTCCCATTCTCTCTAATAATGCCATTCCTTTTTCTACGGCAAAGGTCTTCTCCTTCTTCTGTACATGAATGAGGGG
>QWCT01001445.1_pt1 | contig 11926 bp, 8 predicted proteins | sample 1972681 | NCBI WGS metagenome assembly QWCT01 (sample SAMN09866701, study PRJNA288562) | Human oral metagenome isolate pre3_saliva, whole genome shotgun sequencing... | isolation source: mouth | host: Homo sapiens | place: USA: California | reverse complement strand
CCGCCAGTCCATCAGCCCCCTGCGCCCGGGCAACCCGATCTATGAGGATGTGAACGGCGACAATGTGGTGAACACGGCCGACCAGACCGTGCTCGGCAACTCGCAGCCGCTCTTTACTTACGGCTTCAACACCACCCTCACGTGGGGACGTGTGGACCTCTTCCTCGCCTTGGCAGGCAGCTACGGTAACAAGCTCTTCAACGGCTTGGCTACGCGTCTGACGAAGGGATCGACGTACTATAACTCCCTGGCCATCGTGGCCGACCGCTGGACGGAGACGAACCCTTCGGACCGCATACAGCGCGCCAGCGACGACCTGACGATCGTCTCCGACAGTCGCTACGTGGAGGACGCCAGCTACCTGCGCCTCAAGAACGTGCAGGTGGGCTACACCCTACCCCTCCGACAGGTAACGAAAGATGCGCAGATCCGCCTCTTCCTCTCGCTCCAGAACTTCGTCACCCTGACCCGCTATTCGGGTTATGACCCCGAGGCTTCGCGCAACGGCATGGATGAGCACAGCGCGCTCTATCAAGGCGTCGACATGGGCACTTATCCCACAGCCAAGACGGTGCAGGTGGGGCTACAGCTGACTTTATAAGCCCCCGCCGCCATTCATTCACTCAAAAAGTCGCTCGGGCGGGGCCGCTGGCACGCAGCGACACCAAAAAGTCGCTTGACGGGCCCGCTGGCACGCAGCGGCGTCAAAAAGTCGCTTGACGAGGCCGCTGGCACGCAGCGGCGCCAAAAAGTCGCTTGACGGGCCCGCTGGCACGCAGCGACGCCAAAAAGTCGCTTGACGGAGCCGCTGGCACGCAGCGACGCCAAAAAGTCGCTTGACGGGCCCGCTGGCACGCAGCGGCGCCAAAAAGTCGCTTGACGGAGCCGCTGGCACGCAGCGGCGCCAAAAAGTCGCTTGACGGGGCCGCTGGCACGCAGCGGCGCCAAAAAGTCGCTCGGACGGGGCCGCTCTCGCGCCAAAGTGAGCCAGAAAGTCGCTCGACCGCGAGAATGACATCCCCCAAACGAACGATAACTACCACTCCAAACTATTTCTCACCCCTCCCTATGAAGATGAATAAGAAGACTACCCTATACCTGCTCGCAGCCGCGCTGTCGGCTCCGCTGCTGAGCGCCTGCACCGACTTGGATCAGACGCCGCTCAGCTCGATTGAAAAGAACGACTTCTATCAGACCGAGGCCGACCTGCAAGCCGCCCTCTACGGCGTCTATCAGATCCTCTCGGACAACGATCTGGCCGGCGAGATGTACGGCATCTACAACACCGAGATGATCTTCTTCAACGATCTGCAAAGCGAGTATGCCCGCCGTGGCACCGCCAACAGCCCGGACATCGCCGAGATCGGCAACTTCGCCATCACGCCCACCAACACCTTCGTCGTCTCCACCTGGTTGGTGCACTACACGGGCATCAATCGCGCCAACGTACTCATCGATAAAGCCGAGGCCAACACGGCCATCTCGGATCGTGTCCGCGCCGCCATCGTGGGGCAGGCCAAGTTCCTCCGGGCGCTGTATTACTTCGACTTGGTGCGCTATTACGGCGACGTGCCGCTCGTGCTTCACGACGGCGAGGGGGAGGGGCAGCCTCGCACAGCAACAGACAAGGTCTATGAGCAGATCGTGGCCGACCTCAAGGCCGCCGAGGGCATCCCCGCGGGCTATTCGTCGCTGCCGAGCGTAGCGTCAGCAGGTGCCGCAACGGCCTTGCTGGCTAAGGTGCACCTGGTCTGGGCGCAGAGCGATACGGAGTATTCCCAGGCTCACCAGCGGGAGCTCTTCGGCCAGGCCGTAGCGTATGCCTCGAAGGTGGAGGGGAAATACAAGCTGCTGGATCGCTATTGCGACAACTGGTCGGTGGATAAGAAGCTGGGCAACGCCGAACTGATCTTCACCGTGGAGCATAAGTTCGGTATCAATCGCAACGTCATCGGTCGCTGTGTGCTCTCCACCGGCTTCACGAACGATAAGCAGCCCGTCATCGCCGCGCTCGACAACTCGCTCTACGACCTCTTCGACGCCAACGATCAGCGCCGCGACGCCTCCGTTACCAAGCGCCTCTACGACCCCTTCACCGGCCACTGGTTTGACTTCGATCGCATCCGCTTCCGCAAATACATCGACACGATAGAGATGGCCAAGTATTCCGCCCCCTACATCTCGGGGCAGAACACCAGCTCCTCCGTCCTACGCTATGCCGAGGTGCTGCTCATCAAGGCCGAGGCGGAGAACGAGCTGAACGGTCCCACCGAAACGGCTTACAAGGCCATCAACGAGGTGCGTCGGCGTGCCTTCTACGACTCCTACGCCCAGATCCAGCGCGCACCCGCCGACGGATCGAAGACGGAGCTTGCGGGCCTCAGCCAAGAAGCCTTCCGACAGGCCGTACGCACGGAGCAGCTCAAGGAGTTCATCATGGAGGGTACGCGCTGGTTCGACCTCAAGCGCTGGCATATCCTCGTCAAGACGATCCGCGAAAAGGTGCCGGCCACGGACCTGAAGCACCAGAACATCTCGCCCAAGCATTACTTCCTGCCCATCCCCTCCGAGCAGATCGCCCTCAATCCCGCCCTGAAGCAGAACTGGGGCTACGACGGACAGACCTCCGGCGATCCCTACACGGCCAAGGGCTGGGAATAGTCTCCCTCTTCTTTACTCACCCTTATACTCGACAAGACAATGAGCAAGACAACTACCCACCTCATCCGGGCGGCCCTCCTTGCGGCCGCCGCCACCGTCCTCTTGGCCCTACGCGCCGGGGCACAAACTCCCACGGACTACAACAAGCGCGAGCTGATGCTCCAGACGCTCGATCAAAGCAGGCCGAACGACTACGTCCCCGTCTTCTTCAACATCCACTTCAAGGAGCACGAAGGCCTCGACGCCGTCCGGGCCCACGTGGACTGGTTCCGCCGCACCCATGTGGACTTCGTGAACGTCAAATACGAATACTTCCCCCCCTCGCATGCCGTCCGTACGCCAGCCGACTGGAAGCGCATCAAGCCCTTCAGCCCCGAGGTGTGGGAGGAGCAACTGCTCGTCATCCGCGAGCTGAAGCGTGAGCTGGGCAGCGAGGCGCTGATCATCCCCACCGTCTTCTCTCCGCTGCGCGTACTGATCCAGGCGGCCGGTGTCCCCCTCTCGAGCGATAAGGCGGGGCGCACGGCTATGGTCGAGCTGATCCGCCGCGATCCCGAGGCCATCCGTCCGGCTCTGGAGGCCGTCACCCAGAGCCTTGTGCACTACATCCGCGAGGCCCGACGCGCCGGAGCCGATGGCTTCTACATCTCCAGCCAAGGCGACGATCTGGAGGAGTTCGCGGGCGACATCTTCCGCCGCATCTTCAAGCCCTACGACCGCCAATTGGCCGACGTAGCCGCTGAGGTGGCCCCTTTCAACATCCTCCACATCTGCGAATCGGGCGGCCATATCACCCCCGCCACCTTCGACGATTACCTCGACTATCCCGGCAGCATCATCAATCCCCCGATGCACAACTTCAAGGACAGCACCCTCACCCTTCGGCAGATCTCGGAGCGTTTCCGTCGTCCCGTCCTTGGCGGCATGCAGCGTTGGGGCGCCCTGTACAAAGGCACGCTGGAGGAGGCCAAGGCCGAAGTAGACGCCATCCTGCGCGAGGCACCCGCCAACTTCATCTTCGGCGCCGACGACTCCCTGCCCAACGATTCCGACCCCGAGAAGGTGCGCCGCCTCGTGGACTACATCCACACCTGGCGACTGACCCACAAGGCGTCCGCTGCCCAGTAATCCCCCCTCAGCATGTCTAACCATTCACCCCTCAGAAGCCATCATTCAATGAAAAAGATCCTATCCAACTCCATCGTCATACTCCTCATCGCCGTCGTTGTGGGCCTCTTCACGGGGCGCCTCGTCGGGGAAGAGGGCATCCGCACCATCCTTTCCATCAAGCAAATCACGGGGCAGATCATCTTCTTCCTCGTCCCCCTGATCGTCATCGGTTTCGTGGCCCCCTCCATCACGGCCCTGCGCCAAGGTGCCACACGACTGATCTTCTTCGCCTTCCTCCTGGCCTACGTCTCGTCCGTCGGCGCTGCCACGTTCGCCGCGTTGGTGGGTTATCAGACCATCCCGCTGCTGAACATACGGCCCGCTGAAGAAGGTCTGCGCCAGCTGCCCGAACTCATCTTCCGTGTCGACATACCGCCCGTGATGAGCGTCATGTCGGCCCTGCTACTGGCCGTCTTCCTCGGCTTTGGCGCCCTTCGCACCAGCGCAGTGGACGTCACACGCATGCTGCTGCAGTTTCGCGACATTGTCCTCCTGCTCGTTCGCCGTGTGCTCATGCCCGTGCTGCCCGTCTATATCGCGGCCAACTTCGCGGCCCTGTCTTACGAGGGCGACGTGGCCCGCCTCGGCATCTTCCTGCCCGTCCTAGCCATCGTCATCGTCTGCCATTACCTCTGGCTCGCCCTGCTCTACGGCACCGCCTCGGCCTACTCTCGGAAGAACGGCTGGAACGTCCTCCGCTATTACGGCCCGGCTTACCTCACGGCCTGGGGCACCATGTCGTCCGCAGCCACCCTCGGCGTCTCGCTCGACTGCATCCGCCGCAGCCCCATCCTCAGCCGTAAGGTGACCGACTTCTCCATTCCGCTCTTTGCCAACATCCACCTCTGCGGTTCGGTCTTTACGGAGACGTTCCTCGTCTGCGTCGTCTCGCAGCTGCTCTACGGCCACCTGCCAGACCCCGCCACGCTGACGCTCTTCATCGTCCTCCTGGGCATCTTCGCCGTAGGTGCGCCCGGCGTACCGGGTGGCACGGTGCTCGCCTCGCTCGGCATCGTCACCTCCGTGCTCGGTTTCGGCGACTCAGGCACGGCGCTTCTCATCGCCATCTTCGCCCTGCAAGACGGCTTCGGCACGGCCTGCAACATCACCGGCGACGGCGCCCTCTCGCTCATCACCGACACCTATGCCAAGCGCCACGTCCCCGACCTCGACGCCGAGGCCCTGTAAGCCCATCGGCCGATCGGATATACCTCAAGCCGTCCGCCGTCTGCATCGCCCCAAGAGTTAGGCGGTGTGAACGGCGGCGCCGTTTTTGACCGCGCAGCTAAGAATGGTGAAAAACAGACCGCCTTTTTCACCGCGCACCCAAGAACTGTGAAAAACGGGCCGCCTTTTTCACCGCGCAGCCCGGAACGGTGAAAAACAGACCGCCTTTTTCACCGCGCACCCCGGAACGGTGAAAAACAGGCTGCCTTTTTCGCCGCGCAGCCCGGAACGGTGAAAAACAGGCCGCCTTTTTCACCGCGCACCCCGGAACGATGAAAAACAGGCCGCCTTTTTCGCCGCGCAGCCCGGAACGGTGAAAAACAGACCGCCTTTTTCACCGCGCAGTCCGGAACAATGCAAAACGTGGCGCCTTTTTGACCTCGACGGGGTGTTGGCCTGCAAAAGGCGGCCCGTTTTGGGCACCGACGGGGTGTTGGCCTATAAAAGGCGGCCTGTTTTGGGAGCCGACGGGGTGTTGGACTGCAAAAGGCGGCGCGTTTTGGGCACCGACGGGGTGTTGGCCTGCAAAAGGCGGCCCGTTTGGGAGGCCGACGGGGTGTTGGCCTGTAAAAGGCGGCCCGTTTTGGGGCCCGACGGGGTGTTGGCCTGTAAAAGGCGGCCCGTTTGGGGGGCCGACGGGGTGTTGGACTATAAAAGGCGGCGCGTTTTGGGTACCGACGGGGTGTTGGCCTGCAAAAGGCGGCGCGTTTTGGGCACCGACGGGGTGTTGGACTATAAAAGGCAGCCCGTTTTGGGGGCACGCAGCGGAGATAGGATTGGGCCGCTGGAGATACGTGGAGCATATGCCCCTGCACCTCCAACGAGCACCTCCATTCGGCTCCCATCCTGCGATTCGGCCTACTTTTGTCGCCTATAAAGAACAAAACAGCAAGACTTATGAACAATCAGGATCGCTTCTTAGGGCTTATTGAAGACAGCATCAAGGCCCACTGGGATTTTCCCGCACTCACCGACCATCAGGGTGTGACCTACTACTACAAAGACATGGCCGCCGAAATGGCGCGCCTACACCTCCTGCTCGAACATGCCGGCGTACGTAAGGGCGATCGCGTAGCCCTCATCGGACGCAACTCCTCGCGCTGGGTCATCGCCTTCTTCGGCATCCTTACCTATGGTGCCGTGGCTACGCCCATCCTCCACGACTTCCATCCCGAGAATGTGCATCACATCGTCTGCCACTCCGAGTCGAAAGTCCTGCTGGCCGCCTCCGCCAGCTGGGAGAAGCTCTCGGCCGACGCCATGCCCGACCTCACGGCCGCCCTCCTCTTGGAGGACTGGAGCGTGGTCCTCAGTCGCCACCCGGGCATTGACCGCCTCCGCGAACGCCTCGAAACGGACTTCGCCGAACGTTACTCCCCCCTCTTCACGGCCGACAGCCTGCATGTGCACATCGAACAGCCTGACGAGATGGCCATCCTTAACTACACCTCCGGCACCACGGGCTACTCCAAAGGCGTCATGCTGCCCTACCGCAGCCTCTGGAGCAACACGCGCTTCGCGGCCGACCATCTGAGCTTCATCAAGGCCGGCGATCACTTCGTCTGCATGCTCCCCATGGCCCACATGTATGGCCTGGCCTTCGAGATTATGAATGGCATCAACAAGGGTTGCCACATCCACTTCCTTCCGCGCGTGCCCAACCCCAAGGTGGTCATCGAGACCTTCACCGCTGTCCGCCCGCGACTCATCATCGCCGTGCCCCTGATCATCGAAAAGATCGTCCGCACACGCATCTTCCCTGAGATCAACAAACCCACGACACGCCTCCTGCGCAGCCTGCCCGGCATCGGTCACCTCATCGACCGACGCATCTGCAAGGCCCTCAGCGCAGCCTTCGGTAGCGACTTCTCCGAGATTGTCATCGGTGGCGCGGCCATCAATAAGGAGGTCGAACAGTTCCTGCATCGCATCGGCTTCCGCTATACCGTAGGCTACGGCATGACCGAGTGCGGTCCGCTTATCTCTTACGAATACTGGAAGACGTACCGCCCCGGTTCTGTCGGCCGTGCAGTCGACCGCATGGAGGTGCGCATCGACTCGCCCGACCCCGTGAACACCGCCGGCGAGATTCAGGTGCGCAGCATGAACGTCATGCTCGGTTACTACAAGAATCCGGACGCTACGGCCGCCGCCATGACGCCCGACGGATGGCTCAAGACGGGCGATCTGGGCGTGATCGACCGTGACGGATTCATCTTCATCCGCGGCCGCAGCAAGACGATGATCCTTAGCTCCAACGGTCAGAACATCTACCCCGAGGAGATCGAAAGCATCCTCGGCACCTTGCCCTACGTCATCGAGTCGCTCATCGTGCAACGCCCCGAGGGGCTCGTCGCCCTCATCCTCCCCGACCGCGACCGCGCCGAGAAGGACGGCCTCGACGCCGCCGCCCTCCAGGCCACCATGACCGACAACCTGCGTCAGCTCAACAGTCGCATCCCTAAGTACTGCAACGTCTCCGCCGTCGAGCTTCGCGATGAGCCCTTCGAGAAGACGCCCAAGCAGAGCATCAAGCGATACCTGTACAAGTAAGGAAAGGGTGTACATCCCCCCTTCCCATTTTTGAAGGAGGGAGGACTTGAAGATCGCTCTCGGCCGGAAGATCTGAAAGGAGTACAGGTTTTCCGGTCTATCTTTGCCCCGTCTAATTAAAAATCAAGAAGAAAATGAGAAAGTACAGATGTACCGTATGCGACTACATTTATGATCCCGAGGTAGGCGATCCGGACGGCGGAATCGACCCGGGAACGGCGTTTGAAGAGATCCCCGACGATTGGGTTTGCCCCCTCTGCGGTGTCGGCAAGGAAGACTTCGAACCGGTATAATGCCCTCCGCCGCCCAGCCTCTGGCATGGCGACGGAACTATTCTGAATGCAATGTGCGAGATCGGCCGTCACTCCCCCGGAGCGGTCGATCTCGCTTTTTTATTCCCCTTTTTGAGAGTCACACGAACACCTCACCTAATGATACCGAACCGATCTATCTCTCCCATCCTCCTGCTCCTCTGCGGATGGCTGGCAGCCGCGGCGCAGGGGCACGCGCAAAAGTCGCCCGTTGTGATCGATACAACGCTCCTTACCTGCGAATACAAAACCCTCTATTATTTGGATACAACGCAGCGCGAAAATGCTACGCTGATGAGGGGCAGTTTTGTCCTTCAAATCGGGCGGAAGGCCTCCAAATACTACGAACTGATGACCGATCGCTACGAGCGAATACGCACCGACGCTAAGGTATGGGCCAACTACATGAGCCAAATGGAGGCCGAAATAGAGCGGGGTGCCTTAAGTGGCGACTATTCGGGGATGCCGCTGCTGAGCCGAGTGGACGCGCTGGTCATTTATACCGGGTATCCGGCTAACCGCCGCACGGTGCAGGACGCCGTCTTTCTTGATTATTACGTCTACGAGGATGATGCCGAGCCGCAGCAATGGATGCTCGTGACGGACTCCGTGAGGCAGATCTTCGGATACACCTGCCGAAAGGCCGTCTGCAACTATCGCGGGCGTGACTATGAGGCGTGGTACGCCCCCGAGATTCCGGTCAGCGCCGGCCCGTGGAAGTTCTCCGGATTGCCGGGATTGATCATGAGTGCGCGCGACGCAAGCGGACATTACACCTTCGACCTGTCCCGACTGGACTTTGTGCGTGAGCCAATCGAATACATCACGTACGCCGAACGGCAATATGTGCGCACCGACCGGATCACCTTTCTCCGTACGCAGGCCAAAAGCGCGCAGATTGGCTTAGCGCGCTATATACAAGCCAACGCACCGGGCGGAACGACGGCCGGAGCATCCGGTGAGACGGCACGCTACGACCTGCTCGAGCGGGATTATAAAAAGTAGGAGGCAAGGCCATGAGGATGCTTCTTTCGATACTGTTCTTGCTCTCGGCTTCGCTGTTCAGAGTCGCGGGGCAGGTGCGTGAGATCACGGGTACAGTGAAATGCGCCACGGGAAGTCTGCCAGGGGCGCTGGTCACGGTCACGACTGAGGCCGACGATCATGTGTTGGCTTACGCCGTGGCCGATGCCGAGGGACACTTCGCGTTGAAGGTGGCCGAAGCGGCGCAGGGCTCGCGATTTATTCATGCTCGCATGATGGGCTATACGGCTCAAAAGGTGCTGTTGACGCCGGATCGTAGCGAATACACATTCGTCTTGGCTGAGGCGTCCGTCATGCTGAAAGAAGTGAAGGTGCGCGCCACACCCATCAGTGGTGCCGGCGATACGACGCGTTACCTCGCCTCATCCTTCGCCCGCGAGAACGACATCACGCTGGCCGATGTGATCAAGCGCATGCCGGGCTTCAACATCTCTGCCGACGGACGCATCAAGTACGCCGGGCGCGAGATCAGCAATTTCTACATCGACGGGTCGGACATGATGACAGGCAACTATACCACAGCCATACGCAGCATCAAACACGATGACGTGGGGCGTGTGGAGGTGATCGAACACCATCAGCCGATCAAATTGTTTGAGGATTTGCTCTTCTCCGACCAAACGGCCGTCAATGTCACGCTGAAAGAGAAGGCCAAGAACCGATGGGTGGGAGTGGTCGAGGCCGGCGGCGGAGTGCCGCGTCTGTGGCAGGTGGACGCAAGCGCCATGCGTTTCGCCCAAAAGGTGAAGAGGATGAACACCTATAAGGGCAACAATACGGGGCGCGATGTGGTAGGCGGAGGCACGTCGGGAGGCGGATCGGCGCGTGAGGTGATCGCTCTGCCGAGCGCTGACAATCCGTACTTGGAGCGCAGCAGGACGCTCTTCAACCGCTCGCACCGACTGAGCCTCAACAACCAATGGGACATGGGGAGATCGTTCACCCTCACGCCGTGCATGGAGCTGTTCGGGGCTGAGACGGAGAGCGACGCGGCCGAGACACGCCGCTACCATCTCGACGACGGGCAGACGCGCGAGTTGACAACGCGCCAGAGCGGGCGGCGACGCCTCCACGGCGCTTCGCCCTCCGTCCGCCTCGAGGCGAACACCCGCCGGATGTACCTCAGCAACGTATTGACTTCCGACATCCGACGCTCCTCCGGCCATACGGACGCCGTCGGGACTTACTCGAATGTGGCCGACGGACAGGTGGACGGCACCTATCTCCACAACGATCTCTACGTCCTCTTTCGCCGCGGACGAAGAGTGGTCGGCATCAAGTCCGCCATCGAATGGAGCCGGCTGCCTCAACGTCTCGACATCCGGCGTGCTGAGGCCGAAATGGGCGAGCGGATCGGTGCCTCAGCGTTCCGCGCGCAGACATCTACCTCGCAAATGATCGGCTTCGGCCGAGCCACCCTCTCGCTCGAGGAGGGATTCTCCTACGATCAGAGCGCCTTCCAAAGCGACCTCTGGGGGGTTATCCCTAGCGACTCGGCGCGCAACGACTTCTGCTATCGCACAGCCTCACTCAGCGTCACCCCTTCGCTCAACATCGGCCTCACGGCCTGGAATTTCGGGCTCTCCATCCCGGCCGACTTCCGCCACAGCGACTACATCGACCGCCTTGCCGACCGCTCCTACATCGACCGTCGGCTTCATCTTTCGCCCACGGCATCCGTCGTCCGCATCTTCGGTCGCTACGTCACGACCTCGCTCAGCGGCTCATGGCAAAGCCAGCCCGAGGATCCCTCTGCGTTTTTCTCCGCCCCCCTCGTCGCGTCGTATCCCTATCTGCAGACCGGAACGACGGCATACAGCCGTGCGGAGATGACGACCGTGAGCGCTACGATCCGTTACAAAAACATCCTTCACGGCCTTTTCGGCAACCTCATTTGCACCCGCATGTGGCAACACAGCCGACTGATACCCACGCAGGACTTTGGCGAGATCTACATCACGTCCGGCTCCGTCCATCGTCCCCACCTCAATCTCTCGGACTACGTGGCCGCCAGCCTCAGCTATATGATCCCCGCCATTCGCGGTGGTGTGACCCTGAACGGCAGCATCTCGTCCAGCCAGTCGCAACTCATGCAGAGCGGTCACTTGCGACGGCTCACAAGCTCCATGCGTCAGCTGGCCCTGCACGTCTACGCCTCGCCCCGTTCCTGGCTCGATCTGGATTACACCGCCGACCTTTCCGACTATATCTACCGCCCGGATCACGCCGATTGGCAGACCACCCGCACCCTGCACCAGCAGCTTTCGGCCACCCTCACGCCGCTCTCCGCGCTGAGCTTCACCGCCTCCGGGAGTCATTATTACCACACCCTCGCCGGCTCCGGCAAGCACATCTGCCTGCTGGACGCCCGCATCGCTTGGCGCCTCTCACGACTCTTCACCTTCCGACTGACGGCGCAAAACCTGCTCGATTATCGCACGTTTGCCTACACCTCCTACACGGATCTTATGGCCGTCGAGCAGACCTATCGCCTGCGGCCGTTCACGCTTCTGCTCACGGTCCTCACGACTTTTTAGCGCCGTGCGAAAAACGCGCCGGGAGCGGGGTTTTGGCGAGCAAAAGACAGATGCAAGCGGAGCGGAAATTTTCGTGTAACTCTCATTGTCTGAGGCCATCAGCCGCACCCCTGTAGTCTATTTCCTGAGGAAATGAGTGGAAGACCATCCCAGCGATTTCCTGAGGAAATGAGCCGAAAAAGTTTGTGGCGGCCGATTTCCTGAGGAAATGAGTGGAAGACCATCCCAGCGATTTCCTGAGGAAATGAGCCGAAAAAGTTTGTGGCGAGCGATTTCCTCAAGGAAATGAGCCGAAAAAGTTTTGTGGCGAGCGATTTCCTCAAGGAAATGAGCCGAAAAAGTTTGTGGCAGGCGATTTCCTCAAGGAAATGAGCCGAAAAAGTTTGTGGCAGGCGATTTCCTCAAGGAAATGAGCTGAAAGGG
>QWCT01001443.1_pt1 | contig 11931 bp, 10 predicted proteins | sample 1972681 | NCBI WGS metagenome assembly QWCT01 (sample SAMN09866701, study PRJNA288562) | Human oral metagenome isolate pre3_saliva, whole genome shotgun sequencing... | isolation source: mouth | host: Homo sapiens | place: USA: California | reverse complement strand
GACGAAGCGCACGCGCTCGGGCTCGTCGCTCATGTCGATGACGGATTCGACGGTCATCGTGGCCGAGCCGAGGTCGGTCAGCACGATGACGCCGCTGCCCTCACCGTCCACGGCCTTCAAGGCAGCCTCAACTGCAGTCTCCACGAGGTCGTAGGAGGTGCCGATGCGGCCATCGTCGGTGCCCCCGGCGGCCTCGAAGCGCACGTCGGGGGCCATCTGCGCGGCCAGCTCACACACGCCGCGCGCCAGGGCCTCGGAGTGGGAGACGATGACGAAGGAAACGCGCACGCTCATGCCGCGCCAACCTCGCCCGCTGCGCGCGCGGCGGCGCGCAGGATGAGGGAGGTGGACACGGCGCCGGGGTCGAGGTGTCCGATGGAGCGTTCGCCCAGGTAGGAGGCGCGTCCCTTCGTTGCCCGCAGGGGTTCCGTCGCGGCGGCTCCGGCCTCTGCGGCGGTGGCGGCGGCCTGGAGGGTGGCGACAGCATCGGCACCGGATTCGGCGGCCGCGCGGGCGGCGTCGAGCGCGGGCGTCCACGCGTCCACCATGGTCTTCTCACCCGTGGTGGCCTTGCCTCGGGCCTGGATACCACCCAGCGCACCCTCGATGATGGCAGCGACGCCAGCGGCGTCGAGTTCGCCGTCACCGGCGGCCTTGGATGCGCGCAGGAAGGCGGTCCCGTACAGGGGCCCGGCGGCGCCGCCGACCGTGGACATGAGGGTCTTGGCGACCGTCTTCAAGACCTCGGCGACGCTGGCAGGCTCGGCCTGTCCCAGGGCCTCGACGGCCGCCTTGAATCCGCGGTCCATGTTTTCGCCGTGATCGCCATCCCCGATGGCTCGGTCCAGGTCCACCAGGTAGTCGCGCTGCTCAGAGACGTCCGCCGCCGCCAGCTCGATCCACCGGCGTGCCCACGCTGCATCTAGGCTCATCGTGTTTCTCCTTATCCTGCCTCGTTGTTTACTTCCAGGCGACCGTGTTCACGGGCGCGTCGAAGAGCTCGAGGAGCTCCTCGTCGGCGCGCATGAGGGTCACGGAGACGCCGGGCATCTCCAGGCTGGTCACGTAGTTGCCGACCATCTGGCGGGCGATCTCGATGCCATCCTTCTTCAGGAGGGCGGCCAGGGCGCGGAAGCAGATGTAGAGCTCGGAGACGGGGGTGCCGCCCATTCCGTTGACCAGGGCGACGACACGCTCGCCTTCGGTCAGGCCCAGGTCGCCGCGCACGCGCTCGTAGAGCTCGGCGATGAGGCTGTTGGCGGGCTCCATGGCACCGCGGCGGTATCCGGGCTCGCCGTGGATGCCGATGCCCAGCTCGATCTCGTCCTCGCCCAGGTCGAAGGAGGGCTTGCCCGCGTGGGGCACGGTGCAGGGGCCCAGAGCCAGGCCCATGGAACGGGTCTGGTCGTTAACCTTGGTCGCAATGCGGGTGACTTCCTCGAGGGAGTCGCCGCGCTCGGCGGCAGCGCCCGCAATCTTCTCGACGAAGATGGTGCCGGCGACGCCACGGCGACCGGCCGTGTACAGGGAGTCTTCGACGGCCACGTCGTCGTTGACGACGACGGTGGCGACCTGGATGTCCTCCATGTCGGCCAGCTCGGCGGCGGTCTCGAAGTTGAGGACGTCGCCCGTGTAGTTCTTGACGATGTGCAGGACGCCCGCGCCGTGGTCGGCTGCCTTCGTGGCCTCCAGGATCGGGTCGGGGGTGGGCGAGGTGAACACCGCGCCGGGAACGGCCGCATCCAGCATGCCTTCTCCGACGAAGCCGGCGTGAAGGGGTTCGTGTCCGGATCCGCCGCCGGAGACGAGGCCTACCTTGCCCTCGGCCTTGGAGGAGCGGCGGGTGACGAAGTCGGGCGAGTAATGGACATCGACGATGTCGGCGTGGGCCAGGGCGAAACCTTCCAGGGTTTCGCGGACAACGGCGTGGACATCATTGACGAGCTTCTTCATGGTGCCTCCTTGCAATACGCTCATCTTTTCTTGTAGTCGGGACAATCGTGCCACGTTCCACACAAAAACCCAACTGAGGCGGCCGCCACACAGCGACCGCCTCAGCCATGCATCACCTCATCGCGGGGAGTGACCCGCCAGCGCCAGCATCTCCCCGGCCAGCATTACCGAGCCAAACACAAGGATTCCGCTACGATCCGCGGGCTCAGCCCCGGCCTCGGCGATCTCGGCTGCACGATCGACCGCGTCGGCCAGCGACTCGCGCACATCTACCCGGTCGGGTCCGAAGACCTCGCCGGCGATCTGCGCCAGGCGCTCCAGGTTCGCGGCGCGGTCCCCCGGCATCTGGGTGACCACCAGGTGGTCGATGAAGGGCTCGACTTCGGACAGGACGCCTTCGACGTCCTTGTCCCCCATGGCGGAGTAGACGCCCGCGATGCGCGCGAAGGAGAAGGAGGATTCCACGGCCTCGCGCAGGGTGGCCGCACCCGCGGGGTTGTGCGCGGCGTCCACGATGATCGTGGGCGAATGACGCACGACCTGCATACGCCCCGGGCTGGAGGCGTTCATGAGGCCCTGCTCGACGATGCGACCGTCCAGGCCGCGGCCCCCCATGAAGGCCTCGACGGCCACGAGCGCGGCGGCCGCGTTGTGTGCCTGATACTCGCCAAACAGCGGGACGAACACGTCCTCGTAGACCGCGGAAGGCGTGCGAATCGTGACCATCTGGCCGCCCACCCCCATCTGACGATCCACGACCTCGAAGTCGCGGCCCTCGACGCGCACGATCGCGTCGACGGAGCGCGCCTGCTCGAGGAGGATGTCGAGGACGTCCTCCTCCTGAGCCATGATGACAACGACCTGGCCGGGCTTGATGATGCCGGCCTTTTCGCGCGCGATTTCTTCGATCGTGGAGCCCAGCCACTTCGTGTGGTCCAGGGCGATCGGCGTGATGACGGCGACGCCGGAGTCGATGACGTTCGTGGCGTCCCAGCGCCCGCCCATGCCGACCTCGACGACGGCCGCGTCGACCGGGTAGTCGGCGAAGGCCGCGTAGGCCATGATCGTGAAGACCTCGAAGAAGGACAGGCGGGGGCCGCCTTCTTCCTGGCTACGCTCGTCGACCATGCCAACGTAGGGGGCGACGTCTTCCCAGGCGCGCACGAAGCCCTCGCGCGTGATCGGGTTACCCTCGAGCGAGATTCGCTCGCGCACGTCGAGCAGGTGCGGGCTCGTGAAGCGGCCCGTCTTCATACCGAAAGCGGTGAGCAGCGAGTCGATCATGCGCGACGTGGACGTCTTACCGTTCGTACCCGTGATGTGGATCGACGGGTAGGAGCGTTGCGGGTCGCCCAGGATGTCGAGGGCGAGCTTCACGCGGTCCAGCGTGGGGTCGATGTCATGCTCGGGTGCGCGCGCGACGATGGACTCGTAGATCTCCTGCACGCGCGCGTCCAGCGCGACGTCGTCCTCGGCCTTCGCGAGCGCGGCCTCGTGGGAAGCGCGCTCATCGCGTGCCTCGGCGGCGTCGTCGGCGAAGTCCTCGTCCACCTCGCCCTCAATCTCGGCCAGGACGGCAGGGTCGGGGCCCAGCAGCAGGGAGTGCTCGACGAGGGCACGCAGCGCGGCCTCGCGTTCGCTCTCCTCAGCCTCAGGGTCGGTGCCCTCCCCCGCCTCGGTCTCCTCGACCTCGTCGGCCGCTTCCAGGTACGGGATCAGGTCGGCGGGGATGCCGCCTCGCTGATCGTCGTGGGTGGTGTCTTCCCCGAAGAACGATTCGCCTGCCATTTTTCCTCCGCTGCTCGCAGTGTCTCCGCTATTTTACCGGCCCAGGCGCGGCGGGCGGCTTGTTCCGCCGATCACGGCGCGTTTGTGCCCCGACGATCCTCTCATCGACGAGGCCGTGGCTCGAACGGCGGTCCACTGTCCTGACGGGGCGAGTAAGATGGGAGAGAACAAGAGAGAACAAGAAGGAATGAGATATGGAGGGTTCCCGTATGGGTAAGTGGTTCGGCCAAGCAAGCGAGATTGAAGAGCTGCGCACCGAAAACCGCCGACTGAAGGAGCAGGTCGCAACCCTTGAGGCGCGCCTGCGCGCCGCCTACGCAGACGCCGGAATCACGGCTCTGGCCGATCCCTCCTCACCCGTCTCTTCCACCGATTCACTCGCCCCCGCCACGGCCTCGTCCCTGGAAGTGAGCGCCGCCGAAATGGAATTGCTGGCTACGGGCCCAAAAACCGCGGCAGTCAAGGCATACAAGGATCGCACCGGCGTCAGCCTCAAGGCAGCCAAGGCCGCGATTGACGCCGTGCCCGTGCCCACATCCTCGATCGTCTCCACCAGCCTCGAGCTGACGCATGCCGAACGCCAGATGGTGGCCGACGGCCGCCCCGTGAGCGCCATCAAGGCATACAGGGACCGAACCGGCGTGGACCTCAGGACCGCCAAGGCCGCCATCGACGCGGCCCGCTAGACTCCCAGCCTCCTCTGGTAGGATGCCCCTCACGGCGCGGCATCGCGCGCTTGCAAGCGATAAGGAATTGACATGCTACTCGTCGCAGAAAACGAGAACAACGGCTGGATCCGTTCCACCTTTAACCTGACCTACCGAGTGTCGTGGCCCCAGCTGCTGCTGGCCGTCCACGGCGCATACCCCTACTTTGCCAATCCGCAAGTCCTCGTCGACGACGCGCAAGTGCCCATCTCGCGCCAGACGGACATCCTCTCCATCCCCGAAAACCGCACCATCATGCTGCGCGGCATCTCCACGGTGATCAACGCTCCCCTGATGATCACCTTCCACAACCAGACGCCGACCGTCAACGTCTCCGTCGGCTGCGTGAACGAGGAGTTCCGCAACACCAACTACGAGAAGTTCAACAAGTCGATGTGCCAGCTCATGGACTCCATGGAGATCATGATGCACGTGCCCACCGCCAAGCCCTCCGACGGCGCGGACGCATCGTCAACCACCGCCTGACGTCCAAGGCCGACACGCGTAGCAATCACCGACAACACGAGAGGAGCAGTGCCATGTACTTGGAAGGCCAGCACGTCGACAACGGCTGGATCCGTTCGACGTTCACCCTGACGCACCGCGTCTCGTGGGAGCAGATGCTCCAGGCGATCTACGCCGCTTTCGACTACTTCACAGAGATCGTCATCTTCGTCGACGAGAAAAAACACCGCATCACCTCTCGTGACGAGGTGCTCTCGATCCCCGAGTCGTGGAACGTCTCGATCGCCGGAACCTCCCTGGTGTTCAAGGTGCCCATGATCATCTTCTTCTACAACCAGGTGCAGTTCAGCAACGTGCGCCTGCGTTGTGTAAGTGAGGATCTGCGCGGGCTCACCTACGAACAGTTCAACAAGATGGTCGGCCCGCTCATGAATGCCCTCGAACTGGCGATGTTCCAAGAGCCGGTCACGCCCAGCCAAGCCAAGGAAACAGCTCAGAGCCCAGTGCACCAGGACGCGGGAGCGCCCACCAACGCCTCGCAGAAGCCGGGCGGCACCCCCGTCAACAGCACGCAGCACAGCGGCGCGGCCAAGCTGGCCGATACCGACCAGCACGCCCAGACGCACAAGGGCGGGGAGACGGCGCAGCACCCCGAGGCGGACAGGCCCCACGAGGCCTCGCCCCACCCCGAGGCGGCTCAGCGCTCGGTTGCACCGATCCCCGCGCCCCCTCCGCAGCCTGCTGCAACTCCCCCTCAGCGCCACGCCACTCCCCCAATCCCGCCGCCGCCTGCCTGACACCCGCGCGAATTCCCGACGTCACCGAAGAGAATCGAGCCTCCATGCCCACCGAGTCGCCACAGCATCGCACAGACGAAGTCGTGGCCCCCATGAGCGCCATGTTCCCCGTGCGAGCGCCCGGCCCCGGGGACGTGCTACCCAACGCTGAGGCGGGGCTCGGGAACCGCTACCGCGCAGGCATGGACGTCACCGTGTACATGGCGGCGCAGATGTCGGACGGCACCGACCCCGAGCTGGTCTCCACGGCCGCGTGGCTGCGCTCGCGATACGCCAAGCCCAAGACGATTTTCCCGCAGTGGCGCTCCGACCGTGACCACGGCGAAGTGCCCGGAACGAACCGGTACTACACCAACAAGCCCGACTTCATCACGGCCTTTGACATCACCGGCCTTGACCACATCGGGCACGTCGGATCGCGCCAGTTGACACCGATCATGAACGGCGGGATCTTCCCCTCCGAGTTCCGCTCGGGCCCGCCCGCCAACTTCAACGAGCTCTACCGCCAGTTCCGCTTCACGGAGGCCCCTCTGCCCGAGGACGTCATGATCGAGATCTGTATGCTCGACGAGGACCACGGCTCCTACGGTTACGCGCCCCAGGTACGCATCCTCGAAAAAGCCACCCTGGGCGCATGGGTTCCCATGACGATCGACGAACTCATCACGCAACACATCATCGAAGGAGTATCCGATCATGTTGGAGAAGTTAGAGACGTTGATTGGGAAGCTCTGTTCGGGTACTTCCGTCGCACAAGATGAGTTTCAAAACGGGTACGGCTACGGCTATTCGTTCTCGTCCTACAACACAGACTTCTTCACGATGTGGGAGATCTCTGGCTACTACCGTTTCAGCTGGTCCGAACGCCACCCCAGCAAGGCCTTCACGATGGACACGCGCAGCGAGCATTTCGCCAGCTACGTGCTAATCACGCAGCTCGGAGCACTGCGCCGCGCAAACCTGCGTCAGCGCCCCATCGTCCTGCCCGGCGAGGCCCCCAAGGACGGGCGGTGGCGCGTCACGGACACCCCGTGGCCCCGCGTCAAGCGCTACACGCACGCCACGTACCCCGCCCTCAACGTCGAGGCCACCAACAGCCTCGAGCTGCGACAGGTCCTCTTCGCGACGCGATTCTCGCGCGACGATCTGCTCAATTCCTTCATGAAGCAGGACGGCCAGCCCGTGCTCTCACCCTGGCTGTCCTCGAACAAGCCCTACCTCGATCACCTGCGCGAGGCGAACGTCGACCTGCGCTACATCACGTCGCGCTAGTGCTTCGGTGCTTACTCGTTCACTCCTGGATTCTGGTCACCCCTCGCGCGACAGGGCGGGCGCTGTGTCGGGGTTTCAGGACGTAAAGTGCCGGTTTTGTCGGGACTTTTCGGCTCGCTGGCGCGGTAAAACCCACATTGACGGGGATTGTTTCATCGTGGGGCGTGAATGCCCCCACGTACCTGATGTGTGGGCGAACGAGTGGCCATGGCCAGGTGTGGGCACTGGGTGTCAGGGAGTGCAGTTCGCCGAGGCATGCTAGCTGCCTGCACTCCTCGCCGCGTGCCTGGGCCCCGCTGACTCGCGCGTGGGCCCGACACCTCGCGCGTGGGCCCGATGATATGCGCGTGGGCAGCGCCTCCCACGCGCATGTCGAGAGGTTGACGTGCGTATCAAGGGGGTTAACGCGCATATTCAGCGGTTTGCGTGCGAGCTCCACGCGAGGCCTGGCGCCGTTGTGCCCAGATCGCAGACCACCTCGCCCGCGACAGCCCATTGTTGGCGTTTTTCGCCGAGGTGGTCTGCACTTTGGGCGCCACGCCACCTCGAACCGCGACCTCACCGCCAGCAAACGGGGGAATTGCAGCAATAGAGCCACGACACGCCGACGACACGCCGGCAGGATGCTTCTAATGGTGCAAAACCCCCACCATTACCCCTGGCGTCACGCTCCCTCACTGGCGTCGTGCTCCCTCACCAGTGCAGGGCAGCCCGGCGGGGCACCGATAAACGCCGATAGGGCGTCGCCGACAGAACCGGGGCAGGGGAACGGGCGGCCAGCTCCGCGACGGCGCTTGTGGCCGATGAGGCGATGCGCCCCGATCGAGAAGAGTCAATCCCAACTGATCGGGCGCAATGCTCCCTCACGGGTAGAATGCTCTCGATCGGATGCAATCCTCCAGATGGGATTCATCCAGTCTATGGCGCTGCGGCGCGAGCGCGCCAGCCCGATGCTCCCTCCCTCAACGATGCCAGGGACCGAGCCCCGACCAACACGTTGTGCCCCATATCCACAAGCTCGTCACCCATCCGCGTAATCGTCACCGAGCCTCCCCGAGGGCGCACTGCGGCACTCTGGACGAGAAAATATCCACGAGGTAGCCTCCGTATTCTCAGACTGCTTCACGGGTAAGCACAACACGCCATCACCAACGCAATTACAGATTAACCATTCGGGTTAGGGTGTTATCATCCGCGCAGGCGTGCGGCCCCTTCACACATCAATTATCGCCGGAGGCACCCATGAAACAAGCACTCATTTCTGCAGCGTGCATCATTGCGCTCGCTACCCTCGGAGCATGCTCAAGCACTACCGAGAGTTCGGCTTCGAACACACCACTCCAGCAGGCCAGCTCTGCCGCACCTACTACCGATTCTCCGGCCACGCCAGCAGACCTGACGGGCACCTGGAAAGAAAAGGACCCGAACGAAGACAGCTACCAGATCGCTAGAGTCACCGCTGACGCCATCGAGATCTACTGGCACACTCCCGACAGTGACGCTCTGTACTGGGCGGGTAGCTACGTTGCCCCGACAGATTCCAAGACACCGTACACCTGGGATTCCGTCAACAACACAGAAAAGACCGGCTCCGCGATTCTTGCCTCCTCTGCCGAGACCAAGACCTTCACCTACACCAATAACACGATCTCCTACAGCGTGACAGCACTGGGAGTGACCAAGAAGGTCACCATGGAGCGAGCCGACATCGATGTTCCCTAACGAAACGTCGATCAAGTTGACATATACCGCTGGGGCCGGGAGGTTTTCCTCCCGGCCCCAGCCTGTAAGGGTGGGCGGGCCGGGCTTTCGCCCGGCCCGCCCACCCGAGCGACAGCACTCAGTGCTTAGCGACGCGCACCTCGAGCTTGTCGCCAGCCTCGATCTCAACCGACAGGGCGAGGGTCTCGGCCGCAATCATGTCACGCCAGGCCTCCACGTCCGCCACGCGCTCGGCGGGAACCGTCAGCGACAGGTCGATGCGGTCCGCGATGTGCAGGCCGGCGTTCTTACGCTCGTCCTGAACCGCGCGAACGACGTCGCGGGCGTAGCCCTCGGCCTCCAGTTCGGGGGTCAGCTCCGTATCGAGGACCACGAAGGTACCCGACGGCAGCACGTCCGCGACCTGGCCCTCGGCCGCGTCCACAGACGTGGACACCGAGAACATGTCGCCGGTCAGCTCCAGCGGTGCGCCGTCAAGCAGGACGCCCGGGAAACGAACGGTGCCCTCCTCGGTGAGCTCCCACTCGCCGGCCTTCTGAGCCTTGAACAGCTGGCTCGTCAGCTTACGAACCGCAGGCTCGAAGGCGCGCGGGTTCAGGGCGAGCTCGGTACGCACGCTCAGGCCCGAATTCTGCGGGTCGTTGAAGACCACGGACTTCACGTTCACCTCGGAGGCGATCAGGTCTGCGAAAGGCTCCAGCTCCTCATAATTCTCCGAGACGACCTGCAGGGAGGCCAGCGGCTGGCGCACACGCAGCTGATGCGTCTTACGCAGCGCGTGGGCCGCCGACACGGTCGAGCGAACCTCGTCCATGGCCGCCACGAGTTCGGGGGCCACCACGGCCTTGTCGATGACCGGGAAGTCGACCAGGTGCACGGACTCCCCGCCCGTCAGGCCGCGCCAGATCTCCTCAGTCAGCAGCGGCAGCAGAGGCGCCGCCAGCTCCATGAGCGTCACGAGCGCCGTGTACAGCGCGTCGAAGGCCGAACCATCCTCGTCCCAGAAGCGCTGACGCTGGGTACGCACGTACCAGTTCGTCAGCACGTCCAGGTAGTCGCGGATCGACTCGCAGGCACCCGCGACGTCGTACTCGTCAAGGTCGGCGCGCACGTCCTCCGCCAGGGTGAGCGTGTGGGCCAGCAGGTAGCGGTCCATCTCCGGCAGGGCGGCCACGACCTCGGCCGAGGACAGGTCGAGGCGCTTCGCCTCGTAGCCCTCGCCCTTGTTGCAGGCGCCCGCGTACAGCGTGAAGAAGTAGTACGTGTTCCAGATGGGCAGCAGCACCTGACGGACCGTGTCGCGGATCGACTCTTCTTTGACGATCAGGTTGCCGCCGCGCACGACCGGGCTCGACATGAGGAACCAACGCATCGCGTCGGAACCGTACTTGTTGAACACCTCGGCCACGTCCGGGTAGTTGCGCAGCGACTTGGACATCTTCAGGCCGTCGTCACCCAGGACGATGCCGTGGGAGACGCACGAGCGGAAGGCGGGACGGTCGAAGAGCGCGGTCGCCAGGACGTGCAGCGTGTAGAACCAGCCGCGCGTCTGACCGATGTACTCGACAATGAAGTCGCCCGGGTAGTGGTTCTCGAACCACTCCTGGTTCTCGAACGGGTAGTGCACCTGCGCGAAGGGCATCGAGCCGGACTCAAACCAGCAGTCGAACACGTCGGAGATACGACGCATCGTCGACTTGCCCGTCGGATCGTCCGGGTTGGGGCGCGTGAGCGCGTCGATGAAGGGACGGTGGAAGTCCGTGACCTTCACGCCGAAGTCGGCCTCAAGCTCAGCGATGGAGCCGTACACGTCGGTGCGCGGGTACGCCGGGTCATCCGAGACCCACACGGGGATCGGCGCGCCCCAGAAGCGGTTACGCGAGATCGACCAGTCGCGGGCGCCCTCCAGCCACTTGCCGAAGATGCCGTGCTTGGTGTGCGCGGGGGTCCAGGTGATCTCCTCGTTCAGCTCCACCATGCGGTCGCGGATCTGGGTGACGCGCACGAACCAGGACGACACCGCCTTGTACATGAGGGGCTTGCGGCAGCGCCAGCAGTGCGGGTAGGAGTGCACGTAGGACTTCTCGCGCACCAGGACGGCGCGGATTTCGGGCGCGCGGCGCGCGATGGGGCCACCCTGCTCGCGCAGGTCGGCGACCACGTAGCGGTTCGCGTCGAAGATCTGCATTCCCTCGTAGTCGGGAACCTCGGACGTGAAGACGCCGCCCTCGTCGACGGGCAGGACCACGCCGATGCCGTACTCCATGCAGGTCCACATGTCGTCTTCACCGAAGGCGGGAGCCTGGTGGACCAGGCCGGTGCCGTCGGTCGTCGTGACGTAATCGGCGGCGATGATGGACCAGGCATTGGGGCCGGGGGTGCCGCCCTCGGCGCGGCGCTCGGGGGTGTCGAAGTAGTCGTAGATCGGGTGGTAGTGGATGCCCACCAGCTCCGAGCCCTTGTAGGTGGCCACAACACTCGGCTCCTCGCCGAGTTCCTTGGCGTAGGCGGGGATCAGGTCGGTGGCGATGAGGACGCGCTCGCCGGCGAGGACGCCCGCGTGGTCGCTGGCGACCTCGACGAGCGAGTACTCGATGTCTGGGCCCACGGCGACAGCCGAGTTCGACGGCAGCGTCCAGGGCGTGGTCGTCCAGATGAGGGCCAGCTCGGGGCGCGCCGAGTCGTCGCGCAGCTTCGTCTCGAGGCGCAGGCCCACGGTCACCGTGTTGTCGGTGCGGTCCTGGTACACGTCGTCGTCCATCTTGAGCTCGTGGTTGCTCAGCGGCGTGCGGTCGTTCCAGCAGTAGGGCAGGACGCGGTGGCCCTGGTAGGCCAGGCCCTTGTCGTAGAGCTGCTTGAAGGCCCAGATGACGGACTCCGTGTAGGACTTATCCAGGGTCTTGTAGTCGTTCTCGAAGTCGACCCAGCGTGCCTGACGGGTGACGTACTCTTCCCATTCCTTGGTGTAGCGCAGGACGGAGGAGCGGCAGGCCGCGTTGAAGGCTTCGATGCCGATGCCGCCCTCACGGGTAATCTCGGTAACGTCTTCGATGCCGAGCTGGCGCTGGGCCTCGAGCTCGGCGGGCAGGCCGTGCGTGTCCCAGCCGAAGCGACGCTCGACGCGGTGACCCTTCATGGTCTGGTAGCGGCCCACCACGTCCTTGACGTAGCCGGTCAGGAGGTGACCGTAGTGGGGCAGGCCGTTGGCGAAAGGCGGACCATCGTAG
>QWCT01001441.1_pt1 | contig 11940 bp, 7 predicted proteins | sample 1972681 | NCBI WGS metagenome assembly QWCT01 (sample SAMN09866701, study PRJNA288562) | Human oral metagenome isolate pre3_saliva, whole genome shotgun sequencing... | isolation source: mouth | host: Homo sapiens | place: USA: California | reverse complement strand
TCCTCAGACCACGCAAGCCGTACTAACGGACCTTTCGTCGCTACTTACCGAGTATTTGCCTTCGGGTGAAGCGCCTTCGATCCTTCCCATATCGGCCCAGCGAGGGGACGGCTTGGATGAACTTCGTGCGGCACTGATCAAGGCCTTGGCACTGCCCGAGCTCAAGTCTACCGACCTTGTCGTGAGCAATGCCCGTCACCATGCACTCCTCACGACGGCACTCCATAGCCTAAAGACCGTGCGTGCGGGGCTAACGGATGGCCTCCCCACAGATCTGCTGACACCCGGCCTGCGTGGTGCTATCACGTCCATCGGTGAAGTCACCGGAGCCGACATCACAAGTGACTCCGTCCTTCACAATATCTTTGCCCACTTCTGCATCGGCAAATAAGTTCCCCCTTCGAGCATTTCACTCCGCCCTCTCCTTATATCTGCTTCGTTTATAATTGCCCCTAAATAAGATAAGAGCTTATGCCTTACTATCACGTGCTCATTGAGATTAACGAATTCACAAAATCGTATTATGAACTGGACAAGACTGACTTATCTGAAATTAAGGGGGAGATAGTTGGTCCTTACTTGCGAGGAGAGCAGTTCTTCTTTAATGGGGCTTTCCTTGATAATGCGAAGATTAAACGTATCCTCATCAAAGAATCGGAGCAGTCATCAATCCAGTATGCTGGTATACACCGGCTTTTAGGAAAGGCCATTGAGCCTTATGATATAATTACAGATGCAGGGCCTGCTACAGACATCACTAAGAGTGTCTTCATAGAGTGCAGAAATCTACTTCATGGAACTGCGCCAACGTCAGAAGCTCTAGCCCTCAACAAGCCTAAAACATCAATGGATAAATCAAAAGTCTTCATTGTGCATGGCCATGATAATGCTGCAAGAGAAGCGGCTGCTCGGTTCGTAGAGAATTTAGGCTTCAAGGCTATTATCCTGCATGAGCAAGCGAGTTCGGGGCAGACCATCATCGAGAAGATCGAAGCTAACTCTAATGTCGGCTTTGGCATTGTGCTCTATACTCCTTGCGACTTGGGTAGATCCAAAGAGGAGAAAGACCAGCTGAAGCCTCGAGCAAGACAGAATGTAGTCTTCGAACATGGTTATCTCATGGGGAAAATTGGGCGAGAGAATGTCTGTGCCCTTGTCAAAGGAGATATCGAGAAGCCTACTGATATATCTGGTGTCGTCTACATCCCAATGGATGAAGGGGATGGTTGGAAGTTAGCTGTCGCCAAGGAAATGAAGAAGAGTGGCTATGATGTAGATTTCAACAAGATATTGGGGTAGTCCCCTCGCCTAACAGAGGGAATGCGGAGCCTCAAGCAAAGCATTCCAGCGAAAGCTATATAGCCTTGGGTTGATTCCTATATAGGATTCCTCCGATTGCTATATAGCTTTCGTTGTATTCCTATATAGCTTTCACTTGATTACTATATAGGATTGACTCGATTACTATATAGCTTTCATCCGATTACTATATAGCTTTTGGGTGATTACTATATAGTATTGCTTCGATTACTATATAGCTTTGTAACGTGTGCTATATAGGAATATTTTGAATAGAAATGGTTAACTTCGCACTGTGTACCAAGTGACGCACATAAACACATTATTACTAACAGCTTAATACCATTTGAATCCCATGGGAAAGAACAAGCCTTTAGCCTATGTGCTACGCGAAAGAAAGATGAGCATCGGCAAGCTCAAAGGGCAGATCGTACAAGTAGCTTCGCCCACAGACCGACGTAGCGTCTCCTTCGACCACTTCTGTGAAATGGTCGCCGACCAAACCACTTTCAACTACATGGAGGTCGCCTCCGTGCTCAATCTGGCTGCCGATATGGCGAGAAAGCTCGTCGCTAACGGCGATATGGTCGAGTTCGGGCGTCTCGGCAAGCTGAAGCCCAGCTTCAAGAGCAAGGTCGTGCCCAAGGGGCAGGAATTCAATGCAAACCTCCACATCACCGAGGCCTGCGTAATACTGCGCCCCAATGCCGAGTACTTCCGCTTGGATGATGTCAGCTTCGAGCGTGTCGCTCCCCGCACGAAGAAGCCCAAGAAAGCCAAACCTGACGCTGGAGGAGGCTCTTCGAATGACACCCCTGGAGGCGGACATGTAGGGATATAATTCTTAGAAAGTGAAGCGATTCTTCCTAACCCTTTTTTCTCTATCCTACTTCATAGTCATTGATCTAGTGAAGGAGACTATGGGTTCTCCTTCACTAGATATTTCTTGGCAACAGTTCGTAGGAGTCTTCCTCTTGATGGGAACAGCTCTTCTGCTGGGATATGTAGGGCATGACCCAGACCTAGAGAATGAAGCCACCCGATGTGATCATAACTAAACTTAAAGAGAAATGAATACTATACTGTCAGGTCAAAACCTCATCAATGCTCTGAGAGAGCATTGTGACCAAGCGAAAAAACGTATCTGGATAGCCTCTCCCTATATTGGGAATTTCAAAGATGTGCAGAAGATCATTGGTGGGAACTGGATGCGTAGCCATATAGATTTTCGAGTACTAACTGATGTCGAGTCAGGCTTTATTCGTCGTGACACTTATGCCCAATTTAAGGAAAGCCCCAACACCGAAATTCGTAGTCTGTTAAGTTTGCACGCAAAAATCTACCTCATAGATGATTGGTGTCTCTTGACCTCTGCGAATCTTACAGGAATGGCGTTCAGTGCTAGGCACGAAGTCGGACAGGTGGTGTCTGGGATAGAGCGGGTGGTCACGCTATTTGACCAGTGGTGGCAGAAGGCTCAGGCGGTCTCATCTCTCCCCAAATCTCCATCCGAAACTATTACAAATAAAGAGGACTCGACCAAATATAAGGTACTCTATAAGCTACCTAAGTACACCTCTGGGGCGAGTGACCAGTTTCTTAAAAAATGCGATCAGTTCAAGGTGTTTGCCTCTCTATACGAATCCGTCACTGGACGTAATCAGCAGATGATCCAAGAGGGGTTCTCTCTGTATGAAGAGGTAGACTACTTCTTTAACTATCTCTACCATGATCATCCCAAACAGCCCTCTAAGGAGTATACTAAGGAGGTGCGATCATTATCTCGTAGGCAGGTTGAGAGTAAGCAGGTTGAGAAAGAGATACTCCGCTACTTTGAGTTAATGTCAATGTCCTATGCGCCTGGAAGTGGACAGTGGCGCTTAGATCGCAGGAATCGCATCCGCAAGATCCTTCCCTTTGAGATCCAGTCGCCTAAAAAGAAGGAGATAAGGGAAGTTTTAGATTGTCTACACTGCCTATACAGCTATTCTTGGAATAAGCCTAAGATACTCTCAGAGAATAATCCTCGAAGCATCGCCAGGGCATGGAATAAACTAATTAATGCCCCCTTTATCGATGCCCAGCTCATTGAAGAGGTCATTGGGGAGATCAAGTACTTTGGGATGTCCTCTGCCTGCGAACTCATAGCTTGGTATTACCCTGAGAAGTATCCTATGATCAATCTCAACTCTGAGAGTGGCATGAGATTCTTCGGATACACTATCTAGTTGAGGCACGGTCTTCCCCTAATTCATTCGAGAGGCTATCAAGCAAGAGATTCGCTTGGTAGCCTCTTCTCCTATGTATCAGCTTTGTTGATTTAGTGCTTTGAGCATAGATTGATTAGCTTATTATTATATCTCCTGAATTCTTCTCTATATAGATAGACTTATCTCCATACTGGCTAACTGCTCGAGGCGTAGTTGGCTTCGTGTCTGTTGATGAAAGTGATAATCTATTCATTTCTATATCAACAGAGGGAGTATACAAAGACTTTTTTAGAGCCACGATCAGCATAGTAGCATCGTTCTTTGTTAGCTCATCTATACTTTCCGTATTAACGTGAACGATAAACTTCCATAGGTCATCTAGTCGACGAATGATATCATCGATATTCTTTATCTCGGTTATTCGAAATTCTGAATTGCCAGGCTCTTTTACTAGCTCCTGAGCTTTTTTCTCCTTTTCGCTTTGCCAAAACTCTTTTATCTGGCTCAATCCATCGCCATTTCTTGGGATGTCTCCCATATCTACAATCGGGAAAACCCGCTCTTCCACTCTTCCATATTTGAATATTTGGGTCATTTCAAACATACAGGCTGGCGACTTGAAGTAGCCAGGAGTCATAATCATAATGACCCTATCAGCCTGACCTATTTCCTTTTCATACTCCTCAATATTGCCTTTGTATCGAAGACTATTCTGGTCAATTGAGAAGTTAATACCATGATTCTGAAGTCCTTTCTTGATGCTATCTAGTACTCCGTCGTATTTACTATCGTGCTTGTACGATATATATACCTTGCTTAATTCCATAGACATTCTAATCTTTCCTTTCATTAATATTCTTTTTATAATAGGATGCTCCCCAAATATCTCACTTTGTTGTCGACCTATTACCAGGGTTATTTCGCTGTTATGAAATAGAGCTGCATGAAGTTTGTGTAAGTCTTCTGAACAAACAGAAGACAAATCTACTTCTCCACATACATGAATTACATTTATCCTCTTATGACAAACCCCTTTCAAGACATTAATGAGGAGCATATAAAGGAGAGTATCTTTCGCTTTACCCTCCAAGGTAACGAGTTGATCGAATGAAACATCCAGGTTTCTATCACAGCTAGAATGTAGGCCTACTAAGAACAGCTCCAATTCATTACCTTTTGTCGTGTGAGGCCAGACTTCTTTGATATAATGGCAATCATTGATGCTTTTCAAGAAAGTCTCTAACTCATCGTCATTCAGGTTCGTGTCGAGTAAATACAAACCAGACTGGAGCTGAGAGCTTTGCAACACCCTCATAAGCTGATCTAGTTGATATTCCTTATTCATTATCGAGTTTATTCATGAAGCCGGAAATCATATACCTATTACTCGGATGCTGCATAATCATATCTATCAAGTCCATAGCATATTCCAAAGCATCTTTATAATCAGGTTGATTAAATGCCTTGATGCCATTATAAGCCTGAATAATCACTTCTATAATCTGGTTCCATACATAGGCTTCACTCGAGGGAGAGATATCTAGTATCTTCTCCAACCATCTCAAAGTCTGCTCTGGGTCTTTAATTGCATAGCCAGCCAAGAAGTGAATAAGTCCGCTAGTTTCATATCTAAAGAAAAGAGTATTCATGTACGTATCTATAATCTTTTCCTGATACTCTCGTGGCCATTGATCTATGTGATAGAACATCTGGTCAAAGGCTTTGCCTAGTTCAAGAGATTCAAACTGAGTCTTCATCAAACTTTGGATGTAGAGTAGAGCATCTTCATTTATACTTTCATCAAGAGAGCTGAGGAAGCGAAGTAGTGACAGTCTTGCCTCTTGACTAGCATTACACATGGTATCAAGCATCTCTTTGATACGCTCATCCCTGTTGTTGTGCGACCATGCTAGAAATAGGATGATTATCTGCTGCGGATAGCAATTGGGGCATTCTACAGCATGACGGAAGAATTCCATAAGCTCCTCCAGAGCATAATTAACAAAATATACAAGGGGGTTGTAGTTGTGGATAGGCAAAGCCATAAGCCTTGGATCATAATCGCATATCAAATTCTTAAATAAACGCACATTCCTATGCTGATCTAAGAAATTGAGATAAGCCATCTCTGCCAATATCCCAGCCCGAGTATATACAGAGGCGGTACCTGCGACGGCTTCTATGGCACTGAATATATCCTCTTTATATTCACTATCTTCTCTAGCACATCTTACCAATAGGTGCCCTGCTTGCCCACGAGGCTGATTAATCCCAATCGTAAGAGTGTCCTGATCTTTTTGATACTCTTCTAGCTTTGACTCTTTAGCCGCAAGTAAGGCTTGGCAGAGCAACTGAACGACTAGCTTGGGTATCTGGTCTTGCTTAACAATATTATCAAGAGCAAAAAGCAGGGTGCGAATACAGAATCCTCGGTGGTCTGAGTTTATATCGTGATTAACTGCTATAAACATATGCTCTAAGACACATACTGCATCATCTATCCTGCCAGCCTGGATTAGTCCTTCTAACCCTGCTTGTGCGTATGCCAGAGGAATTAGCTCATCATAAGCTATTTGCTTAATCAAATCGGTGAACTTATCAGGGGCTTGACTCACGACCTCTCGAAACAGAATACATTGTCCTCTCAAGGTAGGTGCCTCCCAGTTAGCAGACTCCCTCTCATTGACATATTTACGCATCGAGTTTAGCCAAGCCTTTGGGCTCATCTTTTGCCCTTGCTCTTGAGTCAGAGAGGGGTCACCCAAGCGAGTTGATATTCTGCTTGGCTGACAATTCTCCAATCGCTTAGGGTGAAATTTGCGCTCAATCCTCAGGCGTTCTTGGTAAGCCTTCCATGAAATTCTCCTTAGTTCCCTTAGAGGGATAGACTTCAGTGCAATTCCTCGGTGCAAATCTATATCGAGGAAAGGATGCCCAAACTTTTTGCACCACTTCACCTTCTCTTTGTCTAGTCTGTACTCGCTTTTGTCATGAATGGTCAGAATCCTATCAATGATAGACCTCTTTTGCATTTCGTCGAGATGTATAAAAGAAGCCTTCAAGGCTTCAACAGCTTGGTATTCCACCCAGCTTAGAGCATTGGCTAACACTTCGCGCTGGCAGATGAGTTCGCAAAGATTATCCTTGAATACCTCTGGATGTGAAGTATAGATATATAAGGCTATAAATACAAATCCTCCATATCTACTTCTACTTAATTGAAGTAGATATTGGCTGGTCTCCTTGTCATCAATATGCTCAAGTAGGGTGTCTATAAGAATATTCGTTACATCCTCCACGAAGTTGTAATCAAAGCTACCCTTAATCCTTCTATGAAAACTCCAAAAGGAATAGGAGTAATGTATATTATCTTCTGCTTCTCCTATCTCATAAGAGGAGGTTTCGTAAACTAGAGTAAGTACATCAAACAAGAAATCAATAGCGAGGCTATAATGCTTCTTGAGTAGCTTTTTATAAAGCTCACCCACATCATAAGATACACTGATATTGGGAAAGAAAGTTTCTTTATTTTCTTGGAGTTGCAGTCTGATATTCTCTTTCAGCTCAGCACAGACGAAGGTCGGATTTCCTTGGATACTACTGCTCAGCAGATTTGTATATTGAAGAGGATTACGTCCCTCGACAAGCTTTGAGTACAGTTCTACGAACTTATCACCGCTATAGTCCAATTCATAGAAATTCAATACATTCTCTAGATGTTTGCGATCCTCTTCGTCATCAATGTTTAGCTCTGTGCTTAATCTATCAAGCACAGAGTCTACATCCCTCCAAAGAAGCCTACGGCACATCGTTATGGCTAGCTCTTGATAAGTTTTAGATAGTTCTTTCCAGCCTCCCTTGTTGTCTATAATCTCCCAGATAGCATGAAACCAGTTTAAGGTATAGACCGAGTTAAAGACTAGCTCCATATACACAGGATTGGGGTAAATCTTTCGAGATATTAAATCTAACTCACATCGTAACGGCGTTTCAAAGTTGGCTAGTGTCTGTAAAGCAAGGGACTTTAGATGGAATCGAAATGTACTTCGTCCATTGTCCTCCTGGTTATATAATAATTGGTCTAGTGTACATAGATACTCTTTCGGTTTCTGCTCTCTCAAAAACATCAATATGCTTTTTACCGCAGCTCGGATAAATAATCCCTGATGTTGGCCTTTCAGCTCATCCAATAAGCTCTTGCCTTTTTCTAGAAATCTACGAGCATATATATAGTCAAAAAGCGTCTGATGAAAGAATTGGATCTGCCTATTTCTAGATTCAATCAATAAATCGTTGGTGAGTAAATATCTAAGTTCTTGCTCATATTGAGTCTCAAACTCTCTCATATGAATAGAGAGTTCTTGACGCTGATACATAGTATCCACGAGAGTGTCAAGTAAGGATAAAAGGCTATCTTTGCTGACTGGGCAAGTGCTTGCATTATTGATACACTTGCTCCACAGTTGATGATAGAGTAAGTTTGTAGACAATGGGTCTGTCAAACGCTCTTCAGGCCTTACTTTTAAGAATAGGTACAGATGTAGCGGATTACCTAAGAAGCTAATTAACCTATCATCCATGCTTTCGTTGTGGCCATTACTTCGTAGGGTCTGCAAAACCAGCTCTTTACTAAGCTCCTTCAGTTCCCATCGATTCTTTATCTTAAGGTTCTGTAATTCAGGGTCATAATCCAAATCATAGGGACGGCACGAGATCACGACCCTGACATGGGGGGTGTTTGCTAGCCTCCTAATTAGACTGAGTAGAGAGCGTAATGGGGTACGATTGGCTGAGAGAGATAGTGATAGGGCATCAATTTGATCTACAAGGAGCACTACCCTCTTGCGCTTTGATGCTTCTTCGCGAATGACATCTTCTATAGGTCTTGCCAAGTAAAGCTTCCCCCGCAAATCATCCATATTTGCAAACTCTACAAGGTCAGATTTAATTCCAAGTACTAGATAATCTTCTCGCCCTTGTAATTGCTCTAATAGCTTGTGCATCACAATGGACTTGCCTATGCCTGCCTTGCCATATAGCAGGGCTAATCGGGTCGACCTATCGGTAGTGTCACTCTTGCTTTCTATCCACTCTTGAATCAAATCAACCTCTTGACGCGGAATCTCAGGATAAATAGCAGGCGTATATCCCAGCAGCTCATCTGAGCCTTTAGCGAAAGCCGAAGCTGGGTCTCTTGTATAGTTATTCGCCAAATATATGTTGCCTAGACTCTTCTCTATATAAAGAGATCTGTCTCCGAATTGATTGATAATATTCTCTTGCATTTATTGCTATTGGATTGAATAGTGAGTCTATTTATTCTTCTTGTTTCATAGGTATCGGACCACACTATGAAGTGAAAAGTTCAAAGACTTTATTGGTCAAGTTCAATTGTAGTCTTGATCATCCCTAAATCTCGCAAAGCGTAGCCCTCCCCTGCTTTCTCAGAGAGGTCTGTCTGTATCAGTTTATATTTCTTGCACATTTCTTTCACGTGCAGTGCCATGATTGGCTCGCTATCACCTTATGTCAATTATTTGGAGTGGCACACTCTGGATATGTATCCGCCGTTTTATCTTTTAGGGATACATACTAAAGGCATATCACCATATATAATATACAATTATATACCTTATCAGTGGCAAATATAATGAATAGGAGGCATTTCCCCTTTCTCCAGAGCTTCCGCATCAAAATCCGAGTACCTGGTTGAGGTAGTCGATGCGCAGGCTGCATTTTTCCAACGTCTGGCCTTAAGCGAGAGCATGTCATGCTGCTGGCGCAGAATAGCTAAAGCAAACTTGCGGATGAGATTCAGATTGCGCGCCGAAAAGTTCTTTCGTGTATGGCAAGTATCTTCCCGAAAGGTCACATCCAGCTGCCAATGTAGGCGGTTCTCAATTCCCCAATGCTCCCTTATATAGTAGGTTATCTCCTTAGCAGAGGCCTTGTTGAAGTCCAAGCTTGAGATGTAGTAGCGCGTTTCCTTCGTTGGTTGTGCACTGGACTTGGTAATCTCATGTTCGATCCGCACCAAGCTACGTACCATCGGCCAGCGTCGAGCAACTTCATCGGTAAGATTGCCCTCTGCTGGGAGCACTTTGTAGCTCCTTTTGTCTATGCGCCCATGCCCCTTCTCCTGCTCAAGGTATCGCTTGTGTGGCTGTCGCGTGGAGAAAGCATCGGTAGTGTCCTCGAAGAGATGGCGCTGATTTCCCTTGAGAGCGAGGACAAAATCTGCCTTCTTCTTGACCACCTGTTCGGCTATTTCTACTTGCGTGCCCATAGCATCCATCGTGACGATGGCTCCCTCAAGGGCAAGCTTATCAAGGAGTTTGGGCACACACGTAATCTCGTTCGTCTTCTCTCCCACTGCTTCTTGAGCAATGCTTAAAGAGTGTTCGTTGACCCAAGCCGAGAGGATATAGCTACTCTCGCCGTGTCCCCGAGGATTCGTCCCGCGCATCTTCTTGCCGTCTATGGCAATGTGTATGCCCGATAAATCCTTGATGATCTGCGAAGTATATACCTCGAGACAAGCGGCTATCTCATCGGGGTGCACGGCTTGCATGACGCGCTCAAAGGTGTCTTCGCTTGGGCAACCATTGGGTAGCTCAAGTAGCGGTTTGAACTCTTTACCACGGAAGCGGCATAGCTGATACATGTCGCTATAATCCTCTCCACCACAAAGGTAGGTGATGAGTGCGACCATAAGGATATCGCTGAGTTTGTGCTTGCAACGTCCGACGACGCGAGGGTCATGGACGGATGAGAAGTAAGGGGCGGTCTCCATTGTATGTGGGTATTTGTGTGAAGAGAACACTACTGAAGCCGATTTTGATGCGGGAGCCCTGACAAGAACACTATGCCGCTTTGGGCAGCAACCAGCATGTGTATGTGAAGTATCCATTCAAGGCAAAAGCTAGTAACGCTTGTTTTTGGGCTCGAGCTGCGATTGCAGAAAAGGATGAAAGAAAGCGTTATGATATTTGGCGTAATGTCTTTGGCAATGCCTTTCCCAAAGGAGAGTCAGTGGGTATACTTGAAAGTAAATGTTCTTTTGTTGTATATCAAGATTCAGAGCTGTTTATTGAGGACATGTATTTCGATAAACATCACCGAAGAACTTATAATCAACTGTTGGATTACAGCCAATGGATTCAAATCTGCCTATTTGCGGGACATATTGAGGAGGTTTGAAAGAATCAATATGATACGGTCATTAGATTTTTTCATAGAGAGCACTACCGTAGAAAAGTCATATAAAGTATTCTGGAAAGTTAGAAATGTTGCTGATGAAGCAAAACGGAGAAACTGTCTGCGCGGAGAAATACTGAGATTAAATAAGGCTGATGATAAACGGCATGAAACCTCAAACTTCAGAGGGTCTCATCATGTGGAGTGCTACATCATCAAAAATGATGTTGTAGTTGCACGTGACAGAATAGATGTACCAATCATTTAATCAATCTGAACAAGGGAACGTTGTGCTCACATTGATTTCAGGAGACGGGCATGTAGGGATCTGATGCCTGCGGAGTGATAGGAGTCATCTTATCCCCTTAGTACCCGATCCCACATCTCCATGATCTATCAAGTGAAGGAGACCACGCGCTCTCCTTCACTTGATATTTTTTTTGTGCGGTGCTGTGCAATCACCTTTACCTCGATGAGACATGAGGCGTTTGCTGTGCTTAGAGATAGACAACCGTAGATACAGCGATCCCATCGGAGATGAATGAGCCTTCTCCGATGGGATCGTTGTATGTAGAGTTGTGGTAGCTTACCTTACTTCCCCGCCTTCCTCTGCTTCTTCTCGAGGAGGGGGAGGTACTTGGCGTAGCCGGCTTGCTTCATCTCTTCGCGGGGGATGAAGCGCAGGGCTGCGCTATTGATGCAGTAGCGTAGGCCACCCAGCTCCTGCGGGCCGTCTTCGAAGACATGGCCGAGATGAGCCTTACCCGTCTTACTGCGCACCTCGATACGCTTCATGCCGTGGGAGTCGTCCTGATGCTCGCTGATGAGGGTGGAGTCAATGGGGCGAGAGAAGCTGGGCCATCCGCAGCCCGAGTCGAACTTATCCGTGGAGATGAAGAGCGGTTCGCCCGTCGTGATATCAACATAGATGCCTTCGCGCTTCTCGTCCCAATAGTCGTTGTCAAAGGGATGCTCCGTAGCGGCATGCTGCGTGACAGCGTACTGAGTGGGGGTGAGCCGACGGCGCAGCTCTTCGTCCGAAGGCTTGACATAAGCATTGGCCTCGCGAGCGATCTGGAAGAGTTCGGGGCGGATATGGCAGTAGCCCGAGGGGTTCTTGTCCAAATAGTCCTGATGGTAAGTCTCTGCATCGTAGAAGTTGCGGAGGGGCTCTACCTCGATGACGATGGGCTGTGCATGCTCACGCTGTAGCGTCTCGATCGCCTTCTTGATC
>QWCT01001899.1_pt1 | contig 11947 bp, 12 predicted proteins | sample 1972681 | NCBI WGS metagenome assembly QWCT01 (sample SAMN09866701, study PRJNA288562) | Human oral metagenome isolate pre3_saliva, whole genome shotgun sequencing... | isolation source: mouth | host: Homo sapiens | place: USA: California | reverse complement strand
CGGGCCGATCGGCATCTGCTCGATGACGCGCAGCTCGATGCCCCGGTCCAGGCAGTAGTCGACCAGGTCGGGCAGGTCGGCCTCGTTCATGCCGCGCAGCACGAGGGCGTTGACCTTGATAGGGCTCAGGCCCGCGCGGGCGGCGGCCTCGATGCCCTCCAGGACGTCACCGAGACGGTCGCGGCGGGTGATCGCCGCAAAGTGCTCGGGGTCCAGAGAATCAAGCGAAATGTTGACGCGGTTCAGGCCTGCATCCTTCAGGCCCTGGGCGCGCTTGGCCAGGCCGAGCGCGTTCGTCGTGAGGGCCAGGTCGAGGGGGTTTCCCTCGTCGGTGCGCAGGTGGGAGCACGCGTCGATGATCCCCTCGAGGCCTCGGCGCAGGAGGGGTTCCCCGCCGGTGAAGCGGACTTGACGGATCCCCAGCCGCTCGACGCCAATGCGCACGAGGCGCACGACCTCGTCATCCGTCAGGGTCTCCTCGGTGGGCAGCCAGTCCAGGCCTTCGGGAGGCATGCAGTAGGAACAGCGCAGGTTGCAGCGATCGGTGAGCGACACGCGCAGGTCTCGGGCCACGCGCCCGAAGGTGTCGACGAGCCGCAGCGGCGCGTCACACGCCACCGCATCTGCCGCCTGAGAGGCGGAAACGAACTCGACTGACATGGCGCAACCCTACCCCGATTTGCCCGGTATTCGCCCCTCGAAAAACCGAGCATGAACGGCAACACGCGGCCCCTGCCTCGTCGTTGAGAGAAAGGAGACAGCGGCCAGCACCCAATCAGCGTCGTCAAGCGAGGATTACGCCGCCACCGCCCACCCCGGCGGTGCGAAACCAGTTCATTGCACCCATTGGTGGCGGTTACAGCCATCGGGGCACCTGATTCCGCCGACACATCGAGCAAAATGGGGGGTTTGGCAGCACTAGAAGTCCCGGCACGGCGTGTCGCCGGCGTGTCGCGCCCCTAATGCTGCAATTCCCCCCGTTGCAACCACCACTAGAACCTAGACAGAACCTAGAAAACAGCCCGAACGCGCCACAACCACCCGACACTGCCCACGCCTCACCAAGTCGCACCCACCGGCCCACCAGGTGCCGCAAGTGGGGGTTTGGCAGCACTAGAAGTCCCGTCACGGCATGTCGCCGGCGTGTCGCACCCCTAATGCTGCAATTCCCCCCGGCATTCCGTATCCGGGCCGTTGAAACGAGCTGCAACACCCAACCCGGACCACTCCTCGTCACACCACGCGAGAACACCGCACCCCTGCCCGCATTTCATCGCACCGCACGAGAACACCGCACCCCTGCCCGCACTTCATCGCACCGCACGAGAACGCCTCAGCGATCAAACACAATTAGAAGACGCAAACTGCAACGAACTGTCAGCACTTGCACTAAAATTCACTCATGAGCCAAGAAGTCAGGGGCAACGACGCTCCCTTCATCCTCAACGCCGTTGAACGTGCGATCATTCGCGTGCCGCGATCCAGCCACCACGGTCTCACGAAAATACCGACGGCTGCGAAAATCGCGGGCAGGACATACCTTGATCTGTCTCTCTTGACAGATATAAACATGAGTCGGCTACCGGAGGTCGTGCTCGCCGCACGCCTCTACCACCTCGCGCACACGCACCACACTCTCGTTGCTACCGGACAATGTGCGCTATGGGCGCACGGTTATGGAAGCGATCCCACACTTCCACCCATCACGGTTGCCACTTCGTCCGCTATCCGCCCCATCGTCCTGCCCGAGATAGCGATCGGTACTCACACCTTTGCTCCCATGAAGGTCAAGGCCAGGCACGTACGTCACCTCCCTGCTATCAGTGACACACGCGGGCTCCTCATCGAGAACCTCGAATCTGCGCAGATTACTGCTGCCCGTACATCATCCAACCGACGTGCTGCTTTCACGCAGATGTGCATGAACGCCCACACCTACACACACTTCGACAACTTCCACATGAAGGCGTCACGCAACAACGAGGAGTCGTGGAAGTTCTTTCTTGAGCGCGAGCTGAAACAGCTGGGCAATCGGGCAAGAGGACGCTCTCAAGCACAGTGGATCATCACTCACGCAGATGCCGGATGCGCCTCCCCCGGAGAAGCGCGCGTGCCGAGTTCGACGGACGAGCCAAATACGGGGACGACGCCCGCAGCATCCACGCGTCACTTTCCCGCGAGCGCGAGCGCCAACGCCACCTCGAGGCCGAGGGGTGGCACATCATACGCGTCGGCTGGCACGACCTCGATCATCCGGACGAGCTCGTTGCACAGGTCCGCGCCGCACTCGCCGCGCGCCTGGGGTGAGTCCACGACATCCGACGAACACAGTCAGCGGCTGCCTCCACTGCACCAACGAAGGTCCACCATGCCACGCAGGTGGGGGTTTGGCAGCATTAGAAGTCCCGTCACGGCGTGTCGCCGGCGTGTCGCGCCCCTAATGCTGCAATCCCCCCCCCCGGCATTCCATGTCCAGGCCGCTGAAACGAGCTGCAACCGCCCAACCCGGCCCACTCCTCGTCCCGAGGGCGCGAGGCAGACAGACACGCCCAGCGGCCCGACCAGCAACCGCACAACACCATGCGCGCACATGCCCCCACACGCCTCCCCCACCCCACCTGGCCCTACACTGGTGGCATGCACGATCCCGCCCTGTCTACCGCGCAGCATCGCGAGCTGATCGAGGCGCTGGCGCTCAGCCACGTTCTCCCCCACGAGACGCTCCCCGTCGAGGAGTGCCTGGGCCGCCGTCTGGCGGTCGACGTCTTTTCTCTGATTCCCCTGCCGCCGTTTACGAACTCCGCGATGGACGGGTTTGCTGTGTGCCGCGAGGACCTGGAGGGAGAGGGCCCGTGGACACTGCCGGTCGCAGGCGACATTCCGGCGGGCGACACCCGCGAGAACCACCTCAAGCGGGGGCAGGCCTGGCGCATCATGACGGGCGCTCCAATCCCGGAGGGCGCGGACACTGTCGTGAAAGTCGAGGACACGGACCACGCGGCGGGCATCGCTCAGGCGCCCGACACCGTCGAGATCCGCGTCGCCCCGAAGCTGGGCGCGAATGTACGCGTGGCGGGCGAGGCCCTCGCTGCAGGTTCCCCGGTCCTGGAGGCCGGCCGCGTCCTGGACGGGACGGCCCTGTCGGCCGCCGCATCGGTCGGGCACGGCACCCTCACGGTCCTGCCGCGCCCGCGCGTCATCGTCGTGTCGACGGGCACGGAGCTCAAGCGCGCCGGCGAGGCCCTCGAGCGCGGACAGATTCCCGATTCGAACGGCATCCTGCTGCGCGGCCTCGTCGAGGAGGCCGGCGGGCAGGTCGTCGCGCACCTGCGCACGGGGGACACCCCTGCCGAGCTGCGCGCGGCCCTCAACGAGGCCCCGGAGGCCGACCTGGTCCTCACGGCCGGCGGCATCTCGGCGGGTGCCTTCGAGGTCGTGCGCCTCACCCTGGGCACGGACGCGGGATTCCACCACGTCGCCCAGCAGCCCGGCGGCCCGCAGGGCGTCGGCTCGACGCAGGTTGGACCGGGCGGCCGCGAGACGCCGGTGATCTGCCTGCCCGGCAACCCGGTCTCGGTCTTTACGACGTTCCACATGTACGTCGCGGGCGCGCTGGCGGTCATGTCCGGCCTCGTCGCCCCAGAGCAGGGCGGCACGGTCCCGAGCGGCATCCTCGCCCGCGCGCACGTCGGATGGGAGTCGCCGTCCGGAAAGACCCAGTTCATCCCGCTTCGTTTCGTCCCCGGAGAGGGGGACGAGGCCGGGGCCCGCTGGGTGGAGCCGGTGCACCCCCTGGGGTCGAAGTCGCACCTGGTGGCCTCACTCGCGAACGCGGAGGCGATCGGTGTGGTCGCGCCGGACGTCGAGGCGGTCGAGGCCGGCCAGGAGCTGGCGGTCGTGCCGCTCGTGGGCTGACCCCACTAGTGAGAATTAACGAGAGGAAAACCGTGAAATTTACTCATCTGAACGAGGACGGCGCGGCCTACATGGTGGACGTGACCGCGAAGAATCCGACGGTTCGCCAGGCGAGCGCCGTGTGCCGCGTGGACTGCTCGCCCGAGGTCATGCAGGCCCTGCGCGACGGCACCGTCCCGAAGGGCGACGTCCTGGCGGTGGCGCGCGTGGCCGGCATTTCGGCGGCGAAGCGCGTCCCCGAGCTGCTGCCCCTCGCGCACACGATCGGCGTGCACGGCTGCGCGGTGGACCTGAGCCTGGAGGACGATCACGTGGCGATCCGAGCGACCGTGCGCACGGCCGACCGCACGGGCGTGGAGATGGAAGCGCTGACCTCGGTGACAGTCGCGGCTCTCGCAATCGTCGACATGGTCAAGGGCGTGGACCGCTCCGCCCGCATCCGCGAGGCGAAGATCGTGGCGAAGTCTGGCGGCCGCAGCGGCGACTGGGTGCGCCCGGAGGATCCGCAGGACTAAAGCACGCCGCGCCTGGGAACAGACGCAGAGGCCGCCCGCAGCGTGTACGCCGGGCGGCCTCGCTGTATCGGCGGGTTCGTTACGCGCGCGGGTGGTCGCCACCCGCGAGCTGGTCGATGATGTGGGCGACGAGGGGTCCGATGACGGCGACGGTGTCGGTGACGCCGCCGCGCGAGCCGGGAGCGTTGACGACGAGGGCGCCCTCGGGGGAACGGGCCGTAACGCCGACGAGGCCTCGCGACAGGGCGGCGGAGGCGACCTTTTCTTCGCCCCTGCGCCGAATCGCGTCGGCGAGGCCGTCGATGCGGGTCGCGAGGAGAGGCTCGGTGGCCTCGGGGGTGACGTCGCGGGGAGCCAGTCCGGTGCCGCCGGTCGTGAACACGAAGCGGGCACCGTCATCCACGGCCGCTCGGATGGCGCGGCGGATGGCGTCGACCTCGTCGGGAACGATCACAACCGAGGCGTCGACGCCGTGCTCGGCGAGGAGGCGCGCGGCGAGGGGGCCAGAGAGGTCCTCGGCGAGGCCGGCAGAGCAGCGGTCCGAGACCGTGATGACGCGCGCGGGGATCATGTCAGTGACGAGCATTGCCGCGGCGACGCGCTGAGCGGCGCACGCGGATACCGGAGGTGATGGGGTCGACGTCGTTGAACTGGCGCGGGGACAGCTCGTAGTCGACGCGGCGCGCGGGCTCGGGCTCAAAGGCCTGCGGGAGGGGGCGCTGCGGGCGTGCGCTCTGACGCGCGGTGGCGCGCTGCGGGAACGCGGGGGGCGCGGGGGGCGCGGGAACCGGGGCGGGCGGCTCTTCCACGGGCACGGCCTCGACGATGGGCGCGGTCGGCTCCGCCACGACGGGTTCCTCGGCACGAGGCCGGGGCGTACTATCGCGCAACGGCTGCGCGAGGGGACGGCCGGGCTGAGCGGGAGTGTAGAGGCCCTCGGGCACGGACGCGGAGGGGCGCACGTGGACGGGGCGAATCTGCGGAACAGAGCGTGTGATGGGACCGCGCGTCATGTTCGACGAGACCGCCGGCAGGACGGGTGCGGCGCTGCGGTAGGGCGGCTGCGAGGCCGGGGCTGCCGCGGAAACACCAGGTTCGATCGACTCGCCCGCGGGAATGTCGGCGGGGTTGTCGGCGTTGCCGGAGACGCGCTCGGAGAAGGGGCGCCCTGCGCGACGAGGCAGGGGCGAGGCCTCGGAGCCGCGGTGGCTGACACGACCGGGCGGGGGAGGCACGGGGAAGGATCCGGAACGAGGACTCTCGTCGGAGGCAACGGGAGCTGCGGGAGCCTCGGGGGTGAGGAGCTGCGCGGGAACACCCTCATCGTGGGGAGCTTCCTCGTGGGCAGCTTCCTCGTGGGCAGCCTCGGGTGCCTCGTCCTCCTCGTAGGGGACGACGATCGGCGCGACCATGTCGCCGGGCTCGTGGACGGGGGCCTGAACGACGGGCATTTCCTCGGCGGTGCGGCATCCGAGGAAGAAGGAACGCAGCTGCATGGCGGCCTCTTGGGCGAGGACTCCGCCGACCACCTCGGTCGGGTGGGGCATGCGGGCGTCGCGCAGGACGTCACGCAGGGATCCGGCGGCACCGGCCTTGGGGTCCCAGGCGCCGAAGACGACGCGGTCGATGCGCGATGCGAGGATCGCGCCCGCGCACATCGTGCAGGGCTCGAGGGTGACGATGAGCGTGCAGCCTGTCAGGCGCCAGGTACCCCTGGCACGGCCGGCCTCGCGCAGGGCGACGATTTCGGCGTGACCTGCGGGGTCGTGATTGGCTTCGCGGCAGTTCCACCCGCGTCCGATGATGCGGCCTTCCTCGTCGACGACGACGGCTCCAACGGGGACATCTCCCGTTTCGCGGGCGCGGTTGGCCAGGAAGAGGGCCTTCCCCATTGCTTCGCGGTACTGCTCATTCACGGTCACCCTCCTAGCTTACCGGCCAAATCACCGTTGGGGTAGTTGGAGTCCACAGTGACGCATGGTGCTTGTGTGACGAATGAGTTTGACGCTCAGTCAAACGCGTAGCCAATCCCAACCTTCGACGCGTGCGACGCACACACAGAGCCAACCCTCGCTTCGCGTTCGACACACTGGATGCGCGCCAACCGACGAACAAGGTAGCCTATAACCATGCGCCTCCACGTAGCTCATCACCCCCTGATCACCCATAAGCTCACCGTCCTGCGCGATCGCGAAACGCCGTCGGCGACGTTCCGCCAGCTCGTGGACGAACTGGTCACCCTGCTCGCCTACGAGGCGACGCGCGAAGTGGCCGTCACCGAGACCCCCATCCAGACCCCGGTCGCGCCGACCGTCGGCCTGAAGCTCTCCGAGCCTCGCCCGATCGTCGTCCCCGTCCTGCGCGCCGGCCTGGGCATGCTCGAGGGCATGACCCGCATGCTGCCCACCGCCGAGGTCGGCTTCCTGGGCATGCGTCGCGACGACGACACCCTCGAGATCGAGACCTACGCGAACCGCCTGCCGGACGACCTGTCGGGCCGCCAGTGCTTCGTCCTGGACCCGATGCTGGCCACCGGCCACACCATGGTCGCCGCCACCAACTACCTCTTCGAGCGCGGCGCGAAGGACGTCACCTGCGTGTGCATCCTGGCCGCCCCGGAGGGCATCAAGACCCTTGAGGACGCGATCGGCGACCGCGCCGACGTGAACGTCGTCGTCGCAGCCGTCGACGAGCGCCTCAACGAGAAGTCCTACATCGTCCCCGGTCTGGGCGACGCGGGCGACCGCCTGTACGGCATCGTCGACTGACGAGGCACGCACCCCTCGCGCATCGAAGCGCAGGGGACGCGACGCAGCTAACGCCACGTGAGGAGTGGGGTCGGGACACAGGTCCCAACCCCACTCCTCATTGTTACTGATTAATCAAGGAGCAAATTGACCAATGTGGCTATTTTTAGCCGATTCTTACTGATCAGGACATTGTGTGACCTTCGGCGCTAAGAGTTTCAAAACCTCGAAAACACCCCAACAGCGTTCCATGCTTGTCACATGGCACTGATTCAGACCAATCCCAAGCGCCGCCGCTACGGCGTTGCAGCACTCGCAGGTGTTCTCGGCGGTATCGTCTCCGCCATCGTGAAGTTCGGTTGGGAGGTCCCGCTGCCTCCGCGCACTCCCGAGCGCAACGCAACCAACCCGCCCCAGGAACTGCTCCAGCAGCTGGGCATCCCGGAGAACGTCACCCACCTGTCCTATACCTTCAACGGTAACGAGGGACTCCCCTGGGTCTCCTTCATCGTCCACTTCGCGTTCTCGATCGGCTTCGCGGTCCTCTACTGCGTGCTGGCCGAGCGCTTCCCGCAGATCAAGCTCTGGCAGGGCGCAGCCTTCGGCATCTTCGTCTACGTGGCCTTCCACGTCGTCCTCATGCCTCTCATGGGCACGGTCCCGGCACCGTGGAACCAGCCCTTCGCGGAGCACTTCTCCGAGTTCTTCGGCCACATCATCTGGCTGTGGGCCATCGAAGTCTTCCGCCGCGACATGCGTAACCGCATCACGCACGAGCCGGACGCCGAGTTCCCGCTCGAGTCTCGCACCAACTGATACATCCGCTTGCGCGGACAGACGGGTGGGCCCCGGAACCGTAAGGTTCCGGGGCCCACCCGTTGTTATCGATGCGAGGGCCGCAGCCCTGCGATCTGTCAGCCTGAGCGCCAGCGCGCCCCGGCCTCGTGAATCAGAACGCCGGGATGACCGAGCCGTCCGACCAGGTCTGCTCGATGTACTGCTTCACCTCATCGGAGTGCAGGAGCTTCTCGAGCTTCGCGATGGCGTCGGCCTTCTTGGAATCACCCTTCCACACGAGGATATTCACGGCCGGGTTGTCCACGGGGGACTCAACGACGAGGGCGTCACCGGAGATGGACTTGCCACCCTCCTGGGCGAAGTTGCCGTTAATGACCGCGTAGTCGAAGTCGTCGAGCGAGCGGACCAGCTGCGGGCCCTCGACCTCGCGGAAGTCGAAGTTCTTCAGCTTCGTGACGGTGTTGATGTTGACGTCACCGTCGCCCTCGGGGATCGAGACGAGGCCCTGGGTGGCCAGGAGCTCGAGCGCACGGGCCTGGTTGGCCGTGTCGGAGATGATGCCGATCGTGCCGCCGTCGGGCAGCTCGTCGAGGGACTTGTGCTTGTTTGAGAACACGCCGAGGGGCTCGAGGTGGATGCCCTCGCCGGCCTCGAAGTCGTAGCCGAACTGCTTCTCCGCGTTCTCCAGGTAGGGGACGGTCTGGTAGAAGTTGGCGTCCAGGTCGCCGTCGTTCAGCGCAGTGTTGGGCTGGACGTAGTCGGTGTACTCAACGATCTTAAGCTTGATGCCCGCGTCCGCGGCCAGGTTGTCGTTGATGTAGGTGAGGATCTTCGCGTGGGGCGAGGGGGTCGCGCCCACGGTCAGGGTGACGACGTCCGAGGAGGAGGCCGAAGCATCCGAGGAGTCAGTGCTGCCGCCGCAGGCCGCCAGGCCCAGGGAAGCAACGGCCGCCAGGCCGATGGCTGCGAGAGAGCGATGACGCATGATGGTTCTCTTTTCTTCTGCGTTCTGGATGGGATGAATGGCCGAGGCCGGGGTGGCCTGACCGGGGTCGGTCAGCGCGCGCGGTGGTCGACCAGGCGCGAGAGGATATCGCCGATCAGCTGGATGATCTGCACGATGATGATGATGGCAACGACGGTGGAGATCATGACGTCGGTCTGCCAGCGGTTGTAGCCGTAGTTGATGGCCATCTGGCCCAGGCCACCGCCGCCGACGGCGCCCGCCATCGCGGAGTAGCCGATCAGGGTGATCGCCAGGGTCGTGACGGACTGGATGAGGGAGGGCATGGCCTCGCGAATGAGGACGCCCCAGCGGATCTGGCGGTTGGAGGCACCCATCATCTGGGCGGCCTCGATCTTGCCGGGATCGACGGCCAGCAGGTTCGTCTCCACGAGACGCGCAAAGAAGGGCGCGGACAGGATGACGAGGGGCACGACAGCGGCCATAGAGCCGGTCGAGCGGCCGACGATCGCCTTCGTGACGGGAATCAGCACGATGATGCCGATGATGAAGGGCAGGGAGCGCACGATATTCACGACGAAGGACACGGCCTGGTAGATGCCCTTATTCGGGGTGAGGCCACCCTTGCCGGTCTGGACCAGGACGAGGCCCAGGAGAGTGCCGATGATGACCGCAAAAAGGGTAGACAGGCCCACCATCTGCAGCGTCTCGAAGATTGCTGGGATGAATTGCTTCCTCAGCGCATCATTCTCCAGCCACGTGGCATCGCCCTTGCCCGCGGGCAGGACCGCCAGCGCGTGAGCGGCGGCAAAGTGTGCGGCATTCATTGGTCCCTCACTTCCGCGTGAACGTTGTTCTTGCGCAGCTGCTCGATGATCTTGTCAGCGTGGTACGCGGGGACGGTCAGGGCCAGGCGGCCCACCTGCACGCTGCCGAGGGACTCGAAAGTACCCGCGGTCACGTCGGCCCCCATGGACGAGGCCAGGCGCAGGACGGTGGCGCCGGTCGGGACGCCCGGGTGCGAGGTGAAGACGACGTCGAGGAGGACAGTGCCCGTCGCGGTGGGGCCGAAGTGGTCCTCCGCGTGCGGCGTCGGAACCGATTCGACGACGGGCATCGGGACCAGTTCGCGGGCCAGCGGCGTCGAGGGGTCGGCAACGACCTCTTCGAGGGGGCCGGTCTGCAGGACCTGCCCGTGGCCGAGGAGGGTCACGGAGTCACAGATCTCGCGGACGACGGCCATCTCGTGGGTGATGACGACGACGGTAACGCCGGCAACGTCGCGCACGTGGCGCAGCAGCGACAGGATCTGAGCGGTCGACTCGGTGTCGAGCGCGCTGGTCGGCTCGTCGCACAGGAGCACGGCGGGGTTGTCGGCCAGGGCGCGGGCGATGCCGACGCGCTGACGCTGACCGCCCGACAGCTGGGACGGGTAGGAGTCGCCGCGGCCTTCGAGGCCGACGAGTTCGAGGAGTTCCTCGACGCGTTCGCGGCGCTTCGCGGCGGGCACGCCGGCGAGCTTCAGCGGGTAGCCGATGTTGTCAGCGGCGGTGCGAGCGTCCAGGAGGTTCGCGGCCTGGAAGACCATGCCGATGCGACGACGGGCGGCGCGCAGCGCGGAACCCGTCAGAGTCGCCAGATCGAGGCCGTCGACGACAATGTGGCCCTCGGTGGGCTTCTCCAGAGCCGTCAGACACCGGATAAGCGTGGACTTACCCGCACCCGAGCGGCCGACGATCCCGTGGATCGAACCGCGATCAACGTGCAGGTTCACCCCATCAAGCGCGACGACCGTGCCGCCGTTTTTCACGGGGTAGACCTTGGACACCCCGGTGAGGTCAATCATGTGCATCTCCGTTACTGGGCCACACGGCCCGCAACATCAGCATATGAGGGCCACACGCGCGAGCGCTCGGAATGCTGTTACAAAACTCCGTATCGTGGCAAAACCCTCACCCATCAGCCCGCATTGCGGCCGCAGTTACGTGACAAACACCTATCCGGCACAGGCGATTCCGGCCAGGGCCGCACCCCACGAGGCCGCCCACGTACCGAGCGCGAGGGCGAGGCTGCGCCCCCTAAATCCGTCGGCCCACAGGGTCACAGCATCCACGAGCGCGGTCGAGAACGTCGTGAAACCACCCAGGAAACCCGTCGAGACAACCGGCATAAGGTCAGCGGGTACCAGCTGGGTGGCCGCACCGGCCAGGAAACACCCGATGACGTTGACAACCAGGATGCCAAGCTTCGCCCCCGCCGGGTCGCCCCACGAGGACAGAGCGCGCTGCATTCCACGGTCCAGCCAGAAACGCGCACACGCGCCCACGCCGCCGGCCAGGGCCACGAACAGGAAGGTGGCTGTGCTCATGCGCGCTCACCTTCACTTGCGACGGGCCGCATGCCCGAGGGGCCACACAGCCACTCCCCCACGCGCATACCCGCCCAGGCGCAGGCCCCACCCACGGCCAGGAGACCAAGGGACTGAGAGACGGCCTCGACAATTCCATTAAGCGACACGTACCCCACCGACGCGACGATGTACGTCCCGTACGTCGTGAACGCGCCCGCGAAACCCGTGCCAACCAGGAGCTTCAGGGTCTTCAGCGAGGCTGCATCCCCCACTCCGCACGCCAGACGTCCCGCTACCCACGCGGCCAGCGCGCCCAGCAGGAAGGCGCCCACGGCGTTGACCGTCAGCGTCGACCACGACAGGAAGAGGCCGCGCACTGGCGAGGCCTTCGCGACCTCGTCCAGGCCGGCGCGCGCAGCCGTCCCCACGACCCCGCCCACAAACACCGCCAACCAGTCGGGCACCCGCATTCTCACCATGCACCCCACTGTACGCCCGCCACGCACTGCACCCGGGGAGGCGGATCCCGGGAGGCGGCCACGGCCTCGTACACTGAGGCCATGACGAACACCGGACGATTCGCGCCCTCCCCCACGGGCGACTTCCACCTGGGCAACCTGCGCACCGCGATCCTCGCGTGGGCGTGGGCGCGCACGAC
>QWCT01005557.1_pt1 | contig 11991 bp, 10 predicted proteins | sample 1972681 | NCBI WGS metagenome assembly QWCT01 (sample SAMN09866701, study PRJNA288562) | Human oral metagenome isolate pre3_saliva, whole genome shotgun sequencing... | isolation source: mouth | host: Homo sapiens | place: USA: California | reverse complement strand
AGCGTCCCCAGCTCAACAGTCCGATACTGCCGAGAAGTGTGATAATAAGGATGGATATGTAATACTTTCTTTTCAAGAAGATAAGTGGTTCTATACCTCCCCAAGCCCCTCCAAAGGAGGGGATATGTTGGAGTAGGTGGATAGTTCTAACCAATGGTAAGCCTTAACATACAGTAAAGTGCAGTTGTAGGCGGTAATCACGCCCCTCCCTTTGGGGGAGGGGTAAGGGGGAGGGGCCAGCTGTGGTGTCAGTTGGTTGTTTCGCTTTTTACTTAATCATCTTCAACGCCAACTTAACAACCTGTTCCACTGGTAGGTCTGGTTGTTCAGCGAGGATACTCACAACAACCTTTGCAGATGGGGCAGGGGAGAAGCCTAACATCGTCAATGCACTGACGGCTTCGTCCTTGATAGCAGCGTTGACAGCTGGTGTGTTAGGCTGGCTACTAACGTGTAGTTCGTCAGCAATACCGCTCTGCATAATCTTGTCCTTCAAGTCAACGATGATACGTTGTGCCGTACGGAGTCCAATTCCTTTCACCGTCTTCAACATCTTCTCGTCACCATTGGCAATGACATTGCAAAGTTCTGCAGGTGTCAGTGATGAGAGAATCATACGAGCGGTATTAGCACCGACCCCCGAAACGGTAATCAATAATCGATAGAGCGAGCGTTCCTGCTTATTGGCAAAGCCATAGAGCGTATAGTTATCGTCGCGTCCACCTGTCATAATAGCCTCGTGCACATAGAGTTTCACTTGCGCTTTACCCTGTATAGCACTATAAGTATTGAGCGAAATGTTCAGTAGCGAAATGTTCAGTGCATAGCCCACACCATGTGCCTCGACAACAGCCAAAGCAGGTGTCAGGTCAGCCAATTCGCCCCTGATGTATTCAATCATAATCTAATAAAAATAATCCTTACCGTGGCAAGGGGTTTTGTATATACAGAATTAATAACGTAATAGAATAATAAAATATTGTATTACAAAAGGTATAAATAAAAAAAGAAGGCATAAGCGGCCACCACCAACTGGCCCCTCCCCCTTACCCCTCCCCCAAAGGGAGGGGCGTGATATGTACCGTATGCTTATAGCTTGCTTGCAAGAAAAGAGTCAACTCCCAAGCTGAACAACTTGTTTACACGTCACCTCGTCTACCTGTAATCTTGTCCACCAGTAAACTCGTGTACTAACCACAAGGGGTATCTCGGTAATTACTCCCCTCCCTTTGGGGGAGGGGTAAGGGGGAGGGGCCAGTTGGTGGCCAGTTGGGGCCAGTTGGTGGTGGCCAGTTGTAGGCTCGAGTGGTTGTCGGTTCTTTTTAATTACATAATTATGTTAAAATACTTTTTGTGTTATACTTTCTTTAAATAAAACGTTACTTTTGTAGGAGATAACGAGAACTAAACTGTTAAAGGTAAAGAATATGAAAAAGATTAGAGCAGCCGTCGTAGGCTATGGTAACATTGGTGTTTACAGTGTTCAAGCACTTGAAGCAGCAAAGGATTTTGAGATTGCAGGTATCGTTCGCCGTCAGGGTGACAAGGATAAACCATTGGAACTGACACCATACGAGGTTGTTGATGATATAGCAAAGTTGAAAGATGTTGATGTGGCTATCCTCGCTGCACCAACTCGTAGCTGTCCAGAATATGCTGAGAAGATTTCTGCATTGGGTATCAATACTGTAGATTCTTTTGATATTCATGGTTCAATCCTTGACTATCGTACTAAGCAAATGGAGAACAACAAGCGCACCAATACCGTTAGTGTTATTGCTGCCGGGTGGGATCCAGGATCTGATTCAGTTGTTCGTATCTTGTTAGAGAGCCTCGCACCAGAAGGTCTTTCTTATACCAACTTTGGTCCAGGCCGTTCAATGGGTCACTCTGTAGTGGCTCGTAGCAAGAAGGGCGTTAAGGAAGCTTTGTCAATGACTATTCCTCTCGGTGAGGGAATTCATCGCCGTATGGTTTATGTTGAGTTAGAAGAGGGTGCCAACCTTGAGGATGTAACAAAGGAACTTAAGGCTGACGACTACTTTGCACACGACGAGCTACACGTATTTGCCGTACCAAGCGTCGCAGCTTTGAACGATGTTGGTCATGGTGTTCACATGACTCGTAAGGGTGTGAGTGGTAAGACCCACAACCAGCACTTCTCTTTCGATATGTCTATCAATAACCCTGCGCTCACAGCACAGGTACTTGTTAACGTGGCACGTGCAAGTATGCGCCTTGCTCCGGGTTGCTATACAATGCCTGAGATTCCTGTTATTGATATGCTCCCAGGCAACCGCGAGGATATTATTGCAACTTTGGTTTAAGGCTATTAGTCTTATTAGCCTTATTAGTCCAATTAGGCTAACAAGCCCAATAACCTCCCCCCCTAATAATGGCAACCACTCGTTGGTTGCCATTATCTTTTTATGTAATATATTGACGTACAATGGCTTTTTTTTGTACTTTTGCAGTTAATATGAGAACTTTCCAACATAAAGTGACGATAAATGACATGGGAGCCATCGTGGTTTTTGCCCTTGCTGCCTTCTTCTGTCTTTGGCATCGTACGAATAGTCTGATGGTCGTATTAGGCTTCTTGCTTATTGTTGTAACGATAAGAGCCGTTGATCGTGCCATTCATACTAAATATATATTGACCGATGATGGTGTTCTGTTGGTGAAGACAGGAAGAGTTGGACTGACAAAGCGTGTTCTTCTTAGTGATGTGAAGACGATAGAGAAACGGCCGTTTGCCTTTCGTCTGGGTTATTATGCATTGTTAGAGATGATGAATGGCAGTGTTGTCAGCGTACAGCCTGATAATGTTGATAACTTTTTATCAGCACTGAAAAAACGATTAGAAAAGAAAGATAACGAGGTATGAAATTAAAATACTTATCGGCACTAATCTTCGGTGTCGTATTGAGTTTGCCTGTACAAGCGCAGGTATATTTAGATAGTACGGAGGTTGCGAATATACTTCATCCGAAAGCAGTTACAGCTGTTCAACCTAAGGTGACTTCTACTGCTAATGATGTTAGCGAGGAAGAGGAAGATACAGATAGTATCATCCCTGCTTTTACCACGGATAGCCATCTTAGTTGGAAGGAGAATATCACCGCCCGATTGGATGGTATACTCCGAAGTCCGCTTTTAGAGACCGTACAAACAAGTATGATGGTATGGGATTTGACGGATGATGTACCTGTCTATCAGTTCCGTGAACGTCTTCACATGCGCCCTGCTTCTACGATGAAGTGTGTTACTGCTATTGCAACATTGGATAAACTTGGGGTTGATTATGACTTTAAGACAAACCTTTACTATACGGGTGTGATTGACGACTCTACGCAAGTATTGCGTGGCGACCTCTATTGTGTTGGTGGTATGGACCCAATGCTCTCTTCTTCGGATTTGACAGAGATGGCACGTGCCGTACGAGACTTAGGTATCAAGACGATAGAAGGCAGTGTCTATGCCGACCTCTCTTTTAAGGATCGTGACCGTTTGGGCGAGGGTTGGTGTTGGGATGATAAGAATCCTAACCTCTCTCCTTTGTTGGTTGATGGTAAGGACGAATTCACCTATCGTTTCTCCCGTAAGTTAGAAGATATGGGTGTGACGCTGAATGGTTCTACTGGCGAACGTCAGCTACCAACTGATGCACAGTTGCTAACGACACGTACACACTCTATTCGTCAGGTTCTCCATCGTATGATGAAGGTGAGTGACAACCTCTATGCTGAGTCTATGTTCTATCAGTTGGCTGCTAATGGTGGCACACGATGGGCAGGTGCAAAGACCGCACGCCAGTATGAGAACGCACTCTTCAGCCGTATCGGACTGAATCCTCGTGATTATAATGTTGCAGATGGTTCTGGCTTGTCTCTGTATAACTATGTAAGTACCGAACTTGAAACAAAGCTCTTGCGCTATGCTTATCAGCGTTCAGATATCTATGGTGCCTATCTTGAAGCACAGCCGATAGCTGGCGTAGACGGAACTTTGAAGAGCCGTATGCGTGGTACGGCGGCAGCTGGCAACGTACGTGCAAAGACTGGTACGGTGAAGGGTGTCAGCTCACTTGCGGGTTATCTCACTACTTCTAATGGTCATCTGCTTTGTTTCTCTATTATTAATAATGGTGGACTCAGCAATGGACCGATGCGTAATTTCCAAAACAAGATTTGTGTGGCGTTGTGCCAATAGGGCTTATTAGGCTAATTAGCCCTATTTGCCCAATTAGCCTTATTAGCCCAATAAGTCCAATAACCCTTTAAAAAGAAAAGAATTTATGATACCAAAACTTCCCCATAATCTCCTTGAAGATGTCCTTGAAGAGATAAGAATCTTCGTCGAGAATATTATTGAGTCAGTCGGTGTACATGGTCATACCGTTCCTGTATTGCGTCATGTCTTATTGACATTAGTAGCAATCTTGTTGGCTTTCATTGCCGAACGAATCTGTAAATACTTATTCGTTCCCCTTGTTCTTCGTCTGGTAAAGCGTACGCAAGCTCGATGGGACGATGTAGTCCTTGACCATCAAGTGTTGCGTACAGCCTGCCACATTGTCCCTGCCTTGGTGATATGGCAGTTGATGCCGCTTGTCTTCTATCAGTACCATGTCGTACAGGTGGCTTTGACACGAATAACTGCCGTCTATCTTACCATAGCAACGACGCGACTTGTGACGAAACTCATCGACCGCCTGCGCTATCTCAACACGAAACCCGGTGACTCGACGAGCCTTTATCTTAAGTCTTTCTGTGGTGTATTGAAGATTCTTGCTATCTTTATTGCTGTGATTGTGGTGGTTGGAATCCTTATTAATCGTAGTCCGATGACGTTGTTGGCTGGCTTAGGAGCAACCTCTGCCGTTCTTATGTTAGTCTTTAAGGACACGATTGATGGTCTTGTTGCTGGTGTCCGTCTGACGAGTAACGAGATGATACATATTGGTGACCATATTGCCTTGCCTGGCGGCTTCGTGGATGGAACGGTTATTGATATCACACTCACAACTGTAAAGATTCGTCAATCAGATAATACGATTACCACCGTATCAATTGGAGGCAACACAGGCGGGTATCCCTATGGAACTTTACTTCTTCCTACGTCAGAAAGACTGGATTCCTTACGAGCATGCCATGGCTGACATCCTCGAACACGTTTATGCCTACGCCAACGAGTTCGGCTTGAAGGTCTATGCACAAGCCCCTGTGCAGTAAAAGAGTTGGTAGAGGAGTTTCGTTTAAACCCTCAACACAATATGTGCGGAGCATCAACACGACATGTGCGGAGGCTCCGCACATATCGTGCGAAGGCTTAGTTTTATTCTTTAAGTTGCTTGGTTAATCCCCAAAGAAGTTTGAATACAAGCAGAGGAGTTGGGTCATAATTTATGTGTTTGTAGCTACCTTGTTATGTTGAGGGCAGAAGTTATCTAACAATTGTAGTTTGATAAGACAATTCCGTATCATTAAAACAATAGTAAATCTACCGTCCTGTTAGCCTAACTGACAAACCGTCGTTTGTCCTCTGATTTGTCTTTGGAGGAAAGGAACAGGTGGTGAGTCATAGGATATAATTCCTTAATAAAAGCAGTTTCTTTATCGCTTACAGACTTATATGCCTTTCCATTATTGCTGACTTCTTTTTTAAAGCGGTTTGTGTTTAAATCTATTTTGTATATATTTACATTGTTAGCTTCTGCACTTTCTTCGTCATAAGTCAGCATAACAGTCCATATCTTGCGTTGGTTAATATTGATGTAATATATCTGTTCATAACAAGAAAGTGTATTGGCATTATTGTAATATTCATAGCACAGAATTGAATCAGAAACCAAGTTGTTTACAGAAAGCAGGGCATAGGCTCTTATATGTTCTTCCGTACTACTCTTTTTCTTATAAATTTTGAGTGATAGCTGATGTGTCTTGTCTAATTTCAAAACCGAACCCGATTCTCTGGAAAGTGAACTGTAGTAATCTGTTGTCAGTTTTTCAAGTATACATCCTTCCTTTCCCGTTGCACAAGAGGTGTTTACTTGATTGGAAAAAGCACTATTAGCGACAATACTATCACCAAGTAAAAATACATTATTAGAAGATTTAACGATTAAATTCTGACAAGGTTGAGACAGAACTTTCTGCTTACAAGATATCAAGAAAAGTATTAAAATAGATAGAGTGACAATCTTTACAACAGCCTCATTAAAACCAGAATGCAAATGAGAATTATGTAAAGTTCCTTTTTTTTCTTGGATAGCATCGGTAAATACCTTTTTATTTCTACCAGTTACTTGTTTATTGAAACCAAATTTTTTCATTGCTGTAATAAATAATTGTTCATCTTTATCGTTTAAGTAAACTGTATTATAAAAAACAATAGTAAATCTACCGTCTTGTTTGTCCGAACAATAATACAATCGGGTTTAAAGAGCAAGGAAACATATCAGTATAATGCCAATATCTAATACTAAAATAGTTGCATATACTATTCGCAAGAAAGCAGATGATGTATTTTTATATTCATGTTTTAGCAGCAGCCAAGAAAGCACAAACAAGACTATACTTACCAAATAATACAATAAATATTGAATGGAAGATGGATGATAGACTTCTGTATCTCCTCTTTCAATAGACTCCTCTACATCAAACCATACTCCCTGCATAATGCCCAAAGCTGCAAGGATAATAACTGGACTTATTATTGACAGGATTTTTAGTAGGATGCTTTTCATTATTGTTATTTTATATTTTGGGGTGTAATTCACCTAATGAGCAGTCCGAAACATTGGTTGAGTAGCTTAACATCATAGCTATGTCCGTTAAGTGTTAGTAGTGCGATTGTAGGCATAGAGTTCTATTTCTTTGTTCTTTGCAAATATAATGTTTTCTTACAGAAATACAAAGAAATGGAGACACAATTTAGGGTCTTCAGATATTTGGAATGATAATGATTCGCCTAAGTTTAGGTCTCTGACGAAATGTCATACGGAGAAAAGGAGAGTACGGAGGATTATTAAAACAACGTAATGGAAGTTACGGAGGCACCGTCGGTGCGTGGAGTGACGGAGATAGTTTGCCAATTCCATTAGCAATATATATACAAAGCGTTTATCCCAACAGAGTTGTCAGGAATCTTTACGCTACGCCTCCGTCGCTCTATGTGCCATCGGCACCTCCGTGTTATTGCCTTTACCTCCGTCCTCTCCGTAACTCTGTGTGCCTTATTATGTAAGCTTTTTAGTTTGTCATTTCATATTTCGGAAGAACCACAATTTGTGTGATAAGTCCTTTTTATCCAAAGGCTACATACTCTTTTGTTTTTTCTTTTATGTCAACCAGTCCATATCTCTGCTTTCTTTTGGCAAAGACTAAAGTTCAAAATTCAAAGTTTCCAAGTGAAAGTGGTATCACCAATCCTATTACTGTTTTAGAGCAAATGACCTATATCTTCTTTATGAAGATGCTTGACGACAAGCAGCTACAAGAGGAAGATATGGCACGCGACTTTGATACCGAAGTAAAGAATCCTACCTTCCTTGTTGGGCAGAACTGGTTTAATCCTGTTACCAAACAGAACGTGCCCTACGAGAGTATGCGCTGGTCGGTGTTCCGCCATACGGGTCCTGAAAATATGTTTCAGATGGTTCGTCAGAATGTCTTTGAGTTTATCAAGACAATCGGAACAGGTGAGGAGAGTGCTTACAGTAGGTATATGCAGTCGGCTACCTTCCTTATCTCTGATGCTCGTACACTGACGAAGGTGGTCGATGGGGTCGATGCCCTCGACATGAACAACCGTGATGCGATGGGCGATGTCTATGAGTATATCCTCGGTAAGATGGCTGCTTCGGGAACAAACGGACAATTCCGCACGCCTCGCCACATCATTCGTATGATTGTAGATATGATGCAGCCGACACCTGCCGACTATATCTGCGACCCTGCGATGGGTAGTGCGGGCTTCTTGGTGGAGGCGGTGAAGTATATCAAGGAGCATCACGAGCGGGCACTCTATACGGCTGAATCGGTGAAGCATATCAAGTCTTCGCTCGTCAATGGCTATGATACCGACCCAACGATGCTGCGTATTGGAGCGATGAACCTCCTACTGCATGACATCACAGCACCCGAATTGGCACGTTGCGACTCCCTTTCTGAGCAGAACAATGACGAGTCTTGTTACACGCTCATCCTTGCTAATCCACCCTTTGCGGGCAGTCTTGACAAGGGAAATGTAAACAAGAAGATTCTTGCCTACGCTGACACGAAGAAGACCGAGTTACTCTTTCTTGCCCAGTTCGTACGTTCGTTGGAGGTGGGTGGACGTTGTGCAAGCATCGTTCCAGACGGTGTTCTCTTCGGAACGTCCAAGGCACACATCGCTATGCGTAAGGAACTTGTCGACAATCAGCAGTTGGTGGCGGTTGTCTCTATGCCGAGCGGTGTCTTCAAACCCTACGCTGGTGTTAGCACGGCAGTACTTGTCTTTACCAAGACCAACAGTGGTGGAACGGATAAAGTGTGGTTCTATGATATGAAGGCTGACGGCTTTTCGCTCGACGATAAGCGTTCGCCAATAGCTGAGAATGACATCCCTGATGTTGTCAACCGCTTCCATAACCTTGCTGACGAAGCTAATCGTAGCCGTAAGGAACAGAGTTTTATGGTGTCTGTTGATGATATTCGTGCGAATGATTACGACCTCTCTATCAATAAGTATAAGGAGGTAGAGCGTGAGAGAGTAACCTACGAACCTGTCCGTGATATCCTTTCTCGTCTAAAAGCGAATGAGGCGGATTATCTAAGTGGCTATAATGCACTCATGGAAATGTTGGAGGAGGGTACGAATGAATAATCAACTGACATTTACAAGGGTATATGCTTTTGGCTGCGAGGAGGTAGGCAAGGGGATTGCTAAACCTCAACAGTATTCTCTTATACAGCAAGTAAGGAAGGAGGTAAGCGTGTGAGAGAGAATTGGGAATATAAGACATTCGGAGAAATAGGAACTTTCTTGAGAGGCAAGAATATTCAGAAAGCAGATTTTGTGAGTGGTGGTTTGCCATGTATTCACTATGGACAGATTCACACAAAGTTTGATATATCAATTGATTATCACCTCTCTGAGATTCCTCAAGAGGTATATGATAAAGCTATTATAGCATCTCCAGGTGATGTTATTATAGCTATAACGAGTGAAGATATAGATGGATCTTGTAAATCTGTTGTATGGTTGGGTAACTATGATATAGCAGTTAGTGCTCACGCAGCAATTCTAAAGCATAACATGAATGGTAAGTTTATTGCTTACTACCTCCGTTCAAATACCTTTTTTACACAGAAGTTAAAGTATGCAAGGGGCTTTAAGGTGATGGAGATAAAGACAAAGGATTTAGCTAAGTTGGTTCTGCCAATCCCTCCTAAGCCTACCCAGCTATCCATTGTCTCCGAACTTGATAAGATAAACGAGCTGATACAGATAAAGAAAGAGCAGCTTAAAGACTATGACGCACTTGCACAAAGCATCTTCTATGAGATGTTTGGAGACCCTGTGGAGAATGAGAAAGGATGGGAAGTGAAAACGTTTGGTGATTGTTTTAGTATTGGTGCAGGTGGTACTCCTTCAACGAAAGTAAAGGAGTATTGGGATAATGGTACTATACCTTGGATTGGTTCAAATATGTGCCAGAACTGTATTATTACGGAAACGGATGGTAAATTCATTACAGAAGAAGGACTTAACCATTCAAGTACAAAGTTACTGTCACCAGGTACGGTGTTAGTAGCATTGGTGGGAGCCACTATTGGTAAGGTAGGACTTTTGCGAATAGAAACTTGTACAAACCAAAATGTTGCCTTTATAAAGGTTCAAGAGGCAGAAACCTTTACTTCTGAATTCGTTTATTATCATTTGATGGGATTATATGGTGAGTTTATGAAGATTGGTAAAGGTAATTTTAAGATGGCGAATCAAGGGTTTATAAAGTTGCTACCAATATCTTGCCCCCCTCTCTCCTTACAGCAATCTTTTGCGCATAAGATAGAACAGATAGAGCGTCAGAAGGCAGAAGTTCAAAAGACGATAACCGACTTAGAGACCCTTCTTGCTGCACGAATGCAATACTGGTTTGACTAAATAAGCAATCATAATACTTGAAATATAAAGACAAAGAAAGACGATATGGCTAAAAACTTTGATTACATACTATTGGTAGCTGACGAAATACCAAGTTTTAAAAGCCTGCATAACTATTGCAGGTTGGCTGAAGAACAACAACCAATCTACCCTGATGCGTCTGCTAATAACGCACGTAAAGCCCTTGAGTGGCTGATGAAGCAGATGCTGAAAATAAAAGGTGTAACCGTTGACGAGCGTATAACACTCAACGATATGTTACGCCTGCCAGAGACAGATGCCTTTATCAACCATGATTATGGATTCTCTAAGGACATTTATTTCGTAAAGAAGGTAGGCAATGCTGCCAGCCATGATGGTGGTGAACCTATCACTCGTGCGAGGGCTTTCCGCTGTCTTCGTTCGCTTTATAACGTCGTTGCAGGTTTTATGGGGCGTTGGGATGCTGTGAAGAATATCCCACCATTTGATGCAACAACTATCTCTGCACCGACTACCACAGTTGCCCTCGTCACGAGTCCAGAACCAAAGGTAGAGATGGAGGTGGTCAACAGCGTACAGAAAGAGACGCTCGACGACCCACAACCAGTGGTGATACCTCGTGAAAGTCTTGCCAGTGAGGCAATAACAAGGAAGTATATCATCGATGATATGCTCATGGAAGCTGGCTGGGACCTCTTAGAGGAGAAGGGAATGGTGCAGGGCGGAAAGGCTTGTATAGAAGTGGAAGTGGACGGAATGCCCACAGCTTCGGGGAAAGGCTATGCCGACTATGTTCTCTTTAGTCGTGGGGGTAAGCCCTTAGCCGTTATCGAAGCCAAGGCAACCTGCCGTGCCATAACAGAAGGACGGCACCAAGCAACACTCTATGCCGACTGCTTAGAGAAGCGATATGGTGTGCGCCCTGTCATCTATTACACCAATGGCTTTACGACAAAAGTCATTGACGGAATGGGCTATCCAGACCGTGACGTGATATCCTTTCACTCTATGGACGACCTCGAAAGGCTGATACAGAAGCGCGGAAGGGCAGAGATAAAGGACGTGACGATAAAAGCTGATATTACAGACCGCCCTTATCAGCAGACGGCTATCAAGTGTATTGTGGAGTGGTTTAACGCCAAGCATCGCCGTGGACTGCTCGTCTTAGCAACAGGAACGGGCAAGACACGTGTGAGTATATCGCTCTGCGACATCCTCATGCGTAATGACTGGGTGAAGAATGTACTCTTTCTTGCAGACCGTACGGCACTCGTCGGTCAGGCACATAAAAACTACGAAGCCTTGCTGCCAAGCGTTTCTATGTCGGTATTGAGCGAAGAAAAGGCACCTGACATGCAGGCACGCATCCTCTTCTCTACCTATCAGACGATGATAAACTATCTCGACAGAGAAGACAAGGCGTTTAGTGTTGGTCGCTTCGACCTTATCATCATCGATGAAGCCCATCGAAGTGTCTTTGGTAGATATGGTGCTATCTTCAGCTATTTCGACTCACTACTCATTGGCTTGACAGCCACACCACGTGATGAGATAGACCGCAATACCTACGACCTTCTACAGTTGGATAACGGTATGCCTAACTACAGTTACGATATTGATGAGGCTGTTAGAGATGGCTATCTCTGTCCTTATAAGACACTGCAGTATCACTCTAAGATTATGGAACGTGGTGCCAAATGGGACGAGATGTCGAAGGAGGACCGTGAAGAAGCGGAAAGACTAATGGACTATGAGAAGTCTTTAGCAGGCTTAGGACCCGACGACGAGTATCATCGTGACATCCTTCCGCAAGAGATTTTCAAGTATCTTTTCAACATAGATACCGTTGACAAGGTA
>QWCT01002178.1_pt1 | contig 11995 bp, 9 predicted proteins | sample 1972681 | NCBI WGS metagenome assembly QWCT01 (sample SAMN09866701, study PRJNA288562) | Human oral metagenome isolate pre3_saliva, whole genome shotgun sequencing... | isolation source: mouth | host: Homo sapiens | place: USA: California | reverse complement strand
TTAGAGTTGCAAGGAGGTCTTGGGCTTTGCCTTTTAGGTAATCCTGATAGGGTGCTACGACTTTTGCTAAGCCCTCTCTTCCAAAATAAGTGGTTAGCAAGCTGGCGACTTTTTCTTGGAGCTTTGCATCAGGCACAGTGAAGAGTACCGCTAATTGCTCGCGGTAGTCAGGATTGGTAGGGGCTTGCTGTTTGTAGTGCTTTTCTAAGATATTTAAGCCTATGAGCTGTGATTTGGCTATCTTTTGGGTAGCAAAACACAGGGCAAAGTTATCGGCAAAGGCTTGGAAGTCAAAGTCTTTTTCGTTAGCAATCTCTTTGATGAGTTTCATCACAAAGTTCACCACCGATGTCTTATCGCTACTGAGCAGGGCAAAAAGGGTGTGTTGGTTAGCTAAAAGTTCTTGGTGGGAGGGTTCGAGGGTTTCTATCCAACGGCAATACATATCCAACACAGTCTTCTTCCAAGGGTTGAGCAGGGCTTCGATAAAAGCGTGGAGAATCGCATTTTTGTTAGTGAAATATCCTTTTTTGTTTAGGGTATGATATATTTTTTTCCATTCTTCTGTACTAAATATAGTATCTTGGATATATGCTGGTACAGAAGGGAAAAGAACAACTATTTCTGGGTGTTTCAACAGGTATTTAGTAAGATGCTCGTCTGCCTTAAACCAATTGAGGTCATACATTCTTTGTATAAAAACGCCCTCATTAAGAGGAATATACCCAGCCTTGTATACCGACCAAAGTATTTGAAAAGACATCTCCAAAGGATTATCTTTATACATCAGCTGGATACCTTCTATCATATAAGCCCCTTGCGGAGACTGCACGAAATCTAATAAAACTTCGTCTTCTAAAGAAGATAGGAAATAGTAGTAATTCCCCTTTATATAGGGTTCTATATTTTGGAAAAGTTCTATTTTTCTTACCTCCTTTAAGGTATTGCACACACACATAATAGTGTATGAGATAAGGGCTAATTCTTTATTAGAGAAATGGTATCTTTTTTCTTTTTCGAGGATTTCCCGAAAGATAAAGTTAAAATTTTTTGTTGAAAAATAACTTTTTAACTCTTTTTGCTCTTCTTTAGAAAGCACAAAACAAATGTTGCGTATAGCGGTAAAATCGTGTGCTTTAATGGCGGAAAGTAAGTTTTCTTTCATAAGTAAAAATGAAAAATTAAAAGTTAATAGTAAAAAACTCTTTATTACAAGTACTTCACTTTTTATTCTCCAAAAGCTCTTCGGATAAGGGCATCGGGGGTAGGGTCTTGACCGCGGAAGCGCTTGTATAGCAGGCTTTCCTTTTCGCTACTGCCCTTTTCGAGAACCTCCTTGCGGAAGCGAGTCGCTACTTCAGCATTGAAAATACCTACTTCCTTAAAGGCTTCAAAAGCATCGGCATCCAATACTTCCGACCACTTATAGCTGTAATAGCCCGCAGCATAGCCTCCGCTAAAAATATGAGAGAAAGCAGGAGAAATACACATCACATCAATAGGGGGATAGAGCTGGGTTACTTTGGTAGCTTCTTGCTCGAACAAATGCACACTCTCGAGACGTTCCAGATGAGGATAGGTATGCCACGCCATATCTAAGAATCCAAAATTGAGCTGGCGTACACTTAGGATACCCTCCATAAAGGCGCTGGCTTCTTTTATCTTTTGTACCCATTCTATAGGCAGCGGGGCGCCCGTTTGATAATGCGTGGCGAAAAGGCGCAAAGTCTCTTCTTCATAACACCAGTTTTCCATCAGCTGGCTCGGAAGTTCCACAAAATCACGAGCTACATTGGTACCACTGAGCGAGGGATAGGTTACCTTGGAAAGCATTCCGTGAATGGCGTGTCCAAACTCGTGAAAGAGGGTCGTTAGCTCATTAAACGTAAGCAAAGAAGGAGCGGTATCCGTTGGGCGGGTGAAGTTGCACACTATAGAGATGTGCGGACGGGAATCTTTGCCCTGCTTATCTATATACTGCTCTTTGTAGGAGGTCATCCAAGCCCCATTGCGCTTGCCTGCACGAGGGAAAAAATCGGTGTAGAAAAGGGCGAGATAATTGCCGTTCTCATCGGTTACCTTGTAGGTTTGTACTTCGGGGTGGTATTTTTCTACCTCCTCGGTAGGGGTGAAGTGCAAGCCGTAGAGCTTGTGGGCAACGGCAAACATACCTTCTACTGCCTTTTCTAAGGATAGATAAGGCTTGAGCAGGGAGTCATCAATCTGGTAACGCTCTTGTTTGAGTTTTTCGGCATAGTAGGCGAAATCCCACTGCTGGAAGTCGGCAAGCCCCGAGAAGGTTTTGAGTTGTTCTAACTCCTTAAGGGCTTGCGGTTTGGCTTTGCTTAACAGTTCGCTCAGGAAGTTCATCACCTTTTCGGGTGTTTCCGCCATACGTTCTTCCAAAGCAAAATCGGCATAAGAGGGGTACCCCAAGAGAGAGGCACGGGCTTGGCGTAGCTCGGCAATGCGCAATACATTTGCCTCATTATTATATGGGCTATTTCCGGCACAACGGCTGTGATAATCGGTGAATAGTTTTTGGCGTAGGTCGCGGTTGTCAGCATATTTCATTACGGCAGTATACACGGGCATATCCAGCGTAATAACCCAGCCTTGGGTATGGCACTTTTGGGCTTCTTGGGCGAGCATATCAAGGACAAAATCGGGTAGTCCACTCAGTTGTTCCTTATCGGTAATTACCCATTGGTAATGCTGGGTTTCAGCGAGTACATTCTCGGAGAATTTCAGCTTAAGCGTAGCTAATTCTTTATCAATCTTGCGCAAACTTTCCTTATCGTTGAGTGATAAGTTAGCCCCATTGCGGGTAAAACTTTTGTAAGTTTTTTCAAGGAGTGTCTGTTGTTCTGCAGTAAGCGAAAGAGTTTCGCGCTGGTCGTATACTGTTTTTACTCGCTTGAAGAGGGCTTTATTCAGGCGGATATCATTGCCGTAGTCAGTAAGCAGTGGCGAGATGCGTTGGGCTTCGGCTTGTAGGGTGTCGTTAGTCTCAGCACTGTTGAGGAGCCAAGGCTTCTATTGTATTTTTAAAACTAGCGGGTTCAGAATTTTGGGTAATACTATCAATTTGAGCGAGGCTTTCGGCGATAGCTTTCTCAATAGCAGGTAGATAGTCGCTAGGAGTAAAGCGCGAAAAGGGCGCCGCGTTATAAGGGGTTTGAAACATATTATACGTGTTTTAATGATGAAAGGGCAAAGATACAACTATTATAGAAAAATAAAAAGAGATACAATAATTTGCATCTCTTTTTTATAAGCTAAGAAGAAAATAGCACTTTATACATTTCCTTCATCTGGAAGGATACCTGCATATCCTTTCATAATACCATGTTGGGAGCGACGAACGAATTGTAGGATCTCGTCTCGCTCTACAGTAGCCTCCATTTCGGCCTCTATATATTCTAAGGCGTGGGAAGTACTGAGTTTCTTTTGGAAAAGGATACGATAGATATTTTGTATTTCACGAATTTTCTCGGTAGAGAATCCTCTACGATGTAGGCCAATAGAGTTTACCCCTACATAGGAGAGAGGATTACGAGCAGCCTTGACATAAGGAGGCACATCTTTTCCTACTAAGGACCCCCCTGTAACAAAAGCATAGCTCCCAATAGAGCAGAACTGATAGACAGCTGTCATTCCAGCCATTACAGCACAATCTCCCACAGTTACATGTCCGGCTAAGGTGGTGCCATTGGAGAAAATACAATTGTCCCCCACGATGCAATCGTGAGCGATATGTGAGTAAGCCATAATCAGGCAGTTATTTCCCACCACAGTACGCATACGATCCATCGTTCCTTTGTTGATAGTAACGCATTCACGGATGGTAGTGTTGTCCCCTATATGGGTAGTAGTTTCTTCTCCTTTGTACTTAAGATCTTGGGGAATGGCTGAGATAACTGCTCCTGGAAATATTTTACAGTTTTTCCCGATACGAGCCCCTTCCATAATGGTTACATTAGGACCTATCCAAGTACCTTCTCCAATCTCTACATTTCTGCAAATAGTAGAGAAAGGTTCTACTACCACATTCTGAGCGATTTTAGCTTCAGGGTGTATATTGACTAAGGGATACATCATATTACTCTTGATTATCGTCTCTTTTTACTATTTTAGCCATAAGTTCTCCCTCGGTTACGAGTTTACCATTGGCGTAGGCATACCCCTGCATATGGCAGATACCACGACGGATAGGGGTGAGTAGTTCCAACTTGAAGATAAGGGTATCTCCGGGGAGTACAGGGTTTTTGAACTTGACATTGTCGATTTTCATAAAGTAAGTCAAGTAGTTTTCAGGATCAGGTACAGAGCTGAGAATCAGTACGCCTCCAGCCTGAGCCATGGCCTCAATCTGTAATACTCCGGGCATGACAGGTGTTCCAGGGAAGTGCCCTACAAAGAAAGGTTCGTTCATAGTTACACTCTTAGTGGCAATAACATGCTTATCGGATAGCTCAAACACCTTATCCACCAAGAGCATAGGAGGACGGTGGGGGAGGAGCTTCATAATACCTATGGTATCAATCAGAGGCGCTTGGTTAATATCCACTTTTGGAATATCATTTTTGCGTTCGTTGGCGATAATTTTAGAAAGCTTTTTAGCAAACTGAGTATTGGTAAAGTGTCCAGGCTTGTTAGTGATTACTTTTCCACGAATATGCACTCCTACAAGGGCTAAATCCCCTACTACATCCAAGAGCTTGTGTCGAGCCGCTTCATTAGAATAATGTAGGTCTATATTGTCCAATACACCATTAGGTTTTACCGTAACATTGTCACGATTGAATACTTTTTTAAGCTTCTCCATAGTCTCCTTGGAAGGCTCTTTATCTACATAGATAATAGCATTGTTCAGATCACCTCCTTTGATAAGTCCCTTGTCCAAAAGTACTTCAAGTTCGTGTAAAAAGCTGAAAGTGCGAGCATTGGCTATATCATCCTTGAACTCAGAAAGCGAGTGCATATAGGCATTTTGGGTGCCGAGTATTTTAGTACCAAAGTCCACCATGGTGGTTACTTGGTACTCATCGGCAGGGATAAGAGTGATCTCAGAACCTGTCTCCTCATTCTTATAGGAAATTACCTCGTGTACAATATACTCATGGCGCTCAGCTTCTTGGGCTACAATCCCTACTTTCTCAATCGCTTCTACGAAATATTTAGCAGAACCATCCATGATAGGAGGCTCAGGTGCGTCCAATTCCATGATGACATTGTCCAAGTTCATACCTACCAATGCAGCAAGAATATGCTCACAGGTCTGTATTTTTACTCCTTTTTTCTCCAAGACAGTACCTCTTTCGGTACTGGTTACATAAGAAGCTTCTGCTTCTATGACTGGGTTGCCCTCCAAGTCTACTCGTACAAATACAAACCCTGTATTCTCATTGGCAGGTTTTAGGGTGAGGGTTACATTCTTTCCTGTATGGAGCCCTTTTCCTTGTAGGGTAACGGGGGCTGCTAATGTATATTGTTTCACAAGATATATTTTTTAATTACGTAATTTTCTAATATTTATTAAAGTATTGTTTCTAAAATGGGTTTTTCAATAACTCTAAATATTTCCTGATTTATATTGGCTATTTTACAAATTTTCTTCTTTATACTATGGAGAAAACTTCCTGTTCTAAATAAGCAAATAATGTTTTCTATATAGACACGTTCAAGAATCAAGGAAAGCAAACTTCTATCATCACTTTTTAGTCTAATATATTCATCAACCTCTTTACTTGTAAGAGTAGGATATTCTTTTAGTTTGCCTTTTATATAAGCAGAGCCTCTTTCTTGAGCAATCTGCTCTATATCCTTTAGGCAACGTTTGTGAATAGTTAGATACTCTGCTCCTGAATTGATATAATATATATGTTCTGGAAAATCATTGAGTAAATTCAAAGATTTCTTCAACGGCTCAATATCCATAATATATTAAGAATCAATCTTTTTTTCTAATTCACCGATTTTCTTGAACAATTCAGGAAGTTTTCTGAATACTACATAGGATTTGTTGTAATCCATATAAGTAAAGGCAGGTGAACCCTGAATTACTTCATTGTCCTTAACATCTCTACCAATTCCTGATTGGGCTTGTATTTTTACATTATTACCTATAGTGAAGTGTCCTGCAATGCCGACCTGTCCGCCTATGCTACAATGTGCGCCAATCTTACTAGAACCTGCTACCCCTGCTTGAGAGGCAATAACCGTATGAGTTCCTATTTCCACATTGTGAGCTATTTGCACTAAGTTGTCTATTTTTACTCCTTTTCGGATAATGGTAGAACCCATAGTGGCACGGTCTATAGTGGTATTGGCTCCAATCTCTACCTCATCTTCAATCACTACATTGCCTATCTGAGGGATTTTCTTGTAGGAACCATCTTCTTGAGGGGCAAAGCCAAAGCCATCCGCTCCAATGACTACCCCTGAGTGGAGAATACAGTTGGCACCTATTACAGAGTCCGCACAGAGGGTTACTGCACTGAAGATAATAGTGTTATCTCCTATTGTGACATTGTCTCCTATGTTGGTGTTGGAATATATCTTTACATTGTTGCCTATCTTACAATGTGCCCCAATAGAAGTAAAAGCACCTATATACACATTCTCACCTAAAGTAGAAGAAGAATTGATAAACACGGGTTCTTCTATGCCTACCTTGGTAGCTATGCGCATTTGATTATAGTATTCTAATAGTTGTGTAAATGCCAAATAAGGATCAGCTACCCTAATCAATGTAGATTTGATAGGTTGTTCTGGATGGAAGTCATCCTTTACAATCACCACAGAAGCCTCTGTCGTATAGATAAAGTGCTTGTACTTAGGATTGGATAAAAAGGTAATAGTCCCAGGACCCCCTTCTTCAATCTTGGAGAGTTTGTAAACTTCCACTTCAGGGTCTCCAGTGACAGTTCCATTGAGGACTTGTGCAATCTGACTTGCGGTAACTTTATGTAACATAGAAACTTAAGTTCTTGTAAGATAGGTGTTTACTCTATTGATAGGTGTTTTTTGAGTAAATATACCCTCTTTTCATGGCACAAAAATAAAAAATATAATTTACATAGCGCATATTTTTTGTATAATTTTCTCCACAATTTTTATTTTTAACCCTCTTAAAAATAAAGAGAAAACTCTTTATAGTTTAAAAATCAGAAGGATACAAAAGATATTTTTTTCGTGTCTTTTTGAATTTTTCTAAAGTATCTTGCCAGCTTGCTTTGATCTCTTTTTCACTCTTGTGCTGGAGGAGCTGCTCTTTGAGGGTTTTGTTACCTGCCAGTTTATCAAAGGAAGACGAAAAAAAGTTAACCTTCACAGCAGAAGTCTGTTCGTAGGCCTTTATTAGCCAAGAAAGGTTCAGTGTGGATAGTGTAGGAGTATGGCTTAGATCTTCTCCATAGCATACTTTTCCATTGTATTTAGGATTCTTATCCCCAGCATTGGGCTTAGGGGTGAAGGTAAAGGCTGTTTTTTCCAAATAAGGAGAGCCATATATTTGGAATTGCCATTGGGTACCACGCCCCATACTGATGTTAGTCCCCTCGAAGAAACATAGGCTTGGGTATAGGTTTACCGCAGTCATATTGGGAAGATTAGGAGAGGGAGCTACAGGTAGGGGATAGATAGCCTTGCGGTCATAGCTCTTAAGGGGCACTATCTTCAGGGTACACTGGATACCATTCTTGAGCCATTTCTCTCCATTGATCATCTGGGCATATTCGGCAATGGTCATCCCATAGACCACAGGGACAGGGTGCATACCTATAAAGCTTTTATAAGAAGATTCCAGTACAGGCCCATCTATATAGTGACCGTTAGGATTCGGACGGTCAAGGATTACCAAGGGGATATAGTTCTCAGCACAGGCTTCCATCACATAGTGTAGGGTCGAGATATACGTGTAGAAGCGCACCCCTACATCCTGTAGGTCAAAGAGCATGACCTCTATCCCTTTAAGCTGTTCTGCTGTAGGTTTCTTATTCTTCCCATATAGGGAGATAATGGGTAGTTTAGTCTTGGGATCTACTCCATCCTTGATTACTTCTCCAGCATCAGCTGTACCTCGAAAACCATGCTCAGGAGCGAAAACTTTGGTGATGTTTATCTTCTTGCCAAGAAGAAAATCCACCAAATGTTCGTTCTGTATCGTGATGGTGCTGTCCTTTTCATGGACAATTTTTTGAATAATCCCTGTATGATTGGTAACTACTCCTATACGCTTGCCTGCAAGCATAGGAAGGTACTGATAGGATTGGTTGGCACCTGTTCCTACATACTCATATTTCTTAATAGAAATATTTTGTGCAGAAAGTTGTCCAAAAACACCTATAAGTAATAAAAAAAGTGTAATTTTGCTCATTCTAAAATTGCATTTTTTATTTTGAATATTGAATTTTTTATAGCCCGTCGTTTGGTTCATAATTCAGGGGGCAAAAGTAGTATTTCTTCTCCAATTATCAAAATCGCCATCAGTGCTATTGCACTTGGGGTGGTGATGATTCTTATAGCTATTGCAACAGGGAGGGGCTTGCAGGAACGTATCCGACAGAAAATAGCCTCTCTCAATGGGCATATCCAAATATTCAATTACGATACCAATCGCTCGGAGGTCTCTATTGTGCCTATTTCGAATCAGGAGGATTTCTACACAGACCCTCAGTTCTTCAACCGAGAAGGGAAAAAGGTACTGCACCTACAAGGGGTTATCACCAAAGGGGGAATTATCCGTACTGAAAAAACTTTTGAGGGGATTATAGCTAAGGGAGTAGGGAAGGACTTTGATGCTCAGTATATGAAGGCTTACCTCAAAGCAGGAAAATTCCCTGATTTCAGTTCTGATACTCTTAGCAATGAGGTGCTTATATCGGAATATTTGGCCAACCGATTAGAACTCTCCGTAGGGGACACTTGTAATACTCTCTTCCTTAGAGAAGAGAGTGAAGGGATACCGAATCAACGTAATTTTACTATAGCGGGAATATATGCTTCTGGTTTTCAGCAATTTGATGCTACTTATATTCTTGTGGATATTCGCCAACTACAAAAAATAAATAAGTGGACACCACAGCAAGTAGGGCTTTTTGAGGTTTTTATCAAGGACTTTGATCAGATGGATTCTGTAGGGGAATATGTCTATAATCATATTCCTACTACCTATGATTCACAGACGATTGCTCAGAAGTATCAAACTATTTTTGAGTGGTTTCATACTTTTGATCTCAATATCTTCATCATCATTGCTATAATGGTGATTGTAGGCGGGGTGAATATGATTACTGCCATCCTTGTGCTGATCCTAGAGCGAACACCTATGATAGGTACGCTGAAAGCATTGGGAGCGACCAACTGGAATATCCGTAAGATATTTCTCTACAATGCAGCTTACCTGATAGGCTTAGGGCTTTTCTGGGGAAACCTTATAGGGCTTAGTTTGCTCTGTATACAGTATTATTTTGCTCCTCTGAAACTGGATCCTACCGTGTATTATGTAACCGAAGTTCCTATCTACTTACATATGGGCTATATCATAGCACTTAATATAGGAATTCTTATCACTTGCCTACTCATGTTACTGGTTCCCTCTTATATAGTAAGCAGAATATCTCCCATTAAGGCTATAAAGTTTGAGTAATATAGAAAGACATCCATCAGACAATTCTCTTTTGATTAATCGTATGGTAGAGATGTGATAAATTGCATCTGTATCTTATTCATATAGTGATACAATTCTTGTGCCGTCGGTGCGAGTTTGTAGCTTGTGCCACTCATATTGAGAAATTGTATAAATGAATATACCCATATCAGTCTTTTGGTTTTTCAGAAATAGGTTTTATATAGTCGTCATACTCAGCCCATCTATCATCTCCTAAATATTCAAGACGACTATCATTAGGGATATAGATATTTTTTAAATTAGGACAATTTTTAAATATATCGTCGAGGCTATTTCTACCCTTTCCCTTTATCATTATTTTGGGAGGATTCTTACCTTGAAGTATAATAGTTTTTAAATCTTGACAATCATCAAATGCGTTTGGATAAATTTCTTTGACATTTTTAGGTATTGTAATACTGACAATACCTGTAGAAGCAAAAGCAGATCCCCTAATAACTTCTAATTTTTCATTCAAAATGATTTCCTTTAGATTGTGTAATCCAGAGAAAACCATAGGAGCAAGGGATTCTACATTTTCTCCTATTATAATAGATTCTAAATTCCTACATTCTTTGAAGATTTCTTGAGAGATGCCTTTTACATTTCTTAACTCCTCTACACTATTCATATCTAATTTCTTGATAGTTTTTAGGAACCATTTTTTTAGAGATTCCTTTTTTATCTCTGCATCATACCCAATTTCATAATCAGAGCTGCGTATCTCAGGAGGGATTAAACTGATAAAGTTGTCTCCCCAGTTTCCTCCTTCTTTGGGTCCATAAAGTCTTTTATGGAGTATATCAATATAAAAATCTCCATCCTGACCTATTTCTTTTTTTGGGGCTCCTGTTCCCGAGAATAGACGACCTACACCTTTATCAGGGACTCCTGCTTGTCCATCTTTTCCATTAGAGCCAGGTTTTCCATCTTCGCCCTTGGGTCCTTGCTTTCCATCTTCACCCTTGGGTCCTTGCTTTCCATCTTCACCCTTGGGTCCTTGCTTTCCATCTTCGCCCTTGGGTCCTTGTTTTCCGTCTTCCCCCTTAGGTCCTTGCTTTCCGTCTTCACCCTTAGGTCCTTGCTTTCCGTCTTCACCCTTAGGTCCTTGCTTTCCGTCTTCTCCCTTGGGTCCTTGCTTTCCATCTTCACCCTTAAGTCCTTGTTTTCCATCTTCACCCTTAGGTCCTTGCTTTCCATCTTCACCCTTGGGTCCTTGCTCGCCTCGTTCACCTTGGTCTCCTTTGTTGCCTTGGTCTCCTTTATTTCCTTTATCTCCCTTGTCCCCTTTCTCCCCCTTTTCTCCTTGTAATCCTCTTAGGGAAATAGGGTTTCCCCAGCCTTGTGCTGTCTTTGCTCCATAGAGGTTGGAGGTAGAAAGGTCTAAATAGTAATCTCCAATACTACCTAAGGAGGCATCGGGAGCTCCAGTTCCTGAGTGGATAAGGTTGCCTTTTTGTACTTCGGTACGTTCCACTACTGTTTCTTTCTGACAGTTAGTAATAGTAAAACTACTTATCAATAAGATAGTTAAGATGATGTATCTTTTCATAGCATTAGTTTTTAGCTGAAATGATTCCATTGTTTGTAAGATCTCCACAAAGTTAAGAATAAAGGAGGAATTAACCTAATTTTTTTTGATAAAAAAACAATAAAAAAAAGAAAACTTTCTTAAAGGGTATTTTAAGAAAGTTTCCTTAGAAATTTTTAAGATGAATAGATTAATCTTCTATGAATACTCTTTTTATCCTTCGTGAAAGAGAGGTAATCAGTTCATAGGAGATAGTTTTTGCGGTTTCGGCTAAGGTCTCAGAGGTGTGTCGTTCATCAAAAATGACAACTTCTTCTCCTTCCTCATAGTCCAATCCTGTAATATCCGCCATGATCATGTCCATACATACATTTCCTACGATAGGACATTTTTTGTCTTTGATAAAAACAAATCCTACCTCCTTACCATAGATACGGTTAAGCCCATCGGCATGTCCTACTGAAATGGTAGCTATCTCCATAGGTTTCTGTGCTTGGAATCCAAAATTGTATCCTACATAATCTCCCTTCTGGATAGTATGTATCTGGGAGATGATGCTCTTGAGAGTTGTTATGGGTTTGAAATCCTTCTGTAGGCGAGGGTCATTGGCAAATCCATACATTCCTATCCCGCTACGTACCATATCGAAATGTGCTTCAGGGTAGTTGAGTATACCAGAGGTATTACAGTTGTGATAGATGATCTTGTGTGAGAAGTGATTTTCCAATTTCTTCTGGAAAGCCTTAAAGAGGGCAATCTGTTTTTCCATAAAAGGACGTGCCTGAAGGTCT
>QWCT01001426.1_pt1 | contig 12014 bp, 14 predicted proteins | sample 1972681 | NCBI WGS metagenome assembly QWCT01 (sample SAMN09866701, study PRJNA288562) | Human oral metagenome isolate pre3_saliva, whole genome shotgun sequencing... | isolation source: mouth | host: Homo sapiens | place: USA: California | reverse complement strand
CAGATTCTTTCCCAGTTCAGCTTTATCAATATCCACATGGATAACCTTGCAATTCTTCGTGTATCGGGAAAGATTGCCCGTTGCTCTATCGGAGAAACGTACACCGACTGCAATCATCAAATCACATTCCGACTGCACCTTGGCAGCTTGGTAACTGCCATGCATCCCCACAAGACCAAGACTCAAAGGATGAGAATCCGGAAATGCCGTCCGCCCCATCATACTTACGGCAACAGGGGCATTTAACTTTTCGGCCAATTCCCGAAGATAGTCCTCTCCTCCGGCAGAAACAATACCGCCGCCGGCATAGATAAAGGGTTTCTTTGCTTCATTAAGAAGCTTTACGGCAACTTCTTCATCATAGGGAAGCTCCGCTTTCTCCGGCATCCTCGGAAGTACCGCCACCCCGTACTCGCATTCATTTACCTGCACATCCTTTGGGATATCGATAAGCACCGGCCCCTTTCTTCCGGAATTCGCAATTAAAAAGGCTTCCTTTATGGTCTGCTCGAGCTCCGATACTTCCTTTACCATGAAGTTATGCTTTACAACCGGCTGGGTAATGGAAACGATGTCCACCTCCTGAAAGCTGTCTCGTCCTAAAGCTTCGGTCGCCACATTTCCCGTAATTGCGACAAGGGGCACGGAATCGAGGTAAGCATTCGCAATACCGGTAACGAGGTTGGTCGCCCCCGGACCGGAGGTAGCAATCACGACTCCGACCTTTCCGCTTGCTCTTGCAAAACCGTCCGCGGCATGAGCCGCTCCTTGCTCGTGCGCCGTTAGAACGTGGTGAATTCGATCTCTGCATTGATACAGCTCGTCATAAATGTTTAAAACCGCACCGCCGGGATAGCCGAATACGGTATCCACACCCTGTCGAATGAGTTCTTCAATTAAGATCCTTGCTCCTCTTAGTTTCATCCCAAAAATCTCCCTCTTCATTGAAAAAGCCTTACAGCGTAACGCTGTAAGGCTAAAGGCTCAATCCATGTCTTTATCTTCTTAATGAGGCGTTACACAAACAATCACTACTGTCTAAGACAATAATGTTCACGAGAATAATAATGACTGTTAGTGCAACTAAAGCATTCATTCGCTTGCTCCTCCTAAAAAATATGCTTGGATTATCCCATAGCCCTTTTTTTCTGTCAAGAATTTTCTGATTATGGGAGATATAACTTCAAAGTAAAAATAGTGGAAAATCCCGTTCTTCTCAATGCGCATTTTTATACCGGTGAAACATTATAACCGGATTCTGCCGTAATTTTTCCATAGAAGAGGTTCTTCATGGCTGGCAAAGACCATGGCTCTTTTTCCTAGGTGCTCTATAAGAAACCGCTCCATTTTTAGCTGATTTTCTTCATCTACTCCGGTAAAGGGTTCATCCAACAAAAGAATATCGAAATCCGGAAGCATTGCCCGTAAAAAGCTAAGGCGTCTTTTCATTCCTCCAGAGTATTCTGAAACCCTTTTTTCAAAATCTTCTCCGAAAAGCAATTGTTCAAAAAAATGTATTTTTTCCGAAGCAGTATAGGAAGAAGGAATCAGGGACAAATTTTCCATAGCGGATAGCTTCTCTAAAAGTCTATTTTCCTGAAACATCCAGGAAGAGCGCAAACCGTTTCCGCCTCTTGCCGCCTCTCCCATAACAATAGAGAGCTCACCGCCATCTAAGTTCTCAAGGGAAGATAGAATGCGCATCAAACTTGTTTTTCCCTTTCCGGATTCTCCCTCTATGCGATATATCGGATGCTTTACAAAATCAAGCTTACAGGAAAAATCTTGAAAAAGACTCTGCTCTCCGTATTTCTTTTCCCCCTTTGTAATCTCCAATACCATCAAGTACTTCCTTTCGAAAAACCTTTTTTTAAGACATAAAGAACAAGCAGTTCAAAAAACTTAGATAAAGCAATCATAATGATGCTCCAGGCAAATACTTCTCCCATATCCAGGCTCACCTTGGCATCCATAAGCTGATAGCCTATGCTGTTTCGTACTTGTCCGATTAGTTCCGCTGCAATTCCGCTTTTCCAGGAAAGCCCCATTGCCAGCTTCGCACTGCTTAGCATCTGCGGATAAATCCCGGGAATCAAAATATAGCGAAAGCGATTCCAAGGAGAAAAACGAAACACCCTCGCCATTTCCAAAACATCTTGATCCAACTTTTTTAAGCCTTCCAAAAAATTAAAATAAAAAATCGGAAAGGACATCCAAAAGCTGATAAAAAAGGATAAATTTGCTCTGCCTATAAAGAAAAGCAATATAATGACAAAGCTTGCAACAGGAAGGCTTCTAAGAAGAAATAGCGGCGGCTGAATCAGATTCTCAAAAAACTTGTGTCGATAAGAAAACAAAGCAAGAGTCAGTGCCAGAATAAAGGCAAGAAAATAAGCGGACAGTATACGAAAGGAACTGAAGGACAATATCCTGAAAAACGCAGCCTTTTCCATAAGCAAAAAGATATGTCTAAAGGCTTCCATCGGCCCTACTAAAAGAAAGGAATTGTCTACCAATCTCGTAAACAATTCCCAAACCATAAGCCAAAAGCCTAAGATAATGATTTTCTTTCCTTTATTCCTCATATTTCCTTTACTGTTAAAAATGAGATATTGTATGCTTTGCGAGCAATACTCACCAAGAATAAAAATTCAAAAATTAAAGTCGGCTTTACCAATCTTCGCCAAGAAAAGAATTATCCAAGAGAAAAATAGAATTCCGCATCCGGTAGAGCTCCGCCTACAGACTTCGGATCCGCTGCAAAAAGGACTTCATAATACTTCTCCAAATCCTTCTTCATCTCTTCTCCGTCAATAAAATGCACATTGCAGTTTGGAATAGCCTTCTTCGCAAGCTCTACCTTCTCTAAAATGCCATATTTTACCATAAGGCTTGCCGTAGTATCTATGTCTTGCTCTACCGCTTCAATACTCTCCTTCTCCTCTTTTAAGAAATCCTCAAGCATATCCTTATGCTTCTCATAGAAGGACTTCCTTACAATGGTAACTGCAGTCGGAAGATTTGCACCGGCGTAAAGCTTGTTCCACTCCTCTGTCAAAGAGAACTTTCTCTCCAGGGCGGGATTCTGTAAAAGAGTTGCTGTCGCAAAGGGTTCAGGAAGAATGGCAACAGCATCCGGATTCCCCTTTAGTCTGGCAGCAATTTCCGCGGGTTCCGTGAAAAACTCCAAGTCGGCAACGAGATTGTTTTCTTTTAATAAAGCATTCATCAGATACTCCGGGCTCGCTCCCTGTCCGGTACTGTAAATGCTTTTCCCGTTTACATCAGAAAAAGACTTGACTTCCGCGTTTCCGCTTACTCCGTAAAGCACGCCCAAGGTATTGATATTCAATACATAAAGGTCCTTCTCTAATTTCTGATACAGAACCGCTGCCATATTGGCAGGAACTGTCGCAATATCCGCCTTTCCGGAAACAAATTCAGGAAGAAGCGCATCCGGGCTTGCCTCCATCTGAAAGCTATATGCCAAACCCTCTTTTTCCGTCTTATCCATAAGGTTCACAAGTCCAATACTGGTCGGCCCCTTTAGACTGATTACCCGTAAGCTGTCTCCGTCTTGCTCGTCCTGCTTCTCCGCAGCTTCTTCCGCTTTTTCCGTCTCCTTTTCTTGCACTGTTGTCTCAAGCTGTTTTGTTGGAGCTTCTGTTGTTCCCTTCTCTTCCTTCTTCCCGCCGCAGGCTGACAAGCTGCAAAGTACAGCAAAAGACAGAAATACCAATGCCAATTTTTTCTTCATTTTATTACCCCTTTCAAGAAGAACAGTTTTGCTAGGAAAGCCCTATATCAAACTGCAGATAATGGATGTTCATCGACACCTTAATTTTAAGCTATAGAAAGCAAATCCAGCGGTTTTTCAATGCTGTACTTTGCAATACTAATCTCTTCCACTTCACCATAACCATACAATGCCGCAACCGAGTCAATCCCTACATCTTTTGCGGCCAAAATATCATACTTTGTATCCCCTACCATCAAGCAATCTTCCTTCAAAAAATTCCCTTCACGAAGTGCTTTTTCAATAAGACGGGTCTTGTCAGAACTTTGTTCACTCAAATCAGGACCAATTTCCATAAAGAAATAGTCACTAAGCCCAAAATGTTGCAGAATCTGACTCGCGAAAAAAATCGGTTTAGAAGTAAGAAGAACCAGCTTCTTACCGTCTCCTGCCATTTTTTCAATACACTCTCTCATGCCGGGATAAATAAAGGCATCAAACATTCCTTTTTCCGGATAGTAATCTCTGAAATACTCTACCGCCTCTTCCGCCTTTTCTTTCGAAAACCCATAAAAGTTCATGAAGGAGTCAATCAGTGCAGGGCCAATAAACTTTCGTAGCTTTTCTTCCGGCTCATGATACATGGAGAAATGATCCAAGACATATTGTACTGATTTAATAATACCGGATCCGGAATCCAAAATCGTCCCGTCTAAATCCAAAAGGATATTCTTATACTTTCCCATAACTCCCTCTTTCTACTTGCTTTACCCTATCTACCCCTCTGCAGGCTCTAGTCTTTGCATGCTCTAGTCTTTGTATGCTCTAGTCTCTGCATGCTATAGTCTCTGCATGATTTTCTTGCTGTTCAGTCTACTTATTCTATTTTTAGGATTTATCTTAAGTCTGCTATATTTTTCCCGGTATAGTACAGTTTAGATTTTATCATTATATTAATCTTTTACCGGTCTTAGTCCTTCGGCTTCATATAGAATCGTCCCATGATGTCCTTGGAATGAATCGTATTGATAAAAGCCTTGGGATCAATTTCCTTTATTTTCAACTTCACCTTTCTGGCATCCATAGAAGAAATAACGGAATACACCATACTCTTCTCCTTGTGTGCATAGGCCCCCTCCGCCTTTAAGATAGATGCTCCATGGTGACAAACCTCATGAATGCCTTTGGCAATTTCCTCCGGATAGTCCGTAATAATAAAGAAGGTTAACTTCTGATAGTTTCTGTATAACACAGAAAGAGTCTGCGTCGATACGAACTGGAAAATGATGGAGTACAGCGCCTTATCCCAACCAAAGAGATAACCGGCAACGGAAAGAAGCGTTGCGTTGAAATAAAATATGATGTTCCATGTATCTACACCTTTTTTTTCCGAAAGGAAAATTGCAATGAAATCGGTTCCTCCCGACGTGGCATCCACTCTAAGACAGAGCGTAATCGCAATCGCGTTTACAATACCGCCAAAAATGGAAATCAAAAGCGGATCGTAGGTAATGGGATCAAAGTGCAGAGAGTCGGTTATAAAACCGGTCACAAGAATCATAATCAAGGAAAATGCCGTGAATTTCTTTCCCACATAACGAAAACCGATATAAATCGGAATCAGATTGATACATATATTCACAACAGAAAACGGGATAGAAACATTGAAAAAAGTCAATGCGATTCTTTGCAACAAAACAGTAAGTCCATTTGCGCCCCCCGGCAAGAGACCACCGGCAGACACAAAGGACTTAAGGTTCAATGCCATAAGAAAGCCCCCGGCAAGTACTCCCAAAAGGCGTTTCCCATCTTCTTTCCAATCCAGTTTCATTTTATTTGCAGTCCTCCCCCCAAATTTTCTCCATTTTAACATTGGAGTCCGTTTTTGGAAAGAGTAAAGCCTCTTTTATCCGGCGATGAAACTCATTCCTTCTGTTTTCTTACAGGTACTGTCCAATTCCTCGGAATCTGCTGTACAACCGCGATAGAAACCGCTATCGTAAAGGCCGTTAAGAAACAGAGCTTTCCAAAATGCATGGAAATCTGTGCACTTCCCATTAAGAGATAATATATGGTTCGATACAGACTGATTCCGGGAAGTAGAGGAATTAAACTGGTCATCAGAAACACGGTGGCAGGACATCTTCTGAGCACTGCGAGGACTCTTGAAGCAAGAACTGCCGCAAACCCACTCACAAACACGGCAATGGCTTCGTTGTTCCAGATTCTTATGCAAATCATGTAGGCAAACCAAGTAATGGTTCCCAGTACTCCACAGTCCACAAAGTGCCGTTTTCTTACCCGAAACATCAGAGCAAATGCAATAGTGCCAAGGCCTGCGGCAAGGCTTCGAATAATGAGGACAATATAGGATATTTCCGGGATATCATAAATCACACTGGGGGTCATAATTGTTCCCGAAACAAGCTGCTCCACCAAAGCTACTCCTGATGCCATGGAGACACAGGTCAGTAAGGCGCTGGTAAGTAAAGTCTGTCCTGTTGCAAAATTGTTCTGACTGAATTCCCGCACAGAGTTAACGAAGGCAACTCCCGGTACCAGGTCCATCATAGCACCGATGATAATAAAAGAAAGCTTGGAACCTAAGCCGATTGCAACACAGAAATGACTAAGAACTGCCGTTAAGACACTGGCAATAATCGTAATAAGCACTCTGGATTTGATTCTGTATTTCGACCAAATCATATAGAAGCCAACAAGGCTTCCAATAATGGCAGCGCAAAGAGAATCTCGGAAGGAGGTTCCGATTGCATAACTAAAGCACCCCGCTCCAAGAAAGTAGGATAAAATCTTTTCCGCTACATTTTGCTCTCCCATATTCGCAATGTTTTGCAAAGAAGTTTTAAGATAGAGTAAATCCATTCTATTGCTGCAAACCTCACGCGAAAGCTCATTTACCGCTTCAATCTTATCGATATTCAGTTCCTTGTCCGGAACACTCATAATCCGGCTTTCAATTCCTTTACCCGGTACGTTACCACTTGCAAAGATACCTCGATTCGTCACATAGGCATCCAGGTCTTTGATATGCATCGCATCGGCAATGCGATGCATCGTTTCCTCCGCCCTGTAAATCTCCGCGCCGCTGCTTAGCAAAAGATTTCCGGCATAGAGCACCGTCTCTAGTTCATCTATATTTTGCATTTTCTGCATTTCTTTCTGATCCGAATTTTGCATTCCTCTTCTCCAAGTATAAAGTATCTATATTATTTCTCATTATAAATTAATATCTCGTTATGTAATTCAGCTATCCCTCTTATCTGCCAACTGAGTTACTTAATCTACTTATTCATCTCTATTCCTCTATCTTTGCTCAGTTTCGATAGTATCTTATCATTAACGAACGAGATTTGCTTGTATTTATTACATTAAAGTAGCACATAGACAGGGAACATGCGAGAGAGATTTTCATCCTTACGCATTAAAAAAGCAGATAACGGAAGGACTATCCCTTCAGTTGTCTGCTCCTTGTTTTGAAACCAAACTTTATTTCTCCATCTCCTTAGCCGCTATAAAATACGGTACGGCCACAAACAGAGCGCCGCCAAGAATGTTTCCAAGCGTAACCAACAGTAGATTATAAGCAAAGCCGGCGAGAGAAATTGTCTCATTTCCCGCATTGTTTATAAGAGCAAGTGCGAGGATAGTCATATTGGCAACGCTATGCTCAAAACCTGCTGTAAAAAAAATCACGATACACCAGAATACCATAATCAGCTTTCCCGAGTCGGATTTTGACCGAAAGCAGCACCAAACCGCAAGACAAACCAGATAATTACAGAGCAGTCCTCTCATAAACAGTGCCAAAGGAGGTAAGCTCATCTTCATTGCGGCACTCCCAACAATTGCCGCCAGTGTCGCATCCTTATATAAACCCGTGAAGTTATAAAGATAGGACAGGAGCACAGATCCAAGAAGATTTCCGCCCCAACATACAATCCAAAGCTTTAGAGCATCTTGTACCGTCACCACCCGCTTAAGCACTCCTGTTGCCATAACCACATTGTTTCCGGTAAAGAGCTCCCCTCCGGCAATAATGATTAGACTAAGAGCCGCACTGAAAAATATCCCCATCAAAAGCTTCACATAGGGACTTCCCTCTAGCTGCCCTCCAATCGTAAAGGAAAGTAATACACCAAGCCCGATAAATATTCCACCAAACATAGACATTAGAAAATATCCGGCAGGATTCGTTTTGAGCAGATTTAACTTCGTTGCCGCGCAATTGGCAACTGCAGCAATTTCTTCCCTGAACATAAATTCCCTCCATCTAAAAGTGAAGTATTTGTATTTATAACCATGATACACTACTGGACAAATTAATGGAAGTTTAAAGAATCAAAGATTTATTATTAGTCATTCTGCCCATAGGCAAGCTTTTTATCCGTTCCGTTTATTGCAATTGCTGTAATAGCCGCTTCCAGTCCTCTTACTATTTCCGAAAGCTCCAGTGCCGGCATCTCTTTTTTGTTTTTTGTCTGCTCCGGAATATAGGGAACATGAATAAAACCGGCTTTTATAACAGGTATTTTATCAAGATAATACAAAACGCCATACATCAGGTGATTGCATACATAGGTACCGGCAGAGTTCGATAAAGAAGATGGCAGTCCCTCTTTTCTGATTGCCTCCACCATAGCTTTCACCGGGAGTGTGGAAAAGTAAGCATTTTCCCCATCAGGATAAATAGGCTCGTCAATCGGCTGATTCCCTTCGTTATCCGGAATCCTTGCATCATCCAGATTAATAGCGACTCTTTCCGGTGTAATCTCCGCTCTTCCGCCCGCCTGCCCGATAGAAAGCACAAAGTCGGGCTTCTCCCGTTCTATTGCTTCTCTCACAGTATCTATAGACTTTCCGAATACTGTCGGTACTTCAAGCTTGACAATCAAAAGATTCCCTATTCTATCCTTTACAAGCTTCACCGCCTCTAAGGCAGGATTTATTTTCTCCTCGTCAAAGGGAGTAAATGCCGTTAAGAGTAGTTTTTTCATAGCATTTTCTCCAAAACTCTATCTACAAGGAGCTTATCTCCCTCTATTCTATAGAAAGCAAGGTAAGCCTTAAATCTAATATAATAGTATCCGGTGAACAAATCTTCATAATATAATGGAGAAGCGGATTTCGGATACTTCGCTTTATTTTCTATTTTGTCCAATAAATCATTTATGTATTTCTCGCAAGTTTCGTTGTTCTTGGATGCTTCAAAAACTTCATACCAAACTCTGTCAAGGTCTCGCAGTGCTAGTGGTGAATATTCCGGATTGTATTTCATTTGCGTTACCGCTAAAATATGCACGCACATCCTTTCTTATCTTTTTATCTTTCCCTATATTTTCTTACCCACCATCATAGCATTCGCGAAATCGCGCGACAATATTTTGCGACGAATATCACTTAAAATACCCCCTCGTTTCTGTCATAAGATTCCATTTTTGAAGAGGAAGTATCAATGAGACAGTTCATTATCACAAGATACAATTACAACTGATTACGACAGTTTCCAAATAAAGAAACTAAAATGCGGAAGCGTAAAAGAATCATTGAGGAAGAGTTTTTCCCCACTGAGTAAATCCGTAACTTCGCAATTTCCCATGCCGTGAAACTGCGCCTGATACGCCTGCTCATCGGCATTAACGCTCACCCAAATCTTCTCTCCCTCATACTCTCTTTGGAAAATGAGCTGACGATTGGTCAGGACTATACTTTTGTAGTCCCCATAAACCAAAGCCTTATGTTCTTTATGAAGCTTCGCAAGAGAGGAAATTAAATCCGTGAGTTCGTTCCATTCCGGCTCCGAAAGCACAGGACGAAGGGCATCATCACTACCATTTTCCTTAACTCCCGAAATCCCCCACTCACCGCCATAGTAGATGCAGGGAATCCCCGGCATGGTAAAGAGCATGGTATATAAGAGGGGCAAATGTCGTTTGTCCTTTAAGATACTTGCCACCCTCGTCACATCATGGTTCTCCGCAAAGGAAAGCAAGTGCATCCCCCCGTAAATAGGATTATCCTTTCCAAATTGCCGATTCAGGGCATAGTTAATCTCAAAGAGATTCAAATCATTGAAGCTGGAATACAACCCTTTATAGCACTCATAATTCGTGCAGCTATGAAGCATTGCATCATTTACAATCCTTTTATAGTCCCCAAAAAGAATTTCTCCAAGAAGAAGAAAATCCGGCTTTATCGAGTCACAAAATGCACGAAGCTCTCGCATAAAGTTTTCGTTTAAGCAGTAGGCTACATCCAGTCGTAAACCGTCGATTTGAAACTCCTCTATCCAGCCCTTTACACAAGAAAATAGATACTCTTTCACCTTTGGATTATCGAGATTCAGCTTTACAAGCTCAAAGTGTCCTTCCCAGCCCTCGTAGGAGAAGCCGTCGTTGTAGCAGGAATTCCCCTCAAAGTGGATGTAAAACCAATCCTTGTATTCCGAGTCCCAACGCTTTTCCAGCACATCCTGAAAGGCAAAGAAGCCTCGTCCCACATGGTTAAAAACACCATCCAGAACGATGCGGATTCCACTCTCCTTCAGTTCTCGACAAACTTCGGAAAAATCCGCATTACTCCCCAAACGACAGTCAATCCTTCGATAATCTCTTGTATCATAGCCATGCCGGTCCGACTCAAAGACGGGCGAAAAATAAACGGCATCCACATGGAGGCGCTTAAGATGGGGAATCCACTCTGTAACTTTCCTGATTCTCGGGACCGGTACCCCGTCATTTTCCTTTGGAGCACCGCAAAAGCCCAAGGGATAGAATTGATAAAAAATGCTGCTATATGGCCACATAAACATTCCCTTCTTGGAGAAATTTCAATAAATCTCAATTCATTATAAACAGTAATTGAAAACAGCCGTAAATGCAATCGGCCGATAAAAATTTAAACACAGGAGGATAATTTGGTATGAACAATACAGGCATTCAAGATGTAATCGGTACAGACATTATAGACACATCAACAAAAGTGCTGAGAGAACGCATAAATAAAATCGCCATTGCGTTAGATGCGGTATCAAAAGAAAAATACGATTGTAAGTGCAAGTTAATTGAAAATGCTACCGACATGAGTACCAAAGAAAAACTTATAGCCTTAGGCCAAAGCTATAATCGTCATGCTACAGAAACATGGCAAAATATAATAACTTATGGAGTCTTTAGTTTGGTATTCGTTGGATTCATAAGTTCAAGTCCGATTAATATTAAAAGTCTTCGTGTCGCATAAACGAATAAAAAGCTCTGAATGACACATGATATGTTTCTACAGAGCTTTTGTTATGTTAATACAAATGTTCAGCCGATATTAGCTACGATTGTGGCACAGATAGACTCAGGCACATTGAGTCCCACCTATAATTTACACATCATAACCGTCCCAGCATTCAGACCACGCCTCTTCGCCGCCGCAATCGTCTATCATCTCCTCCAAATAATCAAGTTCTTCCTCGGTCAACTCCGGTTTGTATTCTTCAAGTCCCATCGCAAATACCTCCCTGTTCTTTAAAAAGATGTCACTACACATAGAATTCTGCCATAGTATCAAGGCAGAGACAAGCTAATTTCCCGCCATATGCGCAGCCACAATCAATGTCTATAAAGCTATCCGTTCTAAAAATCTTCGGTTCTCCCTGATGTGTTCCATTTAACTGAGCATAATAGTAGGGAGTAGGCGTATGCCCGACAATAAGCAGTTTATCATCAAAAAAGTGGTCTGACAGTTTTGGGCTGGTATATATAAAATCTCCCAGGGCGTAGTCATCCAATGCTCTTCCAATTTGGAAATTGTCTAACCCTGCGTGAGTAAGGAGATAATTCTTTCCCGCTACATTAACTTCTTCATAAACAGTCATGTCATTTATGTAGTCAACGACATATTCTCTTTGCTCCTGCGATAACTTGCTGAATTCTTCTATCGTAGGATTTCCGCCGTCTTTCATCCAGGCTTCAATGATGGAAAGCCTGTCCATCAAGACGTTCTCGTCAGTGTTTTGCTCGGTGATCTCCTGCATAAGCCAAGGTAGAATGGCACAAGCCACATACTCGTGATTGCCAACAAGATGATAAACATTCGAGCGAGCGGACATATCAAGCAGGATTTTTAATCCTTCCGTGCCGCGGTCTATTGTATCTCCAAGAATATACAAAGTATCGTCCTCAGAAAAGTCTACCTTGGACAGCATTCTTTTATAGGAATCGTACATTCCATGAATGTCGCTCATCGCATAAGTGATACGTCATCCCTCCTT
>QWCT01004080.1_pt1 | contig 12025 bp, 12 predicted proteins | sample 1972681 | NCBI WGS metagenome assembly QWCT01 (sample SAMN09866701, study PRJNA288562) | Human oral metagenome isolate pre3_saliva, whole genome shotgun sequencing... | isolation source: mouth | host: Homo sapiens | place: USA: California | reverse complement strand
ATATTTTTCGCGGTACCACCGGCTTTAACATGTGACATTTTTTGCCTTACTCTTTCTTAATACTATTATTTCTCGAGCCACAATCTGCCCTTCACGATAATAAATCATGTCAGACTGACTCAAGCCTTGAAACTTTGCTAAATTATAACCCATATCTGTAATTTCGTCAATAATTGAAAGTCTTGAGTAGTGACCATCTTCACGTAGCCAAGCTGGCACCGCGATTACCACAGGGGTATCATCCTCAATCTGCTTCGCGAGGTTCTTCAAAAATCCCAAAATAATCCGCTTGCAGTTCTGTTTTTCATCTTTTAGTTTAATCTCGACTGGTGGCTTTGACATCGGCGAGCCCAGGAAACACTCGCAGGCTACTAGGCCAATTTCTGAGGCTTTTGGCCAAACAAAATCCGTCGCATCGCCAGTATAGATAGAGTCTAAAAATTGATTTTTTTGTTCCACCAGCTCAGGTTTAATCTTAAAGAAGCGTGCCTTTTTCTCGAGTAGCCAATCCAGGTTTTTCTGGGTATATTCCATCATCCGCGGATTCAAATCGCTACCGATCACTGGTTGACCTAAAATTAAGGCTTCTTGTAAGACCACGCCGGTACCACAGAATGGGTCGAGTACTTTTTTCGACTCATCAATCTCACCACCCAAATTAATTAAGATTTGGGCAAGTTTCGGTGGCAACATCCCCACCTTAGCATCTCTCGCTGGGCGCATTTGGTCACGCTCGCGATATTTATCGATATTTTGTACCCCGAGGCTTAGGTAGGTTTCAGAGCCTACTAAAATCACCTCTTCAGACCCCGGTTTTTCGCCTAAATTATTATGAAATGCGGTGGCCGAAGAAATTTCAGGTCCTCTAGCTTCCACCACACGCACATTGCGTCCGAGCTTTTTGAGTAGACTCTTAAGTTCCATTGCCTTGCGTCGGACTAGATTCTCAACTGCTGATTTTTTGTTTTTATGATTCGAGTTTAGGGCATAGCTAGAAACTCCTATGGTGATTTTACCTTCAGGCTTTCTAGTATTAATCATTTCCGCAAGTTCGCGGAAATTACCCTCGAAAATTTGGGCCAATTTAATTGAGCCACCCAATCTATCAATCGAGACGGCCTTACTTATTGGTTTCAAAAACCGCAAGTTCTGGTCCAATCAGTTTGGCGTTTTGGTCGTAAATCGCTTGGATTTCCGCCAAAGATATTTTCGGAAGTCGTCCCAGCACTGCAATGTATTTCATAATCTTATTTTATCATGTATAATGAAAAAGCTATGTTTAAAAAGATTCTCAGTATTGTCACGTTATTATTAGTCGGTGTAGTTGTTTATGGCGCACGTAATGAAATTGTTTCGGCCTTCCAATGTATTTTTGGCGGTCAATGTATGGACGGGTCGCACTTCTCCATTAATTTCTGGATTGTTCTACTTTTGATTCCAGAACAACTCTTCATGTATTACAGTGCTGGTAAAATTTTCTTCTCCTACATGGCGGGGAAAGCCAAATCTCAGAAAAACATCACCAAGATCTCGGCTGGTAAATCTATCAAATCTGAAAAAGCTAAATCCGAAAAAACCGATACCGATGCCAATGCCGATGTAAAAGCTTTCGAAAAGCTCACCACTTGGCAGCTTGCGCGTATTTCTTTTGAATTAAACTTCGTGAATCACGCCATTCCTTCTGGCGGTGTCTCTGGTCTCGGTTATATTACTTGGCGCTTAAAGAAGTTTGGCGCTACCGCTGGTCAGGTTAGTTTCATGTATCTCTTGCGCTATGTGATTACTATTCTTGCTAATCAAACTCAAACTATCCTCGCCATTATTTTCTTATTAGTTACAAATAGTGTGCCAAATACCGCACTTTGGATGGTCGGGGCTGTAGCTGCCATGAGTGTCGGGGTGATTCTTGGTATTGTTTTGATGATTGTGATTGTCTCGAATCGTAAGTTAATCGATTTTGCTGCCAAAAAGCTAGCTGCCTTAATTAATGGCACCGTTCGCATCTTTACTTTTGGCAAGAAAAAACAAATTATTGAAACTAAGAAGGTTCAAAAATACTTCTTAGATCTTCATGAGGACTTCCTTACCGCGAAGCGTGATAAGAAAATCTTGGTCGGTCCAGTGCTTTGGGGTTTCCTTTATAACTTCCTCGAAATTGCCACCTATGAAATTGTCGCCATCGCTATTGGTCACCCAGAAATTTTCCCACAAATCATGGTCGCAGAAGCTCTCGGCTCGGTCGTCGGTGCGGTTCTTCCTACCCCTGGTGGTGTCGGTGGTTATGAAGGCTCGATGGTTGCCGTGATGACCGTACTTGGTAGCGATCTCGCGGTTGCTAGTACCACGGTCCTTGTCACTCGTATGATTGTCTTGCTTAATACTATCGTTTCTGGCTATGGTTTCTATCAAAATGCCATCTCCAAGATTGGTAAAGAAGAGAAGCAAAAAATCTTCGAAGGGGAATCTGCGGAGTAATGGCAGAATCGCCAAAATATTCCGTCTCCGATTTTATTGCCGTCGCCAATCACGCCCTAGATTACACTTTTCCGGATTGTGTAGTCTACGGTGAGGTGGCGAATTTTAATGTCAGTCAAAATCGTTGGATTTTCTTCGATCTTAAGGATCAAGAATCGGTAATTAATTGTTTTATGGCAGCTTCGAGTCTTCGTACGCCGATCGAGAACGGCATGAAAATTGCCGTCCAGGCCACTCCGAAGATTTTTAATCGTTCTGGTCGTTTTACTTTGACGATTAAGCAATACGCCTTGATCGGTGAGGGGAATATTAAAAAAGCCTACGAGCTGCTCAAAGCCAAACTTACCAAAGAAGGTCTCTTTGATCCGGCTAGAAAGCGAAGTATTCCAGCTAACCTCGAGCGCATCGGTGTGATTTCTTCTACTCAGGCAGCCGGTTATGCTGACTTTATTAAAATTATTAATGCTCGCTGGGGTGGCCTAGAAATTCGCGTGGCCAATACTAAGGTCCAGGGTCTTGGTGCGGCCGACCAGGTGATTCGTGCTCTGGAATTTTTTAATCAAGAAAATAAGGTTCAGATTATCGCCATTATTCGTGGTGGTGGCTCGAAAGAAGACCTCGCTTGTTTTGATGATGAAAAACTCGTTCGTGCTATTGCGGCTAGTAAAATTCCCGTGATTACTGGAATCGGTCACGAGATTGACACCTCGCTAGCAGATCTCGCCGCCGATATTGTAGCTTCTACACCCAGTAATACCGCCGAAATGTTATCGAAAGATAAGAAACTCGAAATTGCCAATCTCTACCGTCTGCTCTCTCGTGCTAAGATCCAAATCGAACGTAGTCTCGACGCGCCGAAGCTCGAAGCTAAGCGAAATTTACTTCGTGCTAAACAGCAAATCTTAAATCAAATTTTCCGTGAATTAAACCAACTTAAATCCACCCAAAAAGTCATCGAAAACCTCAATCCCGAAACCATTCTGAAAAAAGGCTACGCCATCCTCAAAGGTGAGTTAAAAATTGATTCCGAAATTTCGCTAGAAACCCTCGACTCTGAAATCTCCGCTCGTGTTACAAAAATTAAATCCAAAGAAAGGAAAGCTCATGACTAAAAAATCCGTTGGCACTAAAATCGAACAGCTTAATCAAAATCTCGAATGGTTTTATGGCGATGACTTTAAGCTCGAAGAAGCCGCCAAGAAATATCAGGAAGCTGCCGAATTAGCCAAAGATATTGAAAAAGAACTCGAAACCTTGAAGAATCAAATCGAAGTCATTTCGAAAGATTTTAGTATCGAGTAAAACTTTCAAAATCAGTCATCAAAATCCTTAAGCTAACTTGTAAAAAACCCAATTCCTAGTAAAATATAATTATGGATAATTCAAACAACAATCCTTTTCTTGCATCGAATCAATTTAATCAATCTGGTCAAACTCCAGCTAATTTTGGTGCTAATAATCCTTCAGGCAGTAACCCATTCGCTCAGAATAACCCAGTCTCTTCGACGAATAATTCAATCCCGGCTAATCCAGTGGCTTCAGAAGCTCCAGTGGCCTCTGCGAATTCCGGTGACATCTATCAAAATCTCTACCAGAGCCCGTTCACTCCTGGTATGCCAGCAGCGAATCCTCTTAACAAAAATTATGCCGATATGACTGGTGAAGAACGTAAAGAAGCTAGTCGTATTGCCAAGGCCAAAAATCGTATTGATCTTATGAAAACCGTTGGACTCATCGTAGTCTCTCTGCTTGCAGTGCTTTTCATCGGCCTCTTTATTTGGATGTGGGTAAAGTGGAATGATACCAGCACTAATGTGAAGGGTAAAGTCGACGTTGCTGTGGCGGAAGCTAAGAACGAACTTCAGACTAAGCTCGAATCCGAATTTGAAGAAAAAGAAAAATATCCTTATAAAGTCTTCACCGGTCCAACTGATCTTGGTGAACTTAGCTTTGAATATCCAAAAACTTGGAGTCTTTATGTTCAAAGTAGTGCTAACCGCGGTGGTGATTATGCTGCCTATCTGAATCCAGGTCAGGTCAATGTGGTTCAAGATGATACCGTGATGGCACTCCGTGTCAGTATCAAGGGCACCCTCTTCGATCAGGCGATTAGTGATTTTGCTGAAAAAGTCCGTTCTGGCGATATGACGCTTTCAACTACCGTAGTTAACGGCAACAATGTCAACGTTTATACTGGTAAATTAGATAATGAATATCAGGGAATCATTTGCGTCTTCAAGCTTCGCGACAAGACTGTCATGCTTCAAACCGATTCTACCAGCGTCTTCAGTGACGACTTCTACCGTATTCTCAAAACCGTGAAATTTAATAGCTAAATTTATCCGAAAAATCTGCAACCCCCGCACCATTTTGCGGGGGATTGTTCAAGCATTTTGCCTGAAAAATGGGTGCTATAATTAATTTATGAATAGTGAGGTAAATGGTATTTTCGTGGTTGCACATGACTTGAAAAGTCCGCTCACTCTTATGCGCCAAATGGCTCTCGCCATGGATTTTCAAAAAGACAGCACCGCCGAACTTGAAAAATCTCGCAATAAAATTATTCGCATTTCAGAACGCGCCATGCGTCAGGTTAATGATCTTACTAAAATCGCCCGCCTCGAAGAAGGTTTGTTTACTTTAGAGCCAGTTTCCATTCGTGCCGTCTGTGATGATGTAATTTCTGAGCTTGAACAACTCTTCGCCCTTAATCAACGCAAGCTCCGTTTTGAATACCGTAACAAAGCTCGTCTAGTAATTGGTAATTACGATTTGATTTTTAGCGTGATTTATAATTTTTGTGCCAATGCTATGTATTATTCCACGGTCGAAACCGAATCTTGTCTGATTATTTCCGACAAAAAAGATAAAATTGTGGTCGATGTCAGGGATTTCGGACCGAGTCTCCCTACCGCAGTCTGGCGTCAAATCAAGGCTGGGCTGACTACTCCCACCAGTATTTCGATGCGCCCCGGAAGTTCTGGTTTGGGTCTTTACATCGCTTCGAAATTTGCTAAATATCTTAACGCGGAAGTCTCCGCTGTGCGTCACCGCGATGGCACCAGCTTCCAGGTAATCTTGCCAGTTTCACACCAGGCGATTTTACCGATGTTTGATTAGGAGGAAAATGAACCAGCAACCGATTTTTATTATTGAAGATGACCCGGATTTTGCAGAAATTTATCAAAAACATCTAAAGCGCAATTTTCCAGAAATTCCGCTGCAGATTTTCTATAATGCGATCGAGGCAAATGCGGCCTTTTCAGAGCTTAGTGAGGAAGAACTGCCATCCTTAATTATTTTGGATATTTTACTCACTGGTCCAGATGGTTTTACCTTACTAAATGAGCTCCTATCGTATCCAGAAACCAGTCAAATTCCGGTACTGTTAATTTCTTCATTAAATCTCGGCCAAATGTCCTTGCAGGCCTATAATGTTCGCGCGATTTTAAATAAGGAAACTTTCACCCCTGCAGATTTTGTGGCAAAGGTTAAAGATATCTTATCTCCAGCCCCAAAAACCCCATCAGGTGATGACCTAGAGTTGGTTAAAACTTCTCCGGATATCCCTATCTTAAGTCGCTCGCCTCAAACTGAAGGGGAAACAAATGCCTGATCTGCGCACTGAGGCGATTGTACTTTCGCGTGTTAAATATCAGGAGTCCGATCGCATCCTCACGCTGCTGACTCCTGAGGGTCGCTTTTCGGCAATCGCGCGTGGTGTTCGCAAAGAGCGCTCCAAGTTGGCAGGTAGTATTGAACCTTTCACGGTTTCTGACGTGGTCTTGCATTTTAAATCGCAAAACACCGATTCGGGTGGTCTCGCAATTCTCACTTCTGCTACCATGCTGAAGTTTTATCAAAACATCATTACTGACCTTGATACTTTAACTATTGCTTCGAATTTTCTCAAAGTGATTAATCGCCTGACTAACGACGCAGATTCTAAGGAGTATTTTCAGCTTCTAAAAAATGCTCTTTCGGCACTAAACACGGCAGAAAAATACCAAATTCCACTCGTTGAAACGCATTTTTATCTTAATCTCGCTTTTATTTCTGGCGAAATAATTAATCTCGCTACCGACTCAAATGGCAATCGTCTGACACTCGATGGTGTGTATGACTGGCATAGTTTTGACCGATGTTTTATCCCAGTGACAGCTGACGCTGGCGAATTTAACGCTGATACTATTAAAATTCTTCGCCTCATGACCTCCATGCCGATTGCTTCTATTTCCAGAGGTCACCGCTCTAATTTTGTGGTATAATAAAGAAAAACTAACCAGGAGTGTTTATGGCAAAATTAGAAGATATTGTCAGCTTATGTAAACGTAGAGGATTTATTTTCCAAGGCTCCGATGTCTACGGCGGTATGGCTGGTACCTGGGATTTTGGCCCACTCGGCGTTAGTTTGAAGAAAAAACTCAAAGATCTTTGGTGGCAATATTGGGTGGAAAATCGTAATGATATGTACGGTGTCGATGCTGCTATTATTATGAACCCACGCACTTGGGTGGCCTCTGGTCATGCTGCCACTTTTTCCGACCCACTAGTTGAATGTAAGTCCTGCCACGGTCGTTTTCGTGCCGATAAGTTAGCTAAGACTGCTGAGGGTCACGATTTATCTACGGAAATCACCGGAGAAGAACTCATTAAGGCCGGTATCAAATGTCCTACTTGTGGCAAGATTGAATGGGGTGAAGTTAAACCATTTAATATGATGTTCCAGACCCACGTCGGGGCTGTGGCTGACAATAGCTCGATTGCCTATCTTCGCCCAGAGACCGCTCAAGGTATTTTTACAAATTACAAGAACGTGGTCGATACGATTTATCCAGATATGCCATTCGGTCTAGCTCAGCAGGGTAAGGCTTTTCGTAACGAAATTTCGCCACGTGACTTTATTTTCCGTTGCCGTGAGCTCGAACAGATGGAAATTGAATATTTCGTCAATCCAAAAGATTGGGAACGTATCTTTGACGAACTTCTCGCCGATGTACATGACTTCCTGGAGAATGTTGTGAAACTTCCAGCTGAGAAAATTCATGAATATGACGTTCCAGCCGCTGACCGTGCTCACTATTCTAAGCGTACTATCGACCTTGAATTTGATTACCCAATCGGTTGCGAAGAATTGATGGGTATTGCCTATCGTACCGACTTCGACCTTGGTAATATCGAGCGTGAGTCGAAGAAGAGTATGGTTTACCGTGACAAGCGCACTGGTGAAACATTTGTACCTCACGTCATCGAGCCATCTTTCGGTGTCGAACGTTTGATCATGGCTGTGCTTTCGAGTGCTTACCATGAAGATGAAACTAATGGTGAAAAGCGCATCGTCTTGCAACTTCCAGAACATCTTGCGCCATACCGTTTCTGTGTTTCGCCTCTACTTAAGAACAAGCCAGAATTAGTTGAGAAGGCTAAGTCTGTCTATGCTAAACTTCGCCAAGAATACGGCAATGTCACTTGGGATGACTCTGGTAATATCGGTAAGCGTTATCACAAGCAAGATGAAATCGGTACGCCAAAATGTGTGGTTATCGATTTTGATACCCTTGAAGATGATACCGTGACGGTTCGTGATCGCGACACTATGGCTCAAACTCGTGTTAAAATCGCCGAACTCTAAATCCAGCAATATCTCGAAAATAGACCGAGAAAACTGAGTTTAAACAAAAAAGAGACCAAAGCTTCGGTCTCTTTTTATTCAAGTTCGCTGAATTCCGGACGAATTTTAGCCTCAAATAACACAATCGGCACCTTCGGTGGTGGCGTAAAATCTGTTGACCTTAATGGGTAACGAATTTTTGTCGCGTAGTATTTATTCAAAATATATCCCAGCTGGCTCGTGTAGTGGCGGTCAGAGAGGATTAATTTCAAAGCTAATTGCTTTTGCAAAATCAAATAAATGGCTTTTGGGGGATTTTTCAAACCTTTTTCGATAATTTGTCCGTTTTGATTTTCGAGGTTAAGTAGTTTATAAAACACTTCTGCCGACAGGGAAAAGGGCGGATTAGAGAAAACTTTATAATTTGTAAAATCGAAATTCACTTCTCGAAAATCTCCATGCACTAGCTTCACGTTATCGAGATTTTGTTCCTTCAGGTTGGCTTGCAGTTTTCTGAAAGTTTCCGGGTCTTTTTCGATAGCGTAAACTAACCCACATTTTTTCGCTAGTGCCGCGGTAATCACACCACTTCCTGCCCCAATTTCCACCACTGTGTCACGGCGCTTCAGGTTACTGTGGCCGATTAGCATGAGCGCAAGTCGAACATTTTTCAAAAAATGCTGGTCCAATAGGTAATTACGGCTAGGCATTTTTACCTCCTAGAATTTGACGCGCTTTCTTTAAAATTTCGTTTTCCGCAAAATAATTTTTTACCAGGGAATTGCCGAAAAGTAGCCAAACTTCATTAATCTTTTCTCGGCGCTCCTTCGGTAGTTCACGGTAATTTTTCATGAGTTTTGGCGCATATTTTTGCCAACTTCGCATCAAGCTTACTGGCTCCTCCACATCCGACTTCTCGAAAACCTCAAAAATCCCATCCATAAAAAACCGCAATTCTTCCGGCGAAGCAGAGGCGAGAAAATCATCCACCGTCTTATTTAGAATGTCGCTTAATTTGGTATTTTTCGCGCGAAGGAAATTCTCTCCCTTAATCTCCCAAGTATAAATATCGTGTTGATAGAGATTTTTTGCCTGACTTTTGACCACCACCACTTTTTCTTTGTGGGTTAAAAGTCGCCCGATTACCGATCCCTCGGGAATATAACTCACGATTTTTGGTAAAATCTTAATCGCCCCCGCGTCTTTATTGAGCAGCTCTTCTCTTAGTCCCGGCCCATCGTAGTTTAAGACTTTTAGGATCCTTTTTTGAAGTCGATCGGAAGCCATGATTGCACAGTAGATTGATAAATTACCACCCTTCGAATGGCCGCCCAGGTAAAAATTTTTATAAAAATAGCGACGCGAAATCTGGTTTAGATAATTCAGCGCTTCTTTTTGGGCTGGAATCTCTGGTAGAAACGACATATTAAAATCTTCTTTCCAGCCAAAGAGTGTACCATCCGTACCGAAGAACGAAACGTACATAGTAAAAAAGTTAATTTGAATTGTTACTGCCGAAAATTGTTTTTCAAGCTGTTTATTATTTTTACGTGCGAAGAAACCTATTTTCAGATTCTGAAAGCGCGGACTTTTTCCCAGTAGCTGAATGAATCTCTCATCATCTGGCCAAGCAAAAGCAGTGGCCGGTAAACATTTCATCGCTTCGGCAATTTCTGAGATTTTAAAATTTCGTTTAGTTAAATCAAGTTGCTTTTTAATTTTATGAAATGGTAAATAAGAGATTCGTGCAAAAGCCAGCTCGTCCAGCTCGGTAATCGCAGTAGTTTTTGAGATCCGTTTCTGATTTTCCTTGAGGTAGTCTAGAATATTATTTGCATTCATGGTTATTATATTAATACTATTTTACAGTTTTTATGATGATTCTGTAAAATATGAGTATTTTTGTATATAAAAAGGAAGTTCCTGCGGTAGGAGCATACTGCCCCGTGCTGGAACTTCATTGCTTTTATAATATCAAATTAAAGAAGTTATGTCAAATCGACAGGTACTATAACGCGTTGACATAAAAATGGTGGTTCCGACTGGACTTGAACCAGTGACACAAGGCTCTTCAGGCCTCTGCTCTACCAACTGAGCTACAGAACCACTTCCCTAGATTATAGCATAGTGCGTGGTATAATTAAAGTATGAAAAAGATAAATACTGCCCCAATTTCTGGCATGCAAGAGCTTTTACCTCGCGAGCAGGCCATTTTTGATCAAATAAAATCGCAAATTATGCAGGTTTATCATCTCCATGGCTTCAATCATATCGAAACGCCGATGATTGACCGTACGGAAATTCTCCTCGCTAAGGCCGGTGGTGACACTGAGAAGCAAATTTATAAAGTGGTGAAAACTGCCGAAACTTCCAGTGATGCTGATCAGGCTTTGCGCTTTGATCACACGGTGCCACTAGCGCGTTATGTGGTCGAGCATCAAAATGATTTAGCTTTTCCATTTCGTGTCTCACAATTCGGTCGCAATTTTCGGGGTGAGCGTGCGCAAAAGGGTCGCTTCCGTGAATTTTATCAAATGGATGCTGACATCATTGGTCGCAATACTTTACCAATCGGTTATGATGCCGAGGTTGTGGCTACGGCCTTTCATGCGCTTACACAGTTCGTGAAGACGCCGATTTTGGTCCGTCTTTCGAATCGTAAAATTTTAGCCGGTCTTCTCGAAGCTCTCACTCTTACGGAAAAAAGTTCTGAAATCTACGGCATTATTGATCATGCTGAAAAAGTTCCAGCTGAGGTTACCGAGGCTAAATTACGTGAACAAATCGCTGACGAATCTAAAGTCCAAACTTTGCTGCTATTCGTGCAAATTCGTGGCCCACGATCCGAAGTGGCTGAAAAATTGGCTGCTCTCGGCATTGAGAATGAGACTTTTATGACCGGTGTAAGTGAACTTCTTTTAGTTCTCGATCTTCTTGAAGCTCAGGGAATTGGTCAGTCGGTAATTGCTGATATGTTGATTATCCGTGGCCTCGATTATTACACTGGCACCGTCTTCGAAACTCTACTTCCAGATTATAAGAGCCTTGGCTCCATCTGTTCTGGTGGCCGCTATGATAATCTTGCCTCGAATTATACCGAGGAAAAATTCCCGGGTGTCGGTATTTCTATCGGACTCACCCGTCTCTTCTATTGTCTTTCGGCAAATAATCTTCTCGAAGCCTATCAATCCGCTCCGGTTGAGTACTGCGTGGTTCCCATCTCGGATGCGGAAATCGCCTACGCCTACCAAGTGGTCGCACATTTGATTAATCAAGGCACCAGTGCCGATCTTTGTCTGCTTGATAAAAAACTTGGTGACAAAATTAAATATGCCTCCAAGGTAGCTGAAAATGTCATCATTATCGGTGAAAATGAAGCTGAAAGTCGAACCTATCAAGTTAAAAATCTCACTACTGGTGAACAAAAAACTTTCGAACTAAATTAAAAATTTTTAAATTTAAACTAAAAAATCAATAAATTCATTTAATAAAATAGTCGCCCTTGCGGCTATTTTTTTATTGAAAAAGCTCAAAGCTAAAAACTAAGGAAAACAAAGACACGCTTTAATTTCCTGAAAAATACACAAACAAATAATAGAGGTAAAACCGAACAAAATTCCAAAACCGAACACGAATATAGAAAACCGAACATCAAAATCCCACAAGTTAAAATAAATTAAAATATAAAATACCGTTTTTGCAACTCTAAAATGTCAATGTTAAAAACATTAAAAATCTCAAAAGTCAATGTTGACGACAAGCAAAAGCATGATATCATAGAGATAAGAATTCGGGCGAAGTTGAGAGACGTCTGAATTCGAAGACAAAACACCTCGGAGATTGAGTGTGAAGTTAATGTCTATATTGTAAATAAAATACACCTCGGGAGTTTGGTGTATTTTTTATTAGTCTATGCTAAAATATCTCTATGGCACTGTG
>QWCT01002065.1_pt1 | contig 12025 bp, 11 predicted proteins | sample 1972681 | NCBI WGS metagenome assembly QWCT01 (sample SAMN09866701, study PRJNA288562) | Human oral metagenome isolate pre3_saliva, whole genome shotgun sequencing... | isolation source: mouth | host: Homo sapiens | place: USA: California | reverse complement strand
AAAATATATTTGTTTTACTTGATGAATGTTTTTTGGAATTTGTTGAAGACGGTGAAAAGTATTCGCAGATATCCAATCTTTCAAAATATAATAATTTAGTAATACTTAGATCTCTGACCAAATTATATGCTTTTCCGGGCCTTAGATTCGGCTATCTTTTGACTGAAAATAAAAAAATAATGGAAGATTTAAACAAACTCACTCCTTCATGGGATATTAATACTTTAGCACTTGAGGCTGCAAAGTTTTCTTTAACACAGGATATGAGTCAAGTTGTTTTAAAAATACAAAAAGAGAAGAGTATATTATTAAAAAATCTTAAATCTGTCGGGATAGAAGTTTTTGATTCCAAAGCAAATTTTCTCCTTTGCAGATACAAAAAAAATCTCTCAAATGCTCTGTTAAATAATGGAATTATTGTCAGAGACTGTTCAGACTATAGGGGAATGGATGATACCTATTTTAGAGTTGCTGTAAGGACAAACTTGGAGAATATGATATTGTTTGAAAATATTAAAGAACTTATCCGGAGGTAACATATATGACAAAAGTTATAATGGTTCAAGGCACAATGTCAAACTCCGGTAAAAGTTTTCTGGTCGCCGGACTTTGCAGAATGTTGAAAAGAAAAGGTTTTAAAGTAGCACCGTTTAAGTCACAGAATATGGCTCTGAATTCTTATATAACGGAAGAAGGAATGGAAATGGGAAGAGCTCAGGTAATGCAGGCGGAAGCGGCAGGTATCAAACCTTCTGTTGAAATGAATCCTATACTTTTAAAGCCTACTTCAAATACAGGAAGTCAGGTTATATTAAACGGTAAGGTGCATTCAAATATGAGCGCTTCGGATTATTATAAGAATAAACGTGCATTTATACCATATATTCTCGAAGCGTATAATAAGCTTTGTGAAGAATACGATATCATAGTTATTGAGGGTGCAGGTTCACCTGCCGAGATAAATCTGAACGAAAATGATATAGTAAATATGGGACTTGCAAAGCTTGTAGATGCACCTGTTATTTTGGTAGCTGATATAGACAGAGGTGGTGTATTTGCCTCTATCTACGGTACAGTGGCTTTGATGGATGATGATGCTAAAAACAGGATAAAAGGCATAGTGATAAATAAGTTTAGAGGTGATAAGAATCTGCTTACGCCGGGATTTGAAATGCTTGCCGAACATTTTAAAAAGATAGATGCAAATATACCTGTTTTAGGTGTTATCCCGATGAGAAAGATAGATATAGATGATGAGGATTCTCTATCTGAGAGACTGGATACCGAAAATGTAATATTTGATACAAACAAGATAAATATAGCTGTTATAAAGCTGCCTCATATTTCAAATTTTACAGATTTTAACCCACTTAGCAGAAGAAAAGAAATTGCAATGAAATATATTACCTCTCCAAAGGAGATGGAAGATGCGGATCTTGTTATAATCCCCGGTACAAAAAACACCTTGTATGATCTAAGATGGCTAAAGAATATTGGCTTTACTCATGATAATCTTAAAGATAAAAATATTATCGGAATCTGTGGAGGATTCCAAATGCTTGGAAATGAGCTTATAGATGAATACGGTGTAGAAGAAGGAGGTACTGAAGAAGGTTTAAAACTTTTAAACTTCAGTACAATCTTTGCAAAAGAGAAAACAACAAGACAAACTGAAACAGAAGTAGTAAATATCCCTGATTTTATGGATTTATGCAATTTTACTATACAGGGCTATGAAATTCATATGGGAAGCACAATAAATCCCAAAGAAAAGCCTTTTACAAAGTCCGATATTACAGACAATGGTGGTTTTGTAAATAATAATATAATGGGTACTTATATACATGGTATATTTGAAAATGACAATTTTGTAGATGCAATTATTTCCGGTTTGATAAAGAAAACAGGTAAGAAAATTACAATAGATACAAATATTAATGATTTTGATATCTATAAAGAGTCACAATATGAATTACTGGCTGATTTAATTGAGGAATCATTAGATATAGATGTAATACTTGATATACTGGATAAATCAGGAAAGTAAATATAGAAAAGGAGTTTTATGTTAGAAGTAAGACCTGAAGATATAGAAAAGAAAAGCTTTGAAATACTGACTTCAAAAATGGATGAAAACAGACTGAAATTTTACTCACAAGATGAGCTTTTAGTAGTAAAAAGGACAATACATACAACGGCAGATTTTGATTATCAAAATAATGTTATTTTTCAAAATAATGCATTGCAAACAATTAAAGATTGTATACAATCCGGTGCTATGATTTTTACAGATACAAATATGGCACTTAGCGGTATAAATAAGCGTATTTTGACCGGTAAATTCGGTATTGAGCCTTTATGCTTAATCGCAGATGAAAAGACCATAGAATACGCAAAGAAAAATGAAACAACAAGAGCAAATGCAGCAATAGATCTTGCATACCAAATGCATGAAGAAAAGGAAGCTTTACTTGGTAAGAAAATTCCGATAGTTTTTGCTGTAGGAAATGCACCGACAGCCCTTATAAGGATCAATGAACTGTTGGATAAATATAAGCCTGATTTTATAATTGCGGCACCTGTAGGCTTTGTAAATGTAATAGAAGCTAAGGAACTTGTAAAACAAAGTAATATACCTGCAATAATATGTGACGGAAACAAAGGCGGAAGTAATGTATGCGCAGCAATAATAAATGCTGTGTTATTGCAATTGGCAAAATAGTAAGTACAAATATATAGATATATGATCATATATAGTTACAGGATATAAATCATTAAGGTAATATAGAGAGTTATATGTATTTAACTCTCTATATTTTACTATATTAACTATTCGTTAAACTTGAGTTTTGCGAATAGTTATTTATATGTACTTACCTACTATATAGTTGTTATAGTATATAATACAATTTATAGTTATAGATACAAACAATATAAGTAAAACTATATACAATAGATAAAATACTTTATATATTCCCGATTTACGTTGTCTTAAAAAATATATTAAAGACAATACAAATATCTCAATTATAACAATACAAAATAAATAAAAAATATTAAAGTATTCTCCATCGTTCATTATATTATACTGATCACGAACATAGCCGGACCAATAAAATACTACACAGCTTATAATAAACATAAACAAATTTAGTATTCTACAAAAAAATATACTATCCTTTTTAAATATTTCTTTCACCTGACAAACTATCATTCTTATCCTCCTTCAAATAAAAAATAGTATTTAAACAATTAGCAATTACTAACCATTTAAATACTACTTTATAATTATAATATAAGCAATATAAAATATTAACAAATAGAATTATATAAATTGATTTCTTTCTTCATTGTAATGATAATCAATCATTGAAAGTTTTTCTGTAATATACTCTTTTTCCAAATTATACTCTTTACATAAATCATCCAATGATGAATTATAATCTCTAAGCTTGGTATTTATAAGTGATAATAACATCACCGGATCCTTTGGTAATGTCATATTACTCATCCCAGCTATGATATACATTTTGTACATCATCTTCTGCATCTAAAAGATCCAAGATACGGTTCATCTTCTTGATATCTTCTTCATCTGAAAGTGTAACCCAGTTTTGAGGAATCATGGTAACTTCAGCATTTGCCATTGGTACACCAAGATTTTCAAGTCCTTCTCTTACTGCTGAGAAATTCTCAGGATCTGTAAGTATCTCGTAGCTGTCCTCCTCGTCATTGAAATCCTCTGCACCAAGGTCAAGTGCGGCCATCATAAGCTCATCAGCATCCATATCGCACTCTTCTTTATCTATAAGAATTTGTCCTCTTTTATCAAACATAAATGATACACAGCCAGGTGTTCCTATATTTCCACCACCTTTTGTAAAAGCGGCTCTCACATTTGCTGCAGTTCTGTTTTTATTATCTGTCAATGTCTCAACAATAATTGCAACACCGTTAGGACCATATCCCTCATAAGTGTTTTGCTCATAGTTTACAGAGTTTACATCACCGGCAGCCTTTTTAATACCTCTTTCAATTGTATCATTTGGTACATTGTTTGCCTTTGCCTTTGCAATAACATCTCTAAGTCTTGAGTTATTGTTCGGGTCAGGTCCGCCCTCTTTTACTGCCACTGCTATCTCTCTTCCGATTACAGTAAATATTTTACCCTTCGCCGCATCGTTTTTCTCTTTTTTATGTTTAATATTTGCAAATTTTGAATGTCCTGACATAATATCTCCTTTATTTACTAATCCAAAAATTAATTTTATACTGAAATCAGCTTGCTGTCAATTCTATGGCAAGGTTTTTAAGCCATTTCCCCTGTTTGTATCTGATGTATCCTACCAATGCTTTATAAACTTCCGATGAAAGTACCATTGCATAAACTGTATAAATCGGAAATTTAAAATATAATCCTCCAATGAAAGCCATGGGTACACCTATAAGCCACACTGCAGATAAATCCAAGAACAGACAAGCCAATGTATCTCCTCCGCTTCTAAGTATTCCTACAATATTTACAGTAGCAATCGCCTTAAAAGGAAAGAAAAAAGCAAACACCATAAGGCATAACTTTACATTCTCTATTACATTATCGGAAACTTTATATAGTGATACGAATGGTATTCTAAATATCATAATAAGTATGGATGCAAAAACTCCTACTAAAAAAGTTAAAACATAAGAATATGAACCATATAGTTTAGCTTTTTTAAGATTATTTGCTCCCATCTCATTTCCAAGTATAATTACTGTTGCTATGGCAATTCCCTGAAAGGACACCACCAGCAAATCCTGTAATGCGGTTGAAATGGTTATCGAGGCTATAGCGGCATCTCCCATTCTTCCGTATGCTACAGAAAAAAGTGTGGTTCCTACTCCCCAGAAAAATTCGTTGATTATTACAGGCAATGCTGTTTTTCCAAACTGTGATATCAACTCTTTTGAAAACGGATTTAACTTTGCTATAGAACATATGATAGGTAATTTCTTTATTGATATAAGTATAATTGTCAATAAAAATTCAAATATTCTTGCCGCTACTGTCGCAACAGCCGCACCTACAACTCCAAGTACAGGCATGCCGAATTTACCGAATATCAAAATATAATTCAATATAATATTAACTATAATTGCAAAAATACTTGATATAACCGGTACCTTTACTTCCCCGATTGCACGCATTGTGGATACATATATATCTGTGGCGGCTGTAAACGGATATGAAATACATACAACACCCAGATAAGCAGCTCCTATTGTAATTGCATTATCTGATTCTGTAAATATCATCATTAATTTATCCGGCATAATAAATGCCGCAGATGAAAAAATAATACTACCGGTAATTGATAATAACAGTCCTATTCCAAGTACTTTTCTTATGTTTTTTATATCATTGTTCCCCCAGTATTGAGATGCCAATACTCCTGTCCCACTCTCTATTCCGAATATCAACAATATAAAAACAAAGAAATATTTATTTGCCAGCCCCACACCTGCAATGGCGGTCTCCCCCAACTTTCCTATCATTACAGTGTCTACAAAATTAACTATCATTTTTAATAATGTTTGAAATGAGACCGGAAGAGCTATATATAATACTCTTCTGATGTACTCCCTGTCCTCAAACATCTTTAAAGGTAAAAATAATTTATTCTTCGCTAAGCTCTTCATCCCCTTGTGATTTTGTTACTTTGATGGTATTGATCATTCTGTTTGATACATGTAATGCCTTAAACTCATAGCCGTACATTATAATATCGAATTTCTCATTATCCTCCGGTATCCTGTCAAGTCTGGATATCATAAGACCATTTATAGTATCAAAATTCTCCAACTCCTCTTCATCAAATTTTATATTTAAAATATCTTCTATATCAGACAGTGGAGTCATTCCCTTTATTATAAATGAACCGTCAGGAAGCTCTTTTATAAGCTCCTCATCTTCATCGTATTCATCCATTATATTTCCTACAATCTCTTCAAGTATATCTTCCATAGTAACTATACCTGAGGTCTGTCCATATTCATCCACTACAATTACCATATGATTTTTCTGAGATTGCATATCCTTGAACAAAGTAACAAGGTTTTTATTTTCCGGAACAAATGTAATCGGTCTCAAAATATTCGGTATATCCTTAATTGAAGTATTCCGATAATCTGACGTATTTTCACATATAAGTGCATCCTTCATATTTAAAATACCCATTATGCTGTCTATATTATCATCATATACCGGATATCTGGAATTGATACCTGAAGTAAGCATAAAATCAATTACAGTCTGTAAGCTGTCTTCACCGTTTATAAATACAACATTTTTTCTGTGAGTCATAACATCTCTTGCCTGCTTATCATTAAGCTCGAAAATATTTGTAATCATTTCAGCTTCAGAACCTTCAAAGATACCCTGCTCATGGCCTTCATTTACCATGCTCATAATATCTTCTTCACTTACAGTTTCTGACTGTGCCTTTATATCAAGTCCGAACACTTTTAAAATAACATATGAAATACTGTCAACAATATAAATAACCGGCGAAAAAAGTAAAATCAAAACATTTGAAATGTTCATAAATGTATAAGCACTTTTTTTAGGTGATTTTCTTGCAAGCTTATTAGGTATTGATATCCCGAACACAACAAAGAATATACAAAACAATAACAATACAATAAATGTAGAAAAAACTGTTGATACCGACAAGGGTAAAATATTTGATAATATTGATTTGATACCGGATGAAAACGATCTGACAAAAATCCATCCGAAAAATATTCCGGAAAGAACATTAATTATATACATACAATAAAGTACTTTACCGATATTTTCTATATGAAACTTCAGTCTTTCCCCGTTTTTATCCTCATCAATATCCGAACTGTTCAGCTCATTTATAGCTGAATTAAACGAATGAATCGAAAAATTAATAAACAATACAATTACACAAATTATAATTAATAATGCCGAATGAGCATCGTCCATGAAAAACTCCTACTTATCTTATATCTAAAACTTTTAAAAACTATATCATAGTATATAAATCTCTTATATAGTCCTTTTTACCGACATATTCACCATTTGAATAGTAAAGTCTCGGTACTCTCTTATTAATACCACAAATAAATTCATAGGAAAAAGTGTTTGAATCTTTTGTGAGCTCGTCTACAGTTATACTGTTTCCTTCACTTTTTCCTAAAATAACAACCGTATCTCCTATATTAACATTTGGAACATTACTGACATCTACTATTGTCTGATCCATGCATATTCTACCGATAATATTACATTTTACACCTTTAATCAATACATATCCTTTATTACTCAAATCTCTGGGATAGCCGTCTGCATATCCGAAAGAAATTGTTGCAATATCCATATCTTTTTCAACTTTAAAAGTTGCGCCGTAACTTACAGATTCGCCTGATTTTATTCTCTTTATATATGTAATTGTTGAGTAAATGCTTAATGCAGGTTTGTAATTAAAGTTCGTTAAATTCACTTCATTTGAAGGTGCAACACCATACATTGTAATTCCCAAGCGTACCATATCAAAGTCGGTACCGATACCGTTTACTATAGCTGCTGAATTTGAGGCATGTACTATAGAAGGTTCTATTCCCATACTCTTTAGTAAATCCAAAAATTGCCCAAATAATCTCTCCTGTTCTTTTGCAGATGTAAGATCACTTTCATCAGCACTGTGAAAATGTGTGAAAATACCTTCAATCTCAATATTTTCCATTTCACTTATTTCTTTTATAATGTCTGCACTCTCTTTTGTAGGCTTAAAACCGATTCTGTTCATACCTGTATCTATTGCGATATGAATAGATATTTTTTTTCCAAGTTCTCCGGCTTCATCATTTATTCTCTTAGCCTGATCCAGCGTAAAAACCGATTCCCTTATATCAAATACTATTGATTCTTTATAGCTATTTCTCGGAATACATGCCAGAATCAAAATAGGGTTTGTAATGCCATGGTATCTAAGATTAACACCTTCTTCAAGTGTAGCCACACAGAAAAAGTCCACAATATCTTTTATATATAATGATACCGGAACACTTCCGTGTCCATAACCGTCAGCCTTTACAACTGCCGCCAGTTTCATATTATCTTTTAAAGCTTTTTTTGTAACTGTTAAATTATGCTTTATTGCATCCAGATCAACCTTCGCATAAGCACGTCTATATGAGTCCATTTCTCTTCCTTCTATTAAGCACTTCACCTATATTTTCTATGATTTCTCTTGCCAAAATACTGTGTTCTCCATATTTTTTACCGGCCATACTGCCGGCCATACCGTGTATGAAAACTCCAAGTGCCACAGCCATATCATCATCTATACCCAGACAAAACATGCCTGCAATTATACCGCATAGAACATCTCCGCTTCCGGCCTTTGCCATGGCAGCACTTCCTGATTTATTTATAAATGTATCCTCCTTTGCGGCGATAACACTTTGATGAGATTTCAAAACCACTGTAATACCGTATTTATTTGCATATTCCTCGGCATACTTTACCGGATCCGATAATATATCCTCTATAGATACATCTATCAATCTTGACATCTCTCCTATATGAGGCGTTATAATGATATTGTCAGTATAATACTTTGTAAGTGTAGTGTCGGCAGCAATAATATTCAAAGCATCAGCATCTATTATCATCGGTACATAACATTCGGCCAAAACATATTCTACAATGATTTTAGCATAATAATCAGTAGAAAGTCCCGGTCCCAGTACCACTACGCTTGACCACTCAATACATGACTTAATCTTATTTATAAAGCATTCCTTATTCTCATATGCTTCTCTCTCATCATAAGTTGTTATTATTGCTTCAGGTAAAAGTGTTTGTAAAATTGTACGATTTTTACTTACTGTAAGTATTCTAACCAAACCTGCGCCTGAACGATATGCAGCCATTGCACTCAAAAATGCGGCACCGCTCATTCCGTTACTTCCGGCAATAACCAGAACATGTCCATAGCTGCCTTTGTTTGCATTCTTAATTCTTTCAGGTATGTATTTTAATGCAGTTTCATCAAGAATTCTCATATCTCCATCTCCACATATTAGTCTGTTTCTATTACTACCATTGCAATTGCCAATGAATCGGTATTGCTTATGGATACATGGATTTTATTCTCATCAATCCCTTGTAAATGTCTGTTTAAATTATTACAGATTTTTATAAAAGGCTTTGCCATATCTATCTCACTATCATTGAAAGCCTTCTTTAAAAAAAATTCCTTTTTAATTGCATTTGATATTCTGTCTATTTCGACTATATCAGTGCCTATTCCTCTAATCATACTTTCCTTCAAACGGAACGGCATCTACATTACTGACTCTATATGACAGTCTCATAAGAGATTCTGAAAGATGCACATTCTCAACCACTACATCATCCGGTACAACCAAATCTGTATGTGCAAAATTCCAAATTGCCTTTATGCCCGACTTTATAAGTCTGTCCGCAACTTCCATTGCTCTGGTCTTCGGTATTGTAAGTGCAGCAATCTGTATATCATTTTCAGATACGAACTTTTCAAGATTATCAAGCGAATAAACTCTTGCACCTCGAATTGTTTTGCCGAAAAGATTAGGGTCAACATCAAACATTCCTTTGATTAAAAAACCTCTTCTCTCAAAGTTTGCATAATTTGCAATAGCCTGTCCCAAGTGACCTGCACCTATTATTATAATATTATGCTGACGGTCTATTCCCAAAATTTTTGCAATCTCATTATACAGATACCTTACATTATATCCGTATCCCTGCTGTCCGAAACCTCCAAAATTATTTAAATCCTGTCTGATTTGAGAAGCTGTAACCTTCATTCTCTCACTAAGTTCTTTTGAGGATATTCTCTCAACACCCTCTTCTGACAGCTCGCCTAAGTATCTATAGTATCTTGGCAGTCTTGAAATGACCGCTCTGGATATTTTTCTTTCTTCCATATTTATTCCGTTCCAAATATCAATTTATAAATTATTCTCAGCAATTCTCTTTGTTAAGAATTCTACAATTAGTATATTATCTATTAATATAAATGTCAATACAGATATATATGGTGAATATTATATATTTTATTAAGTTTTTGAGTATATAAAGGCTTCATTTGTATCATGAATTGTCTTGCATTTAAGCATGTATTTAAGCTATACTTATGTGGATTATATGACTAAGGAGGCAAATTTTGATTTTAAATGCTACAAATATCTCAAAATCTTTCGGAAACAATGAGATAATAAAAGATGCAAATTTTTTAGTCAATGAACATGAAAAAGTTGCCATTGTCGGTGTAAACGGTGCCGGAAAAACCACGCTACTAAAAATACTTACAGGTGAGGAGCATGCCGACAGCGGCAATGTTATACTTGCAAAGGATGCAAAACTCGGATATCTGAGACAGATAAATAATGTTGATTCTACTCTAAGTATTATAGATGAATTATATACAGTTATAGAGCATATCCTTAACATGGAAAAAAGAATGTTAGAGATGCAGGAACGGATGCAACACCTCTCAGGCGAGGAACTTGAAGCGTTATATTCTTCATATACCGCTCTGACACATAGCTATGAGCTGATGGACGGGTATGCTGCAAAAAGTAAAGTTATCGGTATTTTAAAAGGACTTGGATTTGATGAAAATGACTTTGACAGAAAGATTAATACATTATCAGGAGGCCAAAAAACAAGAGTTTTCCTTGCAAAGTTACTCTTAGAGGAACCGGATATTATCTTACTTGATGAGCCTACAAACCATTTGGACCTTCGCAGTATAGAATGGCTTGAATCCTATCTTTTAAACTATAAAGGAGCTGTTATTATAGTTTCACATGACAGATATTTTCTTGATAAGATAGTAAGCAAGGTTATAGATATAGAAAATGCCGAAGTTCAGATGTATTCCGTAAATTATTCAGACTTCTCAGCAAAAAAGCAGATGCTTTTAGATGCCAAAATGAAGGAATATTTGAATCAGCAACAGGAAATAAAACATCAGGAAGCAGTTATTACAAAGCTTAAGCAGTTCAATAGAGAAAAGTCGATAAAAAGAGCCGAGAGCCGTCAAAAACAACTTGAAAAGATAGATAGAGTTGAAGCTCCGGTTACCCATATAGAAAATATGAGACTCTCCTTGGATATTTCAAAAGAAAGTGGTAAAGATGTTCTTACGGTACATGATTTGTCAAAGAGTTTTGATGAAAAGCATCTATTCTCAAATATAAACTTTGAAATCAAAAGAGGAGAAAGAGTTGCTATTATAGGCGATAACGGTACCGGAAAGACTACTCTTCTAAAAATTATAAACGGACTTTTATCTCCTGATACCGGTGAAGTAATCTACGGATCAAATGTTTCCATTGCATACTATGATCAGGAACATCAGGTACTTCATATGGACAAGACTTTGTTTGATGAAATATCAGATACTTACCCTGAGATGAACAATACTCAAATAAGAAATATACTTGCAGCATTTCTCTTTACAGGTGAGGATGTATTTAAAAAAATCGGTGATTTATCCGGTGGAGAAAGAGGCAGAGTATCTTTAGTTAAACTTATGTTATCAAAAGCAAACTTCCTGCTTTTGGATGAGCCTACAAACCATTTGGATATTCTGAGTAAAGATGTACTTGAAAGTGCTTTAAACAGTTTCCCCGGCACCATCTGCTATGTATCACATGACAGATATTTTATCAATAAGACAGCAACCAGGATTCTTGATCTTACAGGAAACAGATTACTTAACTATATAGGAAATTATGATTACTATATTGAAAAAAGAGAAGCTGTAGAAGGTGCAGCAAATCTTTCTGTAAATAATATAGAAGAAAAACCGGCAGAGGTCTCCGATTCCAAGCAAGAATGGATTGAAAACAAGAATGCACAAGCGCAAAAGAAAAAAATCACAAATGCATTAAACAAATGTGAAAAGGAAATAGAAAAGATTGAAGAAAAACTTGGACTCATAGATGAGGAATTTGCCAATCC
>QWCT01002915.1_pt1 | contig 12029 bp, 9 predicted proteins | sample 1972681 | NCBI WGS metagenome assembly QWCT01 (sample SAMN09866701, study PRJNA288562) | Human oral metagenome isolate pre3_saliva, whole genome shotgun sequencing... | isolation source: mouth | host: Homo sapiens | place: USA: California | reverse complement strand
CTAAATGGGATAAACTGATTGTGCGTATATGCAATTTATCGAAAGACCTCCGGTTTGATGAGTTACGAAAGGTATTGATTAGCTATGGATATGAAATGAATGTGCCGAGGAGCGGAAGCAGTCATTATACATTCAGAAAACAGGGATGTATGCCAATCACGATACCAAAGCACGAACCGATTAAGAAGGTATATGTAGAAATGGTGCGGCAGATTGTAGAAAGTGAGGCGAAAAATGGTGAAGACTCTGAATGATTATTTGGCAATATCTTATCGTATGGAAATTGTAGAAGATAAGGATGAAGGCGGATTCGTAGTTTCCTTTCCGGATTTACCCGGTTGTATTAGCTGTGGCGAGACAGTAGAAAGTGCAGTAGCGAATGCAATGGATGCAAAAAAAGAATGGCTTGTAGCAGCATTGGAAGAAGGTGTAAAGATTCATGAGCCGGATAGTCTGGAAGACTATTCCGGACAGTTTAAATTGAGGATTCCCCGGAGCTTGCATCGATCCTTAGCGGCGCATTCGCAGAGAGAGGGAATTAGCATGAACCAGTATTGTGTATATTTGCTTTCTAAAAATGATGTCTAGTGATATTAGATGAGTGAATAAAGTAAGATAGTTAGATAAACCATAGATGAAAAGCTCGTTTTCTCTTACAAAGAAAATTGTCCATCCTTTCTAATAATTTTTTAAGTCATTCTCAAGAAATTGGGAATGACTTTTATTTTTTCTTAGATATAATGAGAGAAATAAATATACTCTAATGGTACAAAAAAACAACTAACAAATGGTCTTCAATCTTTTTGAGAAAGGACGGTGTTTATGGACGAAGACAGAATTTTACACAAAAATTTGACTTTGATTTTTTGTTATGTTCTGGCAGTTCCGGTGGCATTTTCGTGGACTATTGCTATGCTGACGGGGAAAAATCTTCTTCCTCTTTTTCTTCTGGCCTTGTTTATTCCTTATCTTTTCTACCTTCGTAGGGTACAGGGGGCTTTATATCCGCAGGAAGAACAGGAAGAAGCCGGAGGAAGAAATATTCGCAAGCAGGGAAAAGAGGGGCTTGTATTTATTGGCTTGATTTCCCTCTCTATGCTGATCGTGTTTCTAAGCTTAATCAATATGGATTTTGCCTTTTTTGGATTGATTTTAGTGAAAGTACTAAGCTTTATAGGGGGCGGCATCAGTCTCTATCGCTGTTCTCAACGCTATTTAGAGCGAGCTCCTATGACTAAGCCCCTTTTGGCTTTATTCTTCTTTGTATTTCTGGCTCATAGCTATGAGATATTGCTATGGATGTCCTTTAAGGCCAGTGTTCTGCTCTTAGAGTTAGGATTTTAGGATTGTCTTTTTATAAAGGTCGGTAGAAATAGTTTAACTATTTTCACCGGCCTTTTTCGGTGAATGGACATTATATGGCATTAGGGGCTTGCATCTATGAGTAAAGCACAGGTTTGAATGGAGAGAGTCTGCTTTTCTTGACTGCTACACAGCCATTATGAAATCTTGGAAAAGTGTCAAAATCAGGGCAAAATAACCTTGGAAAAGTGTCGAAATTAGCTTGAAAATACCTTGGAAAAGTGTCAAAATATAAGTCAAAACACCTTGGAAAAATGTCATTGGCCGTTTGGAGAGAAATGACTTATGGCGCTGTTATGCTGATTTTTGGAGAAAAGATGCTGAAAAGAAAAATTGAAAAAGACCTTTTGAATTGGATCATGAGTGGAGAAAAAGCCTTACTGATTTATGGTGTTCGTCAGGCAGGAAAGACCTATATTATTCGAGCGTGCCTAGAGCAGTCAGGATGTGATTATGTTGAGTTTAACCTAATTAGACAAGCGGAAATAGTGGATATTTTGCGTGAAGCGAATAGTATTGAAGATCTTATTTTAAAGCTGTCTTTGTACAGCAGTAAGAAGATAATTCCCGGAAAAACAATCATTTTCTTTGATGAAATTCAGCGATACAAAGAAATTGTTACTAAGATAAAGTTTCTTGTAGAGGACAAGCGTTTTCGCTATGTATTATCAGGATCTTTGCTTGGAATTGAACTGGTTAATCTGAAGTCTGCACCGGTAGGATATTTGCAGACTTTAAAAATGTTTCCCCTTGATTTTGAAGAGTTCCTTCAAATCTTTAATGTTGAGGAGAAAGTATTAGAGAGGCTTCGCAGCTCCTTTTTATCCAGGACTCAGGTAGATGAAGTTCTTCATCAAAAAATAATGGAGATATTTCATTTGTATCTCATTATAGGGGGGATGCCTGCTGCTGTGGAGCAATATCGTAAAACAGAAAATATAGATAATGTTATAGAAGAACACATAGCTATTATCGAGCAATATAAGTTAGATTTTACACAATACGAGGAAGAGAATCGAAAATTATTGCTTACACAAATTTATGAGCTGATTCCCGCGGAATTAAATGAAAAAAATAAGCGTTTTAAGCTTGCAGATCTTAAGGCGAATCTTCGATTTGAACGAGTTTCTGATAGTTTTACATGGCTTTGGAAGGCCGGAGTTGCGCTGGCAACTTTTAATACGACAGAACCGACAGTTCCGCTTTTACTCAACGAAAAAAGTACTTTATTTAAATTGTTTTTGTCCGATGTGGGTTTGCTCACAAGTTTGTATGGAAAGTCCTGTAAATTAAAAATCGTTAGCAAAGAAAAAGATATCAATAAGGGCTCTGTATACGAAAATGTGATTGCCCAGGAGCTTTGTGCACATAATTATCCCTTGTATTATTATAGCAATAAGAAAAAAGGAGAACTGGACTTTATTATTGAGCATGCAGGAGAAGTGCTTCCTATTGAAGTAAAAAGCGGAAAGGATTATGAAAAACATTCCGCCTTGGATAACATATTGCGCGTTCCTGAATATGGCATAAAGAATGCTTATGTCTTTAGCAATGATAATGTGAAAACAAGGGGACAAGTCAGCTATTTTCCAATCTATATGGTGATGTTTTTAGAAGAGAAATCCATTGACTTTGTGGATATATCTTTGGATAAGTATAAGCTGTAATTAGTGGATTGATTAGAAGGGAGCATAATAATCATTGACAAATCATTTAGCCAAATATAGTATAGATAAAAAAGTGGGAAATCCCACATACATAGGAGGAAGATGATGGAAGCAGCAAAGCGGATACTATTTCTGCACGTACTTTGAAAGATATGGATAAGGCTATCAGCAATTATAAACAAGGATACGTATCAGATCCTATAGATCTCTCGGATTTTGGATAGTGTGAAAATATGAGTTTTATAATACTTATGGGACTTCCGGAGATGGAAGAACTGTGGAATAAACTTCAAACTGAATATAGAGTCGGGACAATCAGTAAAAATGATGCAATTATTTTCAAAAAGTGGGGAAAAGCTTTAAAGTTGTTATCAGAAAATCCCAGACATCCTAGTCTGAGAACGCACGATATAGAAGCATTATCGGAGCGATATGGAGAACGTGTGTGGCAATCCTACCTTGAAAATAAAACCAGTGGAGCAATGAGAATGTATTGGGTATATGGCCCTGATCAAAAGTCTATAACTATTATCGGACTGGAGCCACATCCAGAGGATAAGAAGAATGGTGCATATGAAAGAATTACTCTATCAGATCTCCCTCTCATGAAAAAAGATGAATCATAAAACAAGCAAACAAAAGTGTGAATTTTTTCTTTGGCCTTATAGTGTCCGAACTTAATAGATGGGGATGTAAAAATCATTTTGATTTTTACATCCCCTATTTTTTCTGTGCAAAAGGCTAAAGGAAAAACACAAAACTTATGGAATATTCCCATAGAAATGTTATGCTTATACCGATTGTTTAGAGTGTAATATATGAATTGGAGGAAAATATGAAATTTACCGAATTTCCCTATGAGAGAATTGATTTTGATAAACTGAAGGCTGATTTTTTGGAGCTTTGCGAGGGGGTAGATAAGGCTCAGTCCGGGGAGGAGCTTTTTGCCCTTCATCAAAAATACTATAAGCTGGTGGATGATGTGATGACGGAAAGTGTGATTGCCAGCATTCGAAACGACATTGACATGACGGATCCCTTCTACGAGAAGGAGAGAGCCTTTTACGATGCCAATATGCCCATTTTCCGAAATCTCTTAGTGGACTACCAAATGCGGGTTTACCATTCTCCCCATAGAGCCTATATGGAAGAGAAGCTGGGGCATGTGGCCTTTAAAAACATGGAGCTGGCACAGAAGGCGGTAGACATTTCCTTGATTCCTCTGATGCAAAAGGAAAATGAATTGACCACGGAATACAGTAAGCTATTAGCTTCTGCAAAGATTCCCTGGGAGGGAGAGAATCTGAATCTGTCTCTTATGACACCCTACCTTACTGCAGAAGACAGAGAGGTGCGTAAGAAGGCATGGAAGGCGTATACCAAGTTCTTTGAGGACAATGGGGAGAAGCTGGATTCTATCTATGATGCATTGGTGAAGAATCGTACCGAGCAGGGGCAGATGATGGGCTATCCGGATTTCACGGAAATCGGCTATGCCAGAATGAATCGAAACTGCTATGGGGAGAGGGAGATTGCCTCCTTCCGCCAGCAGGTAAAACGGGATTTGGTGCCATTTGTTCAGAAGCTCCATGAGAGAAGAAGACAGCGCCTTGGGCTGGACAAGCTTTATTACTATGATGAAGGGGTATTTTTCAAGGAGGGAAATCCTGCCCCCATCGGAACACCGGAGGATATGATGAAAATGGAGCTTTTCGATGTGCTGGGCAGAAAGAACAAGAGAACCGGCGGCTATATGGAAATGCTTCCCAACTACCACATGCCCTTTATCTTTGCCAACTTCAACGGAACAGCCGGAGACTGTGATGTGATTACTCACGAGTGCGGGCACGCCTTCCAGGGCTATATTACAGCGGACCTGCCCATTCATGAGCACAATGAATTGACCATGGAAACGGCAGAAACCCACTCCATGTCCATGGAATTTTTTACCGAGCCTTGGATGGATTTATTTTTCGGGGATCGGGCAAAGGACTACCTTTCCATGCATTTTGAAGAGTTCCTGATGTTTATTCCCTACGGCACCATGGTGGATGAATTCCAAAACATTGTCTATAAGAATCCGAAAATGACTCCGAAGGAGAGAAAACTGCTTTGGAGAACCCTGGAACAGGAATATAAGCCCCATTTGGATTATGCGGACAATGCCTTTATGGAAGAGGGCGGTTTCTGGCAGAAACAGCACCATATCTATGACCTGCCTTACTACTACATTGATTACTGTATTGCCGGCATCAATGCCTTACAGTACAAGGCTTGGATGGACAAGGATTTCCAAGGGGCATGGAAGAGCTATATGGAGTTCTCCAAGTACTCCGCATCCCTGTTCTTTACGGAACTGGAGGAAAAGGTTGGCCTGATGAATCCCTTTAAAGAGGGAACCATTAAGAAGATCGTAGAGGATTTGGAGAAGAATCTGTAAAGGAAGGAAAATGAAGGACATATCGAAAGAGAGGCGGAATCTTTCCCCTTCTCCTTTAGAAAAATATTTTCAGCACTACAATGAAAAAAATCTCCTGCCCCTTCATATGCCGGGGCACCAAAGAAAGACGGAAATGGGTATAGCCCTTCCCTATGCTTATGATTACACAGAGGTAGAAGAGCTGGACAATCTTCACGCTCCGGAAGGAGTTTTGCGGGAAGCCATGAATCGCACTGCCACCTACTATGGCTGTTCGGATTGCTTTTATCTTGTAAATGGTAGTTCCTCCGGTTTGCAGGCGGGTATTTTCACTCTGCTGGAAGAGGGAGATGAGGTAGTGGTGGCAAGAAATTGCCACCGCTCTGTTTTTTATGCCCTATCTCTCCGAAAGGCAAAGATTCATTTTCTTCTGCCGGAGTTTTGGGAGGATTTTTCCTGCTTCGGCTCGGTTTCTCCGAAGGAAGTGGAAAGACTGCTTCGGGAGTTTCCAAAGAGCAAGGCTTTGATTTTTACCAGCCCAAGCTATGAGGGAGTGGTCTCAGATGTGGAAGGGATTGCAAGGCTCTGTCATGAAAATGGCCTTTCCCTCTTGGTGGACGAAGCTCATGGAGCCCATTTTTCTCCGAAAAAGGGAGCGTCCTTTCCGGAGTCGGCCATTGCCCTAGGGGCGGACTTGGTGGTGCAAAGCCCTCACAAAACCCTTTGCTCTCTAACCCAGAGTGCCTGGATATTGGGAAATGGAGAAAAATACAGCAGGGAAAAGCTGTCTTTCTACCTTTCCGTATTTCAAACCACCTCTCCCTCCTATCCTCTGATGCTTTCTTTGGAAAAGGCTACAACACTTTTGGAAAGAGAGGGAGAAGCACTATTTTCTCATTGGAAGGAAGTGATGAAGGGCTTTCGGGAGCAGGCAAGGAAACTTTCTTATTTTTCCTTTCTTTGGGAGAAGGAAGAAGCTTGCTTTGCTATGGATTTTTCTAAGATTTTCCTACGAGCCCTAGGAATCCCCGAGCTTAGACTGGGAAGGGACTTGGCTAAGCTTCTTCGGGAAGATTACGGTATTGAATCGGAAATGCATAGCGGAGAAAATCTGCTTTTGATGACAGGCCCCTTTATTTCAGAAGAGGAACTGGATAGGTTGTTTTTTGCCTTAAAGGATATAGAAAGAAGATTTGGGGAGGATAGGGAGAAACAGTCAGGAGAGGGAAGACCTGAGACAATAGAACAGTCACTACAGTCAAAACTCCTATCCTCTGCCCTTTATCAAATTTCTGTAGCGGATAACACTTTGCAAATTTCAGAGGGCCTAAAAGAGGGGGAGGAGCTTAGTCTTCGTGACGGAGAAGGGCGCATTTGCCTGGAATATCTTAGCCTTTATCCTCCCGGAATCCCCCTGTTATTCCCCGGGGAAAAGCTTACAGCGGAAAAGATTCAAGGGATAGAAGCTTTGGAAAAGGAAGGCATAGAACTTCAGTATTCCAGACACCGACAGGGGGAGAGCGGGAAGCTTATTTTCCAAAAGGACAAGGGAAATGTGTAAAGGAAAAGTATAGAGAAAAAGTATAATGGAAGAACTTTGAAAGATTAGTGTGAGGTTTTTTAAAGAAGAATAGAAGAGTTATAGAAGCGTGACAAGAGAGTACGTAAGGGTATAAAAATAGGACAATAGACTATGACAGCAGGAAGGAAAAGTTATGAAACAGCGTAATCCCTTAAGTCAAAGCTTTTTTCAAGGCAATCGGAAAAATCTATTTATGGCGGTTTTGGGCACCACGGTTTTGTCCGTGGGTATTCTTTCTGTACCTCAGCTGATGCAGATTTTGATTGATTTCCTATCCGGAAATCGCCGTTACAGTATGCATCAAATTGTTTTGATGGCCATAGCGGTTTTATTGATGGTGAGTTTTTCCGGCCTTTGTACCTACTATTTTCGAACGAAGTTCAGCACCAAGGCAGTTTTGCAGTACCGAAAAACGGCTTATCATTATCTGTCTAAAAAGAAGGTGACAGAGTTTTACGGACAGAATACGGCGGTGTATCTTTCCGCCCTAAATACGGATTTACAGAAAATCAAAGAGGATTTTTTAGACCAGATTCCCATACTTTCGCAAATCGTCATTTGCGGAATCGGGGCTGTTTTGGTGATGATTCGCTACAATTTCTTTTTAGCCATGATGGCCTGTCTCATTTCCCTGATTCCCTTTTTTGCCGCCCTCTTTTCCGGAAGAAATATGGAGAAGATTGAGGAGAACTTATCCAAGGAAAATGCGGAATATCTGGCTTTTTTGAAGGATTTTGCCGTTGGCTTTACCATCATTAAGTCCTATAAGGTGGAAGGAATCTTTTCTGCCCTTCACGATAAAATCTGCCAAAAGGTGGAGCGCCGCATGGAAGAGCGGGAAAAATGCGTGGAGAAAATCAATTACTTTGCCGCCATTTCCGGCTACATTACTCAATTCGCCATTTTGCTCTTATGCGCTGTTGTGGCCTATAGAAGCAAAAGCATTTCCGTGGGAACCGTACTGGCATTTTCCCGACTGATTAACTATATCATTGACCCGGTGACAGAGCTTCCGGGAATGCTCAGTAAGGCAAGAACCGCCTACGCCCTTTCCGAACAATTTTGGGAGAAGATAGGAGAAGGGGAGCAGGAGCAGAAAGAGAGGCAGGAGCAGGAGAAGAGCGGTGAAATCGTTAAGGACGATTATCACAAACATATCGATACAGACTCCCATAAGAAAGCTCTTCCTATTCCATCTTTACAGGGAGATATTTGCTTCTCTCATCTTTCCTTTTCCTATACTCCGGAAAAGCAGGTTTTGAAGGACTTTACGCTGCGGGTAAAGGAGGGGGAAAAACTGATTCTTCTGGGAGCCTCGGGTTCAGGAAAGTCCTCTATTCTAAAGCTTCTTATGGGAATCGAGCGAAGCCAGGGGGGAGAGATTTCCATTGGCAACAGGGCTCTTTCTACCCTTCCCGAGGAAAGCCTCTTTCGTTCGATTTCCTATATTCAACAGGAAGTCTTTATTTTTGACGGCAGTATCTATGAGAACATTACGCTCTTTCAAAAATACAGTGAAGAAGAGCTTAATCAGGCCATTGAAAAGGCCGGTTTAAAAAATCTGATTTCGGAGAAAGGCTTGGACTATCCCTGCGGGGAAAATGGAGCGGCTCTTTCCGGTGGAGAACGGCAAAGAATCAATATTGCCAGAAGTCTTCTTCGAAAAACCCCTATTCTTCTTGCAGATGAGATTACTGCAGCTTTGGATAAGGAAAATAGCTATCTGGTATTGGATTCCCTCTTATCCTTGGAGAATATCACGGAGATTTTGGTACTCCATGATTTGGATGCCAGAATTTTAAGTCGTGTAGATCGGATATGCGTGTTAAAAGAAGGAGAGATTTTGGAGGAAGGAGTATTCTCTGAGCTTATGGAAAAGAAGGGATACTTTTACTCTCTCTTTACTATGGAGCAGTAAAATAACTCTATGTAAAAAACAGTACATTCTTAGAGGTAGAGAAAACAATGAATAAGGATAAGATGATAATACAGAATGCAGGCAGTGGGAAAGAATATCATCAGTTTGATGATATTGTTAATATTGTCGAAAGTGCAAAGGATCGTGCTTATAAAAAAGTTAATGAAGAACTGATTTTGATGTATCAAGAAGTTGGAAAATACATTAGTGAAAAAACTAAGGAGGCATCTTATGGTTCCGGTTTCGTTGATAATGTAGCTGAATTTTTCTCAACCAACTATCCTGAATTAAAAGGTTTTAACCGCAGAGGTTTATATAGAATGAAGCAATTCTATGAGCTATATAAGGACGATGAAAAAGTGTCAACACTGTTGACACAATTGAGCTGGTCTAATCATTTGAAGATAATGTCCGGAGCAAAAAATAAAGAGGAAAGAGAATTTTATATTAACTTGGCAATTAAGGAGAATCTGACTCACCGGGAGTTGGTAAGACAGATGGATAGCGGATACTATGAACGCTATGCGCTTTCAAAGAGCAATACTTTGCCTGCTATACAAAGGGCAAAACAGGAAACACATAATTTATTTATGGATAGTTATGTATTGGAATTTCTTGATGCTCCCAAGATTGGAAATGAAAGAGAATTTCAGAAATCAATTCTTGACAATTTGAAGAACTTTATCTTAGAAATTGGAAAAGATTTTTCCTTTATAAGTAATGAGTATAGAGTACAGGTTGGAAACCATGATTACTATATTGATTTGTTATTTTATCATAGAGGTCTGTCCTGCTTAGTGGCTTTTGAACTTAAGATTGGAGAATTCAAGCCGGAATATATTGGGAAAATGAATCTATATTTGGAAGCATTGGATAGAGAAGTGAAGAAACAAAGCGAAAATCCAAGTGTTGGAGTCATACTTTGTGCATCAAAAGATGATGAGGTGGTAGAGTTTGCATTAAGCAGAAGTCTTTCACCAACAATGGTATCAGAGTATACATTGAAACTTATTGATAGGGGGTTGTTACAAAGAAAGCTTAGAGAGTATACAGAAATTGCTGAAGAAGCAAATGAATAAAATCATATTATGGTTATGATAAGCTACAGATTTTTTCATGAAATGTGAGAAAAAGGCAAAAAGTGGCTCATAAAATGTGAGAGAAAGGCGAAAAGTGGATCATGAAATGTGATGAAAGGCGTTGAAGTGGCTATTTTTTTGTGATACCATCCCTCTATGGAGGGGTGAAAAATGTATTTTAAAAGAAAGATAGATGATTTTTTGCAGGAATGGAAGGCGGATGCCAAGCATAAGCCTTTAATTATTAAGGGTGCCAGACAAATAGGAAAGACGGAATCCATTTTACATTTTGCAAAACAGAACTATAAAAATATCATTTATATCAATTTTGCCCTGGAAAAAAAGTTCATGCAGATTTTAGCAGATGGGTATGATGTGGAAAGTGTGACCAGAAATATCACCTTGGCAGACCCGTCTATTCAGTTTATTCCGAAGGAAAGCATTATTCTTTTTGATGAAATACAGGAAAATCCTGATGTGGCTACCAGCTTGAAATCTTTTCATCGAGATGGAAATTACGATGTGATTTGTAGCGGTTCCATGCTGGGCATAAATTATAAAAGAATTCACAGTAATAGCGTTGGCTCTAAAACGGACTATGAAATGTTTTCCATGGACTTTGAAGAATTCCTATGGGCAAAGGGTTATAGGGAGGAGCAGGTTAACAGTATCCTTAGCCACATGCTGGAGAACAAACCATTTAACGAGAATGAGCTCTCCATTTTTAAAGAGCTCTTTCTGACCTACTCAGTCCTTGGGGGAATGCCGGATGTAATAAAGCAGTATTTGGAGACAGGAACATTTTCCGGTACGCTGGATTTGCAGAATCAGATTCGATTGGATTATGAAGAGGATGTCAGAAAGTATGCAGAGGGCTTGGATCAGACAAAGATTATCAGTGTCTATCGAAGCATTCCCGCCCAGCTGGCTAAGGAAAATAAGAAGTTTCAATTTAATAAGGTGGCGAAGAATGCCAGATCCCGGGAATATAGCGGCTGCATCGACTGGCTAAAGGATGCAGGCATCATCATGGAATGTAACTGCCTCCAATTCCCCGAGCTTCCTTTAAAGGGAAATGTCGAAGAAAGCAAATACAAACTATATTATATGGATACCGGTCTGTTGATTTCTTCCTTGGATGAGGAGGCGCAGGAGGATCTTAGAGTCAACAAGAACCTGGGGGTATACAAGGGGGCTTTGTATGAAAACTTTGTTGCAGAGGCTTTTGTGAAGCAAGGCTTAGGACTCTATTACTATAAGAAGGAAAATGCCAGCCTGGAGGAAGATTTTTTTGTGCGTACCCAAAATGCCTTGGTTCCGGTAGAGGTGAAGGCTAATAGCAATCAGTCGAAAGCTCTTTCCGCTTTGATTAGCAATAAGCGATATCAGGATATTTCTTTTGGTATTAAACTTGGAGATGTAAATGTGGGATATGCCAATCAGATTTATACCTTCCCCTATTTTTGTGCCTTTAAATTGAAGGAATATTTGAAGAAAAAGGATTTTCATATGGACATTTGAGTTATAGAAATTCGAAGAAAAGTATCTATGTCAGCTCATATGAGATGACATAGGAGAACTTTCAGGGCAAGCAATGTATATCTTGAATAAGGGTAGGCGTGGTAATCAATATTTACCTTGAGACTTTACGGAAAGAGATGTTTTTAATCTCATGACAATGTTAAAATGAAAATTAGTTATTTGTTTGGTCGAGGTTCTTTGAACTTTTAAGCATATAAAGAATTCAATAGTTCATAGTAAATGAGAGGTTTTAAGATGGATAATGAAGTTAAAATATTTGAAGGAAATAAGATCCGTTCACTTTGGGACAATGAGAAAGAAGAATGGTATTTTAGTGTAGTCGATATTATTGGTGTTTTAACGGACAGCAAAGATTTTGGAGCTTATTGGAGAAAGCTAAAGCAAAGATTGAAAAAGGAGGGAAGTGAGGTCGTGACATTTTGTCACGCACTGAAATTAAAATCCCCTAAAGATGGAAAGA
>QWCT01005017.1_pt1 | contig 12040 bp, 8 predicted proteins | sample 1972681 | NCBI WGS metagenome assembly QWCT01 (sample SAMN09866701, study PRJNA288562) | Human oral metagenome isolate pre3_saliva, whole genome shotgun sequencing... | isolation source: mouth | host: Homo sapiens | place: USA: California | reverse complement strand
CTTACCACTGCGTGCATCTATATTATAGTCAAGACCTCCTAACTGTTGCTGTGTCAACCCACCAAAAAGATCAGAAGGCGACCAGTTGTCATTCTCACCGGGCTTACGGTCGTCATTTAGATTGTTCATATTTCCATAAACAGCCAAACGGGAGTGATCAGTAAACCGCATAGCAAACAGACGAGCCAAGTAGCGTTCCTTTGTTCCTCCACCAGTTTCCACATTCCCTACCCATCCAATGTTGTATTGCTTTTTCAGTTGAACATCCATCACGTATTTCTTGTCTCCTGCCACCTCTTGCCCGAGAAAACGACTATTTTCACCAAGACGGTCATACACCTTTACTTGGTTTACCATATAAGTAGGCAGATTCTCAAACATGACAGTATTATCTCCACGGAAAAAATCCTTTCCATTGAGAAGCAAACTCTCAACAAACTTTCCATTAACATATATGCGTCCATCCTTGCTTAGTTCAGCACCGGGCAACTGACGAATAAGGGCGTCGAGCATAGAGCCTTCACCTAACTGGAAAGCGTCGGCATTATAAACAATCGTGTCGCCTTTATGGTAGAACTTCACCTTTGTAGCCTTAACAACCACCTCCTTTAAGTCTACTGTTTTCGGTCGTTTCAGAAAGATGGTACCAACTTCTCTGCTTATCTCTCGCTTGTAAAAATGATGCAGTGGGAGCTTTACGTAGGTAGGCATAAAACCATCTTCGGTAACGCGAAGGATATAATCACCCTCCTTACGTGGAATCGTTATCCTATATTCAGATGTTTTCCAGCTCTGTTCGCCATTCTGATATTCTTCAAGAGCCTTCGTTGAAGCAACGACTGAGCTGTCATTAGCATTTAGCACTTCAACTAAGCAGCCAGGGACATCTACATGAGTAACAAAGTCTTGCACTCTACCTTCAATGGTAATTGTATTGTCTAAGGTTTGTGCTGATATGCAGACAGTAAGGCATAACAAAATTAAAGTTGTACAAAAGGTTTTCATATTTTATTTTCAATGTTTGATTCGTATTGTTCACAAGAGGTATGGGGTAATAGAGATTCCTCTAAATTATCTTTTAGGTAAAGAAATAACGCTTGCTTGTAGGTTGTAAATCCAGAAGATTCTTTCTAAGAAATATCAAGAAGGTAAAGCATTTTAGCCATATCCTACGTTTTTGTCTGATCATACTCTATCCAATAATGATTAGAGTTCTTGGATGAAAAGAACCGAATGGATTTTACAGGCATAAACCGAACTTTTCTATCAGTTTGCCTGCAATTATATTCTCTACAAGAGGTGTATTTCATAATTTAAAACTTGTCTATCAATCGTATTCTTTATATTAACACGCTGCGAATATACAAAATGTTTTTTTTTTAAACAAGAAAAATCGTTATTTTTTTTGCATTGTTGCTATATCCGCATCGTTTCGTAGTCATTAATAGTTCAAATCATAAAGTTAACTACGAATTACTCGAATGACACGAATTATTATACTTTGAACTTTGAGGTTTGAACATTGAACTTTATGATATGTACCTTTAAAGACTACTAATTACGCAAATGACACGAATTATTATACTTTGAACTTTGAGGTTTGAACTTTGAGTTCAATGTTCAAACCTCAATGTTTCAAGTTCATATCATAAAGTTCAATGTTCAAACCTCAATGTTTCAAGTTCATATCATAAAGTTCAATGTTCAAACATCAAAGTTCAAAGGTAAAAGAGTTCAAAGGCTAAAGGGCGTCTTTAGCAAGCCAAAAGGGCGTTAATTCACATGGAATTAACGCCCTTTTAAATCTCTAACACTGCTTTTTTCTCTTTATCCCAAGCAACTCGTTAACTCGTCTAACTTGTTAACTATGTTACTTTGTCTCTCTTGGAAGTTGACGAGTTGACAAGTTAGACGAGTTGACAAGTTGCTTGTTATAAAGTCTAAATTTGTTCTCATGTTACTTTGTCTTCCTCGCAAGCAACTTGTTTACTCGTCTACTTGTTCACTTGTCTACCAACCTCCGGATAAACGAGGTTAGCATCAGTGATGTTGTCCAGCACCTCGGTGAGGAACTTACGTGACTCCCACTTTGCCATAGGCAGGTCGTGGAGCAGGTAGTTACCACAGTCGCGTGGGGCAGCACCGGGGATTTCACCCTCGAAGTCGGCAACGAATTGGAAGGTGCGGCGCATGAGATCGACAATCTCTTTCGACTCAAGGTCGCCACGAAGGATGAGGTAGTTACCAGTCAGGCAGCCCATTGGACCCCAATAGATAATACGATCTTTCCACTCGTCATCATTACGGAGGAAGGTGGCAGCCAAGTGTTCAATAGCGTGGATAGCACCGACGTGCAACACTGGCTCACGATTTGGTTCTTTCATACGGATGTCGAAGGTGGTAACGGTCTCGCCACCCACTTCGTCCTTACGACTCACATAAATGCCACGCAGCAAACGCTCGTGGTCAATGGTAAAAGAAGGAATCTTATTCATAATTCAAAATTCATGTTTAATTCATAATTCAAAATTCATAATTCATAATTATGATTAGCGTTATAGGCAGAGTTTATAGAAACATATAACTCGTTTACTTGTACATTTAATTCTCTCACGGAACTCGAAACAAGCAGATTTCCGTTTAGCTAACAAAACCCACAAAGCCTAAAAGCGTGGATAATACTTACGCTAACATCGGTAATCATAATTATGAATTTTGAATTATGAATTATGAATTAAATTAATAAATTGTTTCGTTACCTCAAAGCTGCCGTTGGCGATGCGCTCCCAGAAGTCGTAGTACTGGCTGGCTTTGTTGTCTTTGAGCGGAACATCGCTGATTACACGGAAGGAGACGAAGGGGGTTTGATAGATGTGGCAGACCTGTGCAATAGAACAACTCTCCATATCGACGGCTGTTGCCTCTGGGAACTGGTCCATGATCTGTTGCATCTTCTCACGTGAGTTAACAAACCACTCGCCACTGACGGTCAGTCCTGCCTTGACATGCAGGTCCTTACAATCAGGTAGGTTGTTCAACGACAGCGCCTTTTCAATCAACTCCGTAGGAGCCTTGAAGCGAGCAGGCATACCGATAATCTGACCGTAAGCCACCTCATCTCCACAGTAGGCATCATGGTAAGCACACTCCGTTGCCACCACCACATCAGTAACCTCCAATGAAGTATCAGCCCCACCCGCACAACCACTTGAGATAACAAGGTCGGGGTGGTAATGATTAATCATCTCAACAGCACCGATGGCAGAGTTTACCTTACCGATACCACACTGCTGCAGAATGATTTCCTTATCTCCCAACCGTCCCGTAACGAAGTCTTTATGATTAAAATGCTCCGTCTCGGTATTGGAAAGAATTGCTTTAAGTTGCGCGAACTCTTTGTCCATCGCAACGATGATTCCTATTTTCATACTGCAAAGGTACGAAAAAGTTACAAGTTGGATATTGTAAGTTCTTAGTTTTTTGTAACTTTGCAGAGATTAATCATTTGTCCGACATAAGCAAAATTAAATAAAAATGAAAACTTGGAAAAGATTTCTACCCGATGTACTGGTAGTCGTGTTGTTTGCGGTCATCTCGTTCGCTTACTTCTTCATTCCGGTCACTCAGGGTAAGATTCTCTATCGCCACGATGCCTCAGCAGGTGTCGGTTCGGCACAGGAAATGACAGAGTATCAGAACCGTACTGGTGAGGCAACACGCTGGACAAACGCTATCTTCGGTGGTATGCCTACCTATCAGATGTCACCATCGTATCAGTCAACAGACGGACTGTCGCAGGTGATGAACGCTTACCACCTTTGGTTGCCCGACAATGTATGGTTCCTTTTTGTCTATCTCTTAGGCTTTTATATTCTGTTGCGAGCCTTTGACTTCCGACAGTCGTTGGCGGCATTGGGTAGTATCATGTGGGCTTTCTCGTCCTACTTCCTCATCATCATTGCTGCCGGTCACCTCTGGAAGGTAATGGCATTGGCTTATCTTCCACCAATGATTGCCGGTATTGTCTTGGCTTATCGAGGACGTTACTTGTCGGGATTCATCGTGACGGCTATCTTCACCGCCTTTGAGGTGAAAGCCAACCACGTGCAGATGACATATTACTATCTCTTTATCGTCCTCTTCATGGTCATTGGCTATCTCGTTCAAGCCGTTCGCCAGAAGCAACTCGTGGGTTTCCTCAAGGCTTCGGGCGTATTGGCTTTAGCGGCATTGATTGGTATATTAATCAATCTCTCAAGCCTTTACCACACATGGGAGTATCAGAAAGAGAGTATGCGTGGCAAGAGCGAGTTGCTGAAGGCTGATGGAGCCAACCAGACAAGCTCTGGTCTTGATCGCGACTATATCACGCAGTGGAGTTATGGTATTGATGAGACGATGACCTTACTCGTACCTGATGCAAAGGGTGGTGCGAGTGTTCCATTGAGCCAAAGCAGTACGGCTATGTCGAAGGTTGACCCACAGATACAGTCAATGATTCCACAGCTCTATGACGCTTTCCCACAGTATTTCGGTACACAGCCGGGTACGAGCGGACCCGTTTACGTGGGTGCCTTCGTGCTTTTCCTCTTCATCTTAGGACTTTTCTTGGTGAAGGGTACGATGAAGTGGGCACTCTTAGCAGCCACCATCCTGTCCGTTCTTCTCTCATGGGGCCATAACTTCATGGGCTTTACCAACTTCTTCCTCGATTACATCCCGATGTATGCGAAGTTCCGAACGGTGGCAAGTATCCTTGTTATCGCTGAGTTCACCATCCCGCTCTTGGCAGCACTGACCTTAAAACGCCTTGTTGACGAGCCAGAACTCTTAGGACAGAAGATGAAGTATGCTTATATCAGCCTTGGTTTGACAGCGGGTGTAGCCCTTTTAGTGGCTGTATTCCCAGACATGATGGGTCCGTTTGTCAGCGATCAGGAACGCCAGATGATTAATAGTATTCAGGGGATGGACAGCAATACAGCAGGAACAATCCTCGCGAATGTCTCTGCGATGCGTGCTGCAATGGTCAGCTCTGATGCTTGGCGTTCGGTTATCGTTATCCTCATCGGCTTTGCGCTGCTCTTCGCTTATAAGATGAAGAAGTTGCGTGCCGACTATATGGTGGCTGGTCTTTTGGTGCTTTGCCTCGTTGATATGTGGCAGGTGGATAAGCGTTACCTCAATGACGAGATGTTCGTACCAAAGAGTGAGCGCGATATGCCACAACAACCAACAGCAGCCGACCTTGAGATAAATAAGGATAAGAGCCTCGACTATCGTGTGCTGAACTTTGCTTCAAACACGTTCAACGAGAACGAGACTTCTTACTTCCATAAGAGTATCGGTGGTTATCACCCTGCTAAGCTCCGTCGTTATCAGGAGATGATTGATGCTTACATCGCTCCAGAGATGCAGAAGACGATGCAGGCGATTGCTGCTGCAGGTGGTAATATGCAGGCGGTTGATGGTGTGAAGACCTTCCCTGTATTGAATATGCTGAACACGAAGTACTTTATCCTTCCACTGCAGGGTGGCACAACGGCACCAATACAGAACCCATATGCACAGGGCAACGGCTGGTTTGTCAATAAGCTCAACTATGTTGACGATGCCAACGCTGAATATGCTGAGGTGGGTAAGATTGACGTGCGCCATGAGGCGGTAGCCGATAAGAAGTTTGAGGCGGCTTTGGGTCAGGCAAAGGCAAACGACTCTACTGCAATCGTGAAGCTCGATAAGTATGAGCCTAACAACCTGCAGTACACTGTCAACTCAAAGAATGGTGGTGTTGTCGTCTTCTCTGAGATCTACTATCCGGGTTGGACAGCCACTATCGACGGTCAGCCTGCAGTGCTCGGACGTGTTAACTATATCCTCCGTGCTGTGAGCGTGAAGCCGGGTAAGCATACCGTAGTCCTCGACTTCCACCCAACAAGTATCTCTACCACTGAGACCATCGCTTACATTGCGATTGTTATCTTGCTCTTGGCGATTGCGGGTGCAGGGTATATGGAGTGGAGGAAGAAGTAGAAGTAGAAGAAGCCCCACCCCATCCCTCCCCGAAGGGGGAGGGGGTAATTAATTACCGAGATACCCCAAGGATTCTCTGAACTTGCGGTCATTGCGAGAAGTGAAGTGTGGAGACAAGGGGAAGTCATCACAAAAGATGAAGGTTGAAAAAGAATAAAACAGAATACCCTCACAAGTATATTGGCTTACGAGGGTATTCCGTTTAAATCGAAGAGTGTTTAGGGCATAGGCTTTATATACTTTTATTGTACCATTTCTTTGAGCAGGAAGTAGGCTTTATCGTCAACGGAGAGCCTTATCTGAATTATAGTCTGCACCATTGGATTAATGATGGCTTAATGGCTATGTTCTTCTTTGTGGTCGGCTTAGAGTTGAAAAGAGAATTTATCGGAGGCGAACTGGCTGACATCAGAAACACCATCCTACCTATCGGCGCAGCAATAGGCGGTATGATTGTACCTGCCTTGATATTTTTAAGTCTGAACATAGGTACCCCACAAACGATGGGATGGGGAATACCGATGGCAACTGACATTGCTTTTGCCTTAGGAGTAGTATATCTTTTGGGCGATAAAGTACCCGTATCGGCAAAGGTTTTCCTTACAACGCTTGCCATAGTAGACGACCTTGGGGCTGTGCTTGTCATCGCCTTCTTCTACACTTCCGAACTCTCTATTGCAAGTTTGCTCTTTGGTTTGGGCTTTCTTGCAGTGATGTTTATAGGCAACAGACTCGGTATCAAGAGCCTATTCTTCTATGCCGCACTCGGTATCGGTGGTGTATGGGTAACCTTCTTGCTGTCAGGAATCCACGCAACGATTGCTGCCGTACTTGCTGCCTTTATGATTCCAGCCGATGCGAAGATTAACGAGTCGGTCTATCTCAAGCGTATGAAGAAACTGACAAGACGTTCTGCTCTTAGGAAAACCGATTGGTATTATCGGAGCAACTTTCTTAATGGTAAAAATGCGTTGGGCAACCCTTCCAAGTGCCATCACTCGTCGCACACTGATAGGCTTAGGTATGCTTGCCTCTATCGGCTTCACCATGTCAATGTTCATCTCTACCCTCGCCTTCACCGACGAGCTATTGATGACACAAGCAAAGTTGGGTATCTTCCTCGCCTCCATCTTAGGCGGAATAGGTGGGTATGTGCTGCTGAATAAGAAAAGTAAGTAAAAACAAGCAAACAAGAAACAAGAAAACAAGAAAACAAGAAAACAAGAAAACAACTGGCCCCTCCCCCTTGCCCCTCCCCCGTAGGGAGGGGAGTGATTACCGAGATACCCCAAGGATTCTCCAAACTCGTAACCGCTGATTTAAGAGAAAGAGGGGCGTAAACAGTGAGCTATCCTTTTATAAGAATATAAAAACAGAGTAACAAGCTAATTTGTTGCTCTGCTTTTTATCCTTTGAACTTTGAAGTTTGAAGTTTGAACTTTATGATATGAACCATTAACGACTACGAATTTCTCGAATCCTTTTATCCTTTGAACATTGAACTTTGAACTTTGAACTTTGAACTTTATGATTTGTGTTTTAACCCTTGAGCTTTGAACTGTCACTACATCGGTAATCATAATTATGACGTACTGATGAGAACTTTGTTCGAATAATTTTGAATTATGAATTATGAATTAATAGAGGATTGTGAATTATGAATTATAGTAGTAATCATAATTATGAATTTTGAATTATGAATTATAAATTAGAAAATATATATTTATATAATTCTGCGACAAAAAAGTGTAAAGTTTAATTATTTCAGCAATCTACCTATTTGTCGCAGATTAGCAAACAGCCTCAACCGAAGAAAGTTACTAATTTGTCGCGCTATTCCACAATCATTTGATTTACATAACATTACAAAGGTAGAAAATCAAACAAAAAATAGTAGCAAACAAATTAGTAACGATGAAAACAAAAGGAAAAGAACACAAATATGACATATTTGTAAAGAAAAGAGAAAGACAAGGAAACAAACCTCCTTATCCGTCTCTCCGCTCCTCCCTATCCGTCGAACAATGAGGAAAAAGACTCCCTTTTTGTCGCACAGAAGCTACTACGCTGTCAGGGACAACCTCCCATGAAGTCGCACGTAACTTACATATACGTCGCCTATTTTCAGCGTAAGCACCTGTACTTCAAATATATAAGAGCCTCTAACTAAGTCTTAAAAAGTGACTGACAATGATTGTCAAAGTCCAAGACTGGGGTTTATGGGAGGAGTTTTACATACAAGAACTGACGCCCAACGTGGTTGCCAACGCTGTGAGTACGGTAACGAGAATATGCAGGATATTCTTCCAAATAGGTTTAATCATAACGTTTAAATAATTTAAAAGCCCAATCGGCAAGCAGATCACACTGCCGTCCCTTCTTGTTAACGGCATTGTATCCGAGCCGATTTGGACTAAAAGTGAATACTAAAGGTTCTTCCGAAATATGGGGTAATAGGCACACGGAGTCACAGAGGCGACGGAGGTAACGCACAATGTTACGGAGGTGCTGACGGCACAAAGAGCGACGGAGGTATAGTTTACAGATTCTTGACAATTATTTTTGGATAAACGCTTTGTATTTAAGCTAATAAAATTGGCAAACAAGCTCCGTCACTCTATGCACCAACGGTGCCTCCATAACATTGCATTTACCTCCGTCCTCTCCGTGACTCCGTGTGACATTGCTTCAAACTCTAAACACAAGTGGCAAAACTCATCACCCAACATTCAACACCCAACACCCTATCCCTCTCGCTCATCAGAAGCCAATATGTTACGTTCTTACAATAACATTGTTTCCTAATAAGCGATTTAGGGTGAACGGAGAGCGGAGGGGCGCAAACTTGACACTCCCCCACGCTCATCTCTCAAACCAATCGACTATGCGTGGCCCTCAGTAGTGGCAGTAGCCTCACCCGGCTCTGGACCAGCAGAAGGCTTATTCTCCTTCTTCTTGCCCTTGTTCTTCGCCTTCTCGGCAGCCTTAGGCGCATCATACTGCACAGCCTCCTGAATACGCAAACCGCTGATGAGGGTCTTCACACGACGCTTCATCGCATCGATAGTCACCGTTGGCGAGAAAAGCACATGCGCACCGTAGATATCTCTCTGTGCGTTAAAGTCTTCCGCCTTCTGAACACCCTGTGAGTGAATACCTACGCGGAAAGTTCCCAATCCGTCGAGCTTCACACGGTTACCATCCTTGAGGACCTGATTCATCTCGAACACCAACGCACTGATGACAGCCAAAATGTCGGGCTCAGTTACGGTGCAACGCTCACTGATACGCAGAGCGAGATCCTTAACACTAACAAGGTCGGGAGACACCGCACGGGCATACCAATAACCCTTGCGCTTGCTGTTCTTACGATTGTCCTGATACATACGAAATTTGATTGACATAACTTGAAAATTTAAAAAGTGAAACAAAGAAATTATTGAAATGAAAAAATGAAATCTTAACTCAATGCTCTAATAAGACAGGGGCAAATCCTCTCCGTGGCTCCACGCACGACGGTGCCTCCGTGACTTACATCGCTTTATTTTTATTACTCCTCCGTGTCCTGCTTTTCTCTGTGTGATACTATCTTAAAACTAAGTGGCAAACCTATTACTGAAGACCCTTCTTCCCACTCCTCATCGCCCTTGCCGTTCGCCAGTCCTCACCCCCTCCCCACACAAAAAGAAGGGGGGGGGACAACTACCTAAAAGACATACTGCGACAAAAAAGTGTAAAATTATGTAAACGAGTAAACAAGTAAATAAATGAACACGTAAACAGATAAAAAGATAAACACAGAAATAACTAAAAACACAATAACGCAAAAGCGTATAAAAATATAAAGGTAAAAGTGGGAAAACACAAAAACGTAAAAACATACTTCATCATAAACATAAACGATTAAAAATATGAAAAAATATTCACGTAAATAATTAAAATATTTACAGTCAGTAACTTAAAAAGTATTTCTCAGACTTTCGGCGACAAAAAAGTGAAATCTTTCACCGCCTTTTCTCCCCTATTTTGCCCCAAGAATCTGGTGTCTATTCTTCCCATCACGCCTATAACTGATGTGAATCCACCGCTTTTTTATCGACTCTTGCGGCTCAAGAATCATCTGATCGAAGTCTGTTTGAGCAAGAAATGCCGCATATTTCCGACACATTTCCAGTCCTGTGACATGAATATCAGCCGCCTCGCCCCGCATATGTTGCGAATGTTCAGCCCCATGAACAGCCCTATTCACAGCCTCACAGCGATAACCTCCCACGACGATCACACGTCCGACACGCCGTCTGAGCGGTTCTAAGACGCATCTACAAAGCTCCCGAAGATTCTCTATCACCTCCTCTCTCGAAGCCTCCCCGGGCGCAGGATTCACCTCAGGCACGTTCTTAACACCCATGCCCACCGCCTTTCCCGAGCGCATCATCTCGCCTACCGTAAAATGTGGAGAGAGTCGCTCCTCAAAATCTATCTCATTAGAATCGATATCCTTAATCATACACATTAATTATTATAGATTGTTTGCTTCATTAAAACTCCGTTCGTCATCCCTTCATTCCTGATGACGATGCAAAGGTACAACACAAAAAAACCGATTCCAAGGAAGATATATGTAGTAATGTGAGTAGACAAAGTCAACTTAATTCAGAATTCAAAATTCATAATTCATAATTATGATTACCGATGTAGTGACAGTTCAAAGCTCAAGGGTTAAAACACAAATCATAAAGTTCAAAGCTCAAAGTTCAATGTTCAAAGGATAAAAGGATTCGTGTCATTCGAGAAATTCGTAGTTCATATCATAAAGTTCAAACTTCAATGCTCAAAGTTCAAAGGTAATAGTCCAAAGCTAATACATGCTCTTTTCCCTTCGAGAAGATGCCTAATTGACTTGCAAAAGACGCCCTTTATGCCCCCTACTAACGCCCTTTTGAAGCCTAACTAAGCACCTTTTAAAATCATCCTTTACAACTACTTGATAATAACCAATTTACGCAGGCACTAAAATAACTCACTTTTAAGTCCTTTTCCTGCACTTTTCTTTGACCATTATGTCTATATCCTTCTTTGCCATTTAGATTAAATCTCACACAGAGCTACGGAGCTTACAGAGGTTTTATTTAAAGACACGTAGCACCTACGGTTTACGATAAAAAGAAAAGAGACTGTTACCTTTATCTGAAATTCAGAAAACCTTAGAGATGTAATAGATACCATCTCTAAAGTTCTATACTATTTACCAATTCACTACCCTATCTACAATTTTCTGCTGTTCGCTTGCGGTACGTCGCAGGTAGATACGCGTTGTCTCTATGCTTTCATGCCCCATAAGGTCGGCTAACAAAGCAAGATCCGTTGCCCGAAACGATTGAGGAAGATATAACCCGATGATAGTTCTTTCTCTTTAATCCATTTAGTCGCTTCTATTCGTAAAGTCTTAGGGATATACAGCCGTCGAATCTTTCCTCCTTTAGAATAAATATCAAAGTAGCCAATATTAACATGTTCAACTTTGATTTGAATAAGTTCACTGACACGTGCACCTGTAGCTGTTAGGAAACGAACAACAAAATACCACATAAGATTCTCTTCTTGCTGAAGCTTTTTTTTAAGAAAAGTATAATCTGCTTGACTAATTACATTTTCCAAAAAGGTGTGTTGTTGGACTTTAACTGATTTTAGACGAAGCTTAGACTTACCAGTATGTTCTAAAAACTTATTCAGGGCTTGAATACGAAGGTTTACTGTCTTAGGCCTAAACTGCTCAATAATATTAGCTTTGTACAAAAGCAAATTTCGCTTATTCAGCGTTTTGTGCTTTGAGAAGTAATCATTGACAGCATAAACGTATGCTGAAATGGTATTCTCCGCCATGTTGCTCTCTCTGAGAGCTGTCTTAAATGATTCTACCATAATTGTAAATTTTAAATTCTGAGAATATTCTCTTATATTATGGTAGAACAACTTTTCCTAATTCCTATTATGAGAAGTTTGCCGA
>QWCT01001423.1_pt1 | contig 12057 bp, 9 predicted proteins | sample 1972681 | NCBI WGS metagenome assembly QWCT01 (sample SAMN09866701, study PRJNA288562) | Human oral metagenome isolate pre3_saliva, whole genome shotgun sequencing... | isolation source: mouth | host: Homo sapiens | place: USA: California | reverse complement strand
GCGTGACCCCTTCGGCCACGTCAAGCTCGACACGATCAACCCCGGCCAGTGGTTCGCCAAGCAGTTCGCCGAGAAGATTGACGCCGAGAAGGTCATGGTCCAAAAGTCCGGCTACTTCTCGCGTTCGTCGCGCGCCAACGCCGACGACCTGCGTCTCATCAAGTCGATGACCGACCTCGCCGTCGAGTGCGCCTTCAAGGGCGAGTCCGGCGTTATCGGCCACGACGAGGAGGACGGCGACCGCCTGAAGGCCATCCCGTTCCCGCGCATCGCGGGCGGCAAGCCCTTCGACATTTCCGCCCCCTGGTTCCTCGAGATGATGGCCGAAATCGGCCAGACCGTCGAGCCTGCCGGCGAGTGAGTCGCTTCGCGTGATTCCTTCGATCACTCCCGGACGCGGCGGCGAGCCTGTGCGCAAGCCTCGCTCCCGCCGCGTCCCCGAGCGTCTGTGGTCGCCCGAGTCCGGGGAGCGCGCCCCCTGGGACACGTGGCGCGGCCTGGACGCTGCCCAGCAGCCTTCCTACGCGGACGCGAAACACCTCAGTGATGTGACGGCGCAGTTGCGCCGTCAGCCGCCGCTTGTGTTCGCCGGGGAGGTTGACGATCTGCGCACGTGGATGGGTGCGGCTGCCCGCGGCGAGGCCTTCGTGCTGATGGGCGGGGACTGCGCTGAGACCTTCGCCGAGGCGACGGCGGACCACGTGCGCCTGAAGATTCAGACGCTGCTGCAGATGGCGGTCGTGCTTACCTACGGCGCCTCGCTGCCGGTCATCAAGGTCGGCCGTATCGCCGGCCAGTACGCCAAGCCGCGTTCGGCGGACATGGAAACGCGCGACGGCGTCACGCTGCCCAGCTACCGCGGCGACGCTGTGAACTCCTTCGAGTTCACTCCCGAGGCACGCGAGCCTGACCCGCAGCGCCTGCTGTCGCTGTACAACCACGCGGCCTCGACGCTGAACCTGATCCGCGCCTTCACGAAGGGCGGTTACGCTGACCTGCGTCAGGTTCACCGCTGGAATCAGGGTTTCATGTCGAACCCGGCCTACGCGCGCTACGAATCGCTGGCCGAGGATATTCACCGCGCGATTAAGTTCATGGGTGCCGCAGGCGTCGACTTCGAGACGCTTCGAGACGTCGACCTGTATTCGTCCCACGAGGCGCTCCTGCTCGAATACGAGTCAGCCATGACGCGCATCGATTCGCGGACGGGCGAGCCCTACAACACGTCCGCCCACTTCCTGTGGGCGGGGGAGAGGACGCGCGAGGAGGAGGGCGCTCACATCGAGCTGCTGTCGCGTGTTCGCAACCCGATTGGGGTCAAGCTCGGCCCGTCGACCACGCCGGATCAGATGCTCATCCTCATTGATCGCCTCAACCCGGATGGTGAGGAGGGGCGCCTGTCGTTCATCACGCGCATGGGGGCGGAGCGCATCCGCGAGGTGCTTCCGCCGCTGTTGGAGGCTGCTCGGATCGACGGTCGTCCCGTCACGTGGATGACGGATCCGATGCACGGCAACACCATTACGTCGTCGACCGGCTACAAGACGCGTCGCTTCGAGACGGTCATGGATGAGGTCCGTGGCTTCTTCGAAGCGCACGAGGCCGCGGGAACAGTTCCCGGTGGCCTGCACGTCGAGCTCACCGGTGATGACGTCACCGAGGTGATTGGCGGCAGTGAGCACATCGATGACGAGTCGTTGCGCGACCGTTACGAGACGCTCGTGGATCCGCGCCTGAACCACCAGCAGAGCCTGGAGATGGCCTTCCAGGTCGCCCAATACCTGGCGAAGGGTTCCTCCCACGAGGAGTGAGCTGTCCCTACAAGAGTTCCCCGGCCTCGTTCGTCATGGACGAGGCCGGGGAACTTTTGTGGCGCGAGCGGCGCGGGAATGACGTCAGACGATCGTGATCGTGACGACGCTGCCCTTTTTCAGCATTGTTCCGGCGGCGGGGTCGGTCTGTCGGACGGTTCCGAAGAAGCCTCCGAGGATTGCTTCCTCCTGCACGGTGAAGCCGGCTGCCTCCAGGGCAGCGCGGGCATCCTGGCGTTGACGGCCGACAACGTCGGGCACAGCGACCTTCTCGGGTCCCTTCGACACCGTGTAGGCGACGGTGTCGCCGCGGTGCAAGATCGTGCCCTCATTGGTCTGCTGCGAGATAACATGGCCCTCGGCGACCGTGTCGGAGAACGCCTCCGTCGGCGTCGCCACGAGGCCAAGGCCCTCGATGGCGCTCTTCGCGGCATCGGCGCTCATCCCGTTCAGCGACGGTACAGTGAGGGGCTCGCGGCCCTTCGACAGCACGACATCGATGGCGCTGTCGTGTGCCAGCTGTGAACCAGAGGCCGCAGACTGCGAGATGACCTGTCCCTGTGGAACGTCCTCGGAGTATGCGTCGGTGATGGCCCCCAGTGCCAGGCCAGCATCTGTGAGTGCCTTGCGTGCGTCGTCTTGGTTCTTACCGACGACGTCCGGGACCGTCTTCATGTCCACGCCCTTGGAGACGTGGAGTTGGACCTCCGCGCGCTTGTGGACGGGCTCGCCGCCTGACGGATCAGAGCGAGTAATCGACCCGGCTGCGACGTCGTCAGAGAATTCCTCCTCAACGGACGACGCAAGTCCCATTGCGTTCAGCTCGGCCTGAACCTCCGCGAGGGGACGACCATTCGTCGCGGGCATGGTCAGGTAGGAGCCAGGACCGTATTCGGTCCACCACCAGCGCCCACCGACGACTGCGGCTGCGATGAGCAGAACGACCAGGGCGGTCCACAGGACGGCACGCCTGTACGTCTTGGTGCCGGTCATCTCCGAAGCCGCCGGAAGCGGGGCCGACGTGTGGACAGTGGCGACCGTCGACGGTGCCGGTAGGGGCAGAGGCCTCGTAAACTGAGCCGAGATCAGCTCGGTGTTGAGCGCACTCGTTTCTGAGGCACCTGCACGGTCAACCGGCGCGACGTCCGCGCGGCGGTTGGCCAGCTCCGACGGAATGGTGGCAGCAGTACGAGTCACGAGGTCGATCGCGTCCGATGCGTCGGCGGGGCGCGAGGCGGGGTCGCGGGCGGTCAGAGCGGCGACGAGATCGTCGATCTCTCGGGGAATCCACGGCTGGGCCTCCGACGGGCTGGGCACGTCGTCGGAGACGTGATGCGTCGCAATCTGCAGCGGCGACTCGCCCGCCCAGGGGACGGAGCCCGTGAGCATTTCGTAGAGCATGATGCCGACCGAATAAATGTCCGAGCGGGCATCGGCCTGAGCGGTCGTCGCGATCTCCGGGGCGATGTAGGCGACCGTACCGAGCATGTTGCCCGTCGAGGACATCGAGACTTCGGAGGCAGCTCGCGCCAGACCAAAGTCAGTCACCTTCGCCGGGCCATCCGTGGGAATGAGAATGTTCTCGGGCTTGACGTCGCGGTGAATAACGCCGACGCGGTGAGCGGCGCGCAGTGCCTCAAGAATGTCGGTCGTGTAGCGCAGCGCCTGCGGGATCGTGAACGCACCCTGCGCACGCAGTAGTTGGCGCAGGTTCGTGCCGTCGATGAGCTCCATGACGAGGAACCCCTGGCCCGTGACCACGCCCTGATCAAACACAGAGACGACACCGGGATGAACGATGCGTGCAGCGGAGCGCGCCTCGCGCCGGAAACGGGCGACGAAATCCTGCGAGTCCGCCAGGTGCGGGTGCATGACCTTGAGCGCGACGGGGCGATCAAGGCGTTCATCTTGCGCGATGTAGACGGTGGCCATGCCGCCACGCGCCAGCCTGCGCGTCACCCGGTACCGTTCGTCGACGAGGAGGCCGATCAACGGGTCCGTCTGGTCGAATGTCTGTTCATCGCTCACTTGCTCGATTCTATGGGAGTTTTCGCGAAATCACTGGAAGTGCCCACGTCGGTGCGGCGCATGAATGGGGTAGTCTTGCGCTCATGACCAGTGTTGATATCACCGTGCTTCCCACCGACGAGGTCTGCCGTCTCCTCGGCATCGAGGAACGCCGCCTCAAGCAGCTGATTCGCGACCGCGAACTCATCGAAGTGCGCGACGGCAGCGGGGCGCGCGGCGTCCCGCAGGACGTGATCGTCAAGGGTGACAATGGCTGGGAGCCGCTTCCGTCCCTGCAGGGCACGCTGACGCTGCTTGCCGATGATGGCTTCACGGCCGAAGAAGCGGTGGCGTGGCTGTACACCGTTCAGGACGAGCTGGGTGAGCGCCCCATCGACGCGCTGACGTCGGGCCGCCACCACCGAGTCAATCGCATCGCCTCGACGCTGGCCTTCTGAGGCCAGGCGGCCTTCTCAAGCCCGCCTGGCGGTCAGGATCGAGCACAGCTCGCGCAGCATAGTGCGAGCATTCTCATCGAATTCGCTCGCTTCGAGAGCGGCGTCTCCGTCGGCCACGAGGCTCGCAATCTCGGCCTCGTGGGCGGCGCGTCCGTTGCGTTCCACGATGTCGCTAGCAGTCGCGATCTGTCGCGCCGAGGCCTCGGCCACCCCGAGAACGTCGGTGAGGGCGCGTCGCTCGGCGGGGGAGGAGGCCTCCCACGTGAGCGCCAGGAGTGCAGTGCGCTTCCCTTCACGCAGGTCGTCGCCGGCGGGCTTGCCGGTCACCGCCGGGTCTCCGAAGACACCGAGATCGTCATCGCGCAGCTGGAAGGCCAGGCCCCACGGTGTCAGAATCGTCTCGAGGACATCGAGCAGGCCGGCGACGTGATCGAACGATGGCGCTGCGCAGATCGCTCCGAGGAGTGCCGGGTGGACGACCGAGTAGTGAGCTGACTTGTGCAGTGCCACCTCCAGCGAGTCGCTCATGCTGAGTGCATCCGTGCGCTCAGGATCAAGCGGGTTCTGCTCGGCGGAGATGTCGAGGTACTGGCCCAGTGCGACCTCCGCGTGCATGTCGGCGAATCGGCGGGCAAAAGCGCGGGCGCAGTCCTCGGGCAGCGTCAGGGCCTGCTCGTCTGCGGCAGCCGTCGCCGCCGAAAAGAGGAAGTCGCCGACCAAGATAGCGCTGTGCCGACCGAAATCCGTCGACGATCCGATCCACGACTGCGCGGCGTGGTGATCCGCGAGTGTGCGGTGTGGGGTGGGCATGCCGCGTCGTTCGTCCGCTTTGTCGATGATGTCGTCGTGGACGAGGGCGCTCGCCTGATAGAGCTCCAGCGCCGCGCTGAGATGGGGGAGCGACACTTCCTCGATGGGAGTTGCGGAACTGAGCGCGTAGCCCACGTGCGCCATGAGGGCACGGAATCGCTTCCCCCCGGAGACCGACGCAAGGACAGCGCGAGAGAACTCCTCGGATCGGCCGGAATCTCCTGCGCGGGCGAGGAGGTGGGCGAGGCTGGTGGCCGTCGCCTCGTCGATTGATGGACGCAGCGTTGCGAAACTGTCGCTCAGAGTCATACGCCCACTCTAACTGAGGAACGAGTGAGCGGGTGCGCCCAAGGCGGGGGATCCTCACACCTACCGTCAGGAAAACTAAACGGCAAGGCACTAGACTTGGCGCTGGTATGCCGATTTGCGATCGGCTCCGTTGTGCATGCCCATCAATGAAAGGGACCCGTGTGAGTGCATCTCGCGCTTCGGCAAAGGACTCCGCGACGACTGAGGAAACCACGGAGGTGAAGACCCCCGCGAAGAAGACTACGCGCGCCAAGAAGGCTGCTGGCGCGGTCGACGCGGTGAACGCTCCCGCCGAGGAGAAGAAGTCTGCCGCGAAGAAGGCCCCGGCGAAGAAGGCTCCCGTGAAGAAGGCCGCTGGTGCCGCAGAGGCCGCCGAGAAGGCGCCTGCGAAGAAGGCGGCTGCTAAGAAGACGACGAAGAAAACCACCGACGCAGCAGCGGCCTCCGAGAAGGCGCCTGCTAAGAAGACGGCGAAGAAAACCACCGACGCAGCAGCGGCCTCCGAGAGGGCGCCTGCGAAGAAGGCGGCTGCTAAGAAGACGACGAAGAAGACCACCGCCGAAGGGGAGGGCGCGAAGAAGCCCGCCGCGAAGAAGACGCGCGGTCGCAAGAAGAAGGAAGAAGCCATCGTCGAGGAGGTCGTCGAGGAACTCGATGACACGGTTGACGTGGAGTTCGAGCCGATTGGTGAGGACCTTGAGGACCCCGAGCTCGAGACCGACACCGTCGACGACGAAGCCGATGCAGAGGATGAAGCGGACGAAGAGGATCCGAAGCTCGCTGAGGGCGCCGCACTTCGTGAACGTACGAACGATGGCATTCACGTGAAGGGTGGCTTCGTCGTCTCCGATTCCGATGAGACCGACGAACCCGTCCAGCAGGTGACGGTTGCCGGTGCAACGGCTGACCCGGTGAAGGACTACCTCAAGCAGATCGGTAAGGTCTCGCTGCTCAATGCGGAGCAGGAAGTGGACCTCGCCCGGCGTATTGAAGCCGGCCTCTACGCCGAGTACAAGCTGAAGAACCAGGCTGACGAGATGACCAGCCGCGAGCGTCGCGAGCTGCACTTCCTCGCTCAGGACGGTCAGCAGGCGAAGAACCACCTGCTCGAGGCGAACCTTCGACTCGTTGTGTCGCTGGCCAAGCGCTACACCGGCCGCGGTATGCAGTTCCTGGACCTGATCCAGGAAGGCAACCTGGGCCTCATTCGCGCCGTCGAAAAGTTCGACTACACGAAGGGCTACAAGTTCTCGACCTACGCCACCTGGTGGATTCGTCAGGCGATCACCCGCGCGATGGCGGACCAGGCGCGTACGATCCGCATCCCGGTGCACATGGTCGAGGTCATCAACAAGCTTGCGCGTGTCCAGCGCCAGATGCTCCAGGACCTGGGTCGCGAACCTACCCCCGAGGAACTGGCGAAGGAACTCGACATGACCGCCGAGAAGGTCGTGGAGGGTCAGAAGTATGGTCGCGAGCCGATTTCGCTGCACACGCCTCTCGGCGAGGACGGCGACTCCGAGTTCGGTGACCTCATCGAGGACTCCGAGGCCATCGTTCCCGCAGACGCCGTGTCCTTCACCCTGCTGCAGGAACAGCTCCACCACGTCCTGGACACGCTGTCTGAGCGTGAAGCCGGCGTTGTGTCGATGCGTTTTGGCCTGGGTGACGGTCAGCCGAAGACTCTCGACGAGATCGGCAAGGTCTACGGCGTGACGCGCGAGCGCATCCGTCAGATCGAGTCCAAGACGATGTCGAAGCTGCGCCACCCCTCGCGTTCGCAGGTTCTGCGCGACTACCTCGACTGACGCGGAATCGACACCTCCGAGGGCCGGGAACGATTGTTCCCGGCCCTCGTGACAACATCGTCACAATGCGCGTGTGTGCGGGTGGCATCGTCGCGTATTGAGGTTCTCGTAAGGCAGGATAATCACATGCTTGAGGGTGCACTGATTCTTGTTTTGACCGTCGTTTTGGTCCTCGTCGTCGCAGGTGGCGTCGTCGCCGTCGTAGCGCTGTCTCGCCGCAGCGCGGACGAGTGGAAGGGCGTCATCAAGCGAGAGAGCGAGGAGATTGCCGATGAGGTGAAGACCCATCACTCGCTTCCTAAGCGTGCCTCCTCGTCGCCCGACGGGCCCGTGGTTCCACGTACGGCGTCCCTGGACTCGCTCCTGCAAAGCGCTGAGTCGAAGAGCGCCTACTTCGACGCTGACCGTCTGCCCGGCATCGACCGCCTCGAAACGGTGACTGATCGCGTGAGCGTGCGCTTCGACCGTGGCCGCCGCAGCGCTGACGGAGGTGGGGACTCCGCGGCGGAGTCAACGCAGCCGTAAGACAGTGATGCCGCACTCAGGTTTTCTGTCACAAGCGTCCATAGGGGATAATGACCCTATGGACGCTTTTATTTCCACCCTCCAATCGCCGTGGGCAGTCGTTATCGCCCTGGCGGTCGCCGTACTTATCGGCGTCGTTATTCGCCTGGCCGTGAGTTCGCGTCGCCGTTCCGGCCAGGACGTGACCCCTCAACCTCAAGCTCAGGCTCCGCTTGAGGCTCGTTCCGACACGCCTGCCGAGGCGTCGCTTGATGACACGGACCAGCCTCGAGCGGGTCCGGCGGATGCCGTTGAGCCCACGCCTGACCAGAGCCCTGAAGCTCCCGCAACCCCGGCCTCGTCCATCGAGCGCCCCGAACCCGTGCGTGGGCGCATGGAGCGCCTGCGCGAACGTCTCGCGTCTTCCGGCTCGCTGGGTCGTGCGATTCTCGGCGTTCTCAGCCGCGGCCAGCTCGGTGCCGCCGACTGGGAGGAGATCGAGGAGTCTCTCCTCATCGCCGACCTCGGCCTTGAGGCCACTGACACGCTGATGGAAGCCCTCAAGCGTCGCGTCGCGGTCGAGTCGGTGACGGACGAAGCGCGCATCCGCGAGATCCTTCGCGAGGAGCTCCTGGCCCTCGTCGATCCCTCGATGGATCGCTCTCTCAACCTTGAGCGCCCCGAGGTCGACGGCTCCGCTAAGCCCGCCGTCGTCCTGATGGTCGGTGTGAACGGCACCGGAAAGACCACGACTGTCGGCAAGCTCGCGCGCATCCTCGTTGCGGAAGACAAGTCTGTGATCCTGGGTGCCGCCGATACCTTCCGTGCCGCCGCCGCCGACCAGCTCGCCACGTGGGGTGAGCGAGTCGGCGTCGATGTTGTGCGCAGCGACCGCGAGGGTGCCGACCCGGCCTCCGTTGCTTTTGAAGCCGTGCGTGAGGGCGTCGAGCGTGACGTCGACGTCGTTCTCGTCGACACTGCGGGACGCCTGCAGAACAAGTCCACGCTGATGGACGAGCTCGGCAAGATTAAGCGCGTCATGACCAAGCAGGCACCGGTCTCCGAGGTCCTTCTGGTGCTTGATGCCACTACCGGCCAGAACGGCATGAAGCAGGCCGAGGTCTTCGCGGAGGCCACCGGCGTGACTGGCATCGTTCTGACGAAGCTCGACGGGTCCGCCAAGGGTGGCATCGTCGTCTCCGTCCAGCGTGCGTTGGGCGTTCCGGTGAAGTTCGTTGGCCTCGGCGAGGGTGCCGACGATCTGGCACCCTTTGATCCGCAGGGCTTCGTCGACGCGATTGTGGGTTCCGCGCAGGGCTGAACCCCACCACCATGACGAGTACCTCGGCCCCGGTGAGGCGACTCCCGGGGCCGAGGTGCGCTAACCTGTGCCTAGTACAGCCGCCATCTTTGGAGTAAACACGTGTTTGGAAACCTGTCAGATCGTCTGAGCCAGTCGTTCCGTAGCCTGCGCAGCCGTGGCGTCCTGACCGAGTCGGACGTCGATCACGCGATTTCCGACATTCGTCGCGCCCTCATCGACGCGGACGTTGCGCTCCCCGTCGTTCGCCAGTTCACCACGCAGGTGCGCGAAAAGGCCTATGGTGCGGCCCGCTCTAAGGCTCTCAACCCGGGGCAGCAGGTTGTCTCCATCGTGCACGAGGAACTCGTCGAGATCCTCGGTGGTGCCACGCGCGAGCTGACCTTCGCCCAGTCCGGCCCCACCGTCTTTATGCTCGCCGGCCTCCAGGGTGCCGGTAAGACCACCCTCGCCGGAAAGCTGGGTAAGTGGCTGCGCGAGGAGGGCAAGACCGTCCTGCTCGTCGCCTCCGACCTCCAGCGCCCCAATGCCGTCCAGCAGCTTCAGGTTGTCGGCGAGCGCGCCGGCGTCAAGGTGTGGGCGCCCGAGCCCGGCAACGGCGTTGGCAACCCGGTCGAGGTCGCGAGGAGCGGCGTCGAGTTTGCCCGCCAGAGCGGCATCAACGTGGTCATCGTCGATACTGCGGGCCGTCTCGGTGTCGACCAGGAGATGATGGACCAGGCGATCGCGATCCGCGACGCTGTCAACCCCCACGAGATCATGTTCGTCCTCGACGCCATGGTCGGCCAGGACGCCGTCTCCACGTCGACGGCGTTCCGTGACGGCGTCGGCTTCACGGGCGTCGTCCTGTCCAAGCTGGACGGCGACGCGCGCGGTGGTGCAGCGCTGTCCGTGCGCGGCGTGACCGGCGCGCCGATCCTGTTTGCCTCGACGGGCGAGGGCCTCGATGACTTCGAGCGCTTCCACGCCGATCGTATGGCCGGCCGCATCCTCGACATGGGTGACATCCTCACCCTTATCGAGCAGGCCGAAAAGAAGATGGACGCCGAGGAGGCGGAGAAGGTCGCGGCCAAGGCGATGGCCGGCCAGCTCACCCTCGGTGACTTCCTGAGCCAGCTTCAGCAGATCAAGAAGCTCGGCTCGATGAAGAAGATGCTCGGTATGATCCCGGGTGCCGCGCAGATGCGCGAGCAGATTGAGAACTTCGACGAGCGCGAGGTCGACCGCGTCGAGGCCATCGTTCGCTCGATGACCCCTGCCGAGCGCGAGGACGTGTCGATCCTTAACGGCTCGCGTCGCGCGCGTATCGCCCGCGGTTCTGGTACCACAGTGACCGAGGTCAACCAGCTCGTGCAGCGCTTCGAGGCCGCGCGCGAGATGATGGCGCAGATGGGCCAGATGGGTGGCGGCGTTCCCGGCATGGGCGCACTGCCCGGCCGTGGTGGCAAGGCCAAACAGAAGGCCAACGCGCGTAAGGCGCAGGCCCAGCGTGCTCGCATGAAGAAGAGCGCGCGCTCGGGTAACCCCGCGAAGCGCCGCCAGCAGGAGCTCGAGGCCATGCTGCCCCCGTCCGAGCGCAGCGCGCCTGCGGGCTCATCCTTCGGCGTTGCTCAGGAGGCGCCCGCTCCGCGTCCGACGATCGACGATCTGCCGGACGACGTCAAGCGCATGCTCGGCCAGCTCTGAGGCATGGCGTTCTCGGGCCTCGCCCTGTGGGCGGATAGCGCATCCGAGCGCCCGTCGTGGGTGCGAGGCACATGGTGCGTCGACGGGGGAGTGATCCGCCGCGTCTCCGACGAAACGCAGGCTCCTTCGGTCGGTGTCATTGTGCCCGGCATGGTGGATACGCACTGCCACATCGGCTACTCGGAGACCGGTTCGGTGTCCGAGGCAGAGATGGTGGAGCAGGCTCGGATAACGCTCGCGAGCGGAGTCACCGTCGTACGCGACTGTGGCGTGCCGGTTGATAACTCGCCAGCGGCTCGCGCAACCGGCCTGCACCTCATTCGGTGTGGTCGCCATGTTGCGCGCCCGAAGCGCTACATGCGAGACCTGCCGCTTGACGTCGACGATCAGCGCGAGCTCCCCGCTGTGCTCGCTTCGATGGCACACTCCTTTGACGGGTGGGTCAAGATCGTCGGAGACTGGATCGACCGCAGCGCCGGGGCCGACTCGGACCTCATGCCCCTGTGGGACCCCGCCGTGTTGACGGACGCCGTTGCCGCCGTTCACGAGGCCGGGGCGAGGATCGCAGTCCACGCGTTCTCGCACCGCGTCATCGACTCGCTCATCGAGGCCGGCGTTGACGACATTGAACATGGCAGCGGTATCGATGCGGATCAGGCCAGCGAGATTGCCGCACGCGGTATCGCGGTGACCCCGACGCTGCGCCAGGTCGAGCTCTTCAAGGACTTTGCCGCCCAGGCGGGGGCGAAGTATCCCGTTTATGCGGAGACGATGCGGGGCATGTACGACACGCGGCGCTCCCACTTCCAGATGCTCGTCGACTCTGGTGTCCTTCTCCTCATGGGAACCGACTCGGGCGGCTACCAGGCTCACGGCACGATCGCCGGCGAGCTTGACCTGTGGCTCCAGTGGGGCGCGCCCGCGCAGTTTGCGATCGATGCGGCGACGTGGGTGAGCCAGCGCTACCTCGGCTACCCCGGCCTCGTCGAGGGCGGTCCCGCTGATTTCCTCATCCTGGACGAGGATCCGAGGGACAACCCGACGATCCTCGCGAAGCCCGCGCGCGTGACGGTGGGCGGAACGTCTGTGTGGGAGCGTCCGTCCGCCTGAGCTCATGGCAGTGATCGATTTAACCGATTCGCACGACACGGCACTCGCTCCTGACTTGGGATTGAGGGGCGAAATGTGGCATAATCGCTAGCTGTACCCGGCGGTTCGTAGACCCTCTCACTGCGTGCCGTCGCGTCCCGGTCCAATGCGACCCCTGTGTTTCCCACCTCGGGACGCAAAGGTCCACACCAATTCTGAAATGGAGAGACCACTCAAGTGGCAGTTCGAATTCG
>QWCT01001422.1_pt1 | contig 12060 bp, 20 predicted proteins | sample 1972681 | NCBI WGS metagenome assembly QWCT01 (sample SAMN09866701, study PRJNA288562) | Human oral metagenome isolate pre3_saliva, whole genome shotgun sequencing... | isolation source: mouth | host: Homo sapiens | place: USA: California | reverse complement strand
ACAGGTACTCCCTTTTGCTTGCATAACTTTTGATACATTTGAATCATGTCACGTAGCGGTACACGAGGGTCTGCGTAAATTGATGCATCTATGTCATTACGTAAACCATCGTTAATCATCTCCATCTGATGTTCATTAAATCGAGGGTCTGCATAAAGTGATACGTCACGACCGTGTTCTAAGCCATCACAAATTTGATGCATTTGCCATAAGTTATACTCTGGTCTTGCGTAAATAGAAACGTCGAAATTGTTCTTTAAGCCCCAACGAATACAATCTAATTGATCTTCTGAGAAATAACCGTCTTCGTAATACTTCATCAAAGTATCGATTGATAAATTATTCATCATTTTCATTTTATCACCTATTATAGCTTTCTGTGCACTGTGAGCATCTCTAAATTGAGATCTTTATCAAACGTCGGATTGAAGAAATATCTAAGGATATATCTAGGAAGATCGAGTGATTTTGAACGCAAACGTTTAAAAAATGTTAATACTTTTCGAATAAATCTCATTTTAACGTTTGAATAGTTTACTTTTGCGTACTTCGTTACATCAATTTTCTCACGAACGCCGAGTATAATTTCAACAAGTTGTGATTTGTTGAATAATTCCGGATCAAAATATTTTCGTTCTAAACCTGCTTTTGTGCACTCAGCAATCACTAAAATTTGAATCATTCTAAATTGTTTACTTTTCAACCAGTCAGCATCAACATTTGCCATCAGAGCAAATCGATAAGCTTGCATAGTGAGAAAATCATAGTGAATGTTACGATATACAGAAACATCGAGACCAAGTTGAACACCATTCATAATTTCATAAATTTGATAACTATCGTAACCTTGTTCGATAAGCGATTCTTCTAAACGTTCTTCACTAATGTTATTCATCAACTTCATGTCGTTAACCTCTTTCTAATAGACTTTTGTAATGCTAATCGTATTTCTTTCATTTGTTCTGCACTAATCGAATCATCGAGATACTGAGTGACATCTACTTTGTCGACTAAACCGAGTCTAATTTGATGCATTTGTTGCCATGAATAGTTATGACTTGCATAAATTGTAAAATCTAAACCTTGAACATAACCACGATGAATTTGATCAAATTGTAATTGAGTGAACTTCATTTTCTTATATACATTATACAAATTTTCTTGACTCAAATTATTGATACACTTCAATCAAAATATCCTCCCAACCTGTTTCACGATTCTGAACGATTTTCCAATATTCATCATATTTCTCAGGAGGACAATCTCGTTTAAATCGTAAATCATTCATCTTTCTCAACATGTCTTCATAAGTCATGTTCGGTTTGAGTAATTCGCGTACGTCAAAACCTTCTGTTAAACAATCTCTCAATTCTTGCATTTGGAAACTATCATACTGCGGTTTTGCGTAAACGCTTACGTCAATGCCGTGTCGTAAACCAATTCTGATTTGATACATTTGACAATAGTCAAATTCTGGTGAAGCATAATAAGATACATCAAGGCCTTGTTCGACGCCTTGTTTAATTTCGTCTAATGCGTTTGGTTCAAACTCACCTGAGTTTACACAATATTCATATAACGCATATCCTGTTAAGTTATTCATCAATTTCATATAATCATCAAATTTCCTTATTTAATCTCATTTGCTCACGAATGAGTCTCATCATGTGTTCTGAATAGATCGGATCGGCGTATATACTTATGTCTTCACCGTTTATTAGACCGTTTCTAATCTCAATCATTTGTTCTTTGTTATATCGATGATCTGCAAAGTTCGAAACGTCTTCACCGTTTGCTAAACATTTTTCTAGAAATTCCATTTCTGACGCAGCAAATCGTTCGTCATAATAAATCGACACATCAACATTGTCAATAAGACCTCGTTTAATTGCATTCAATTGAGCAATGTTTAATCGTTGCAAATTCAGTTGTGAAATATCAAACTCTAATCGTAGCATATCACACAGCGTTTTCATCAACAGTGGTCTTAAGAATGAAAATGCATATTTCGAAGCATCTACTCCGCAATCGATTCCTCTTAGAATCTCTTCTTTTTGCTGTTCTGAAAATGCATTTCCCCAATCAGTATTTAAAAGTTTGTTTCGCAAACTAATATTATTATCTAGTTTCATCATAATTCTCCGTTTATTTCTTAGAAGCTCGTTTAGCGCGTTCTTTTCTCATCTTTGCACAATATCTTTCAAATAGTCCGAAAATTTCTTCAAATTCTTCATCACTACTTTGATACATAAAATCGAACATACTGTCAATAGTCTCTAAAATCGCCGCAGCTTTGTAATTATCTTCGAATCGCAAATCTGAGTTTCTATATATATTCATATCAAAACCAAGTTTCATAAACTCTTGAGCAGTACTCATTTGTGTAGAACTCATTTTAACGTCATCAAACTCAGATGCATCAAGACCGTTTTCTAAACCATATACGATTTGTCTAAGTTGGTTTTCTGTATATTCACCTGACGTATATTTTGTCATGTCAAAACCTTGTTTTAGACCCTTTACGATTTCTCGCATGTGTTCAGCCGCTAATGTCGTTTTTGCATAAATCGACACATTCAAGCCAATGTCTAAGCCTTGTCTAATGAGACGTAGTTGGTATTTATTAAATTGATTAGCCCAATCAGTGTTTAACAATTGTTCGATTTGTAAATTATTTGCTAATTTCAATGTTATCTCTCCATTTATCTAGAACCTTTAATGCAAAGTTAAATGCTGTTTCGTTCCAGTTGTAGCAACTTTGCACTTGTTCAATGATTTCGATGTGTCTCTTTAAGTTATCATACGATAATTTGAGTGTCGCTAATTCTTTAACATACGGTTTTCTAATATATTGTACTAACTCTCGCATCTCTTTCGTAGTATACTGCGGTTGTGCGAGTAATGCAATGTTTTCTTCGTATTGCGTATTATTAAATTCATATAGAACTGCTAAAATGACTCCCATTTGATCATCTGAAAATATTGGTTTGTGGTAATACTTCACATTTAAGTTATTTTCTAAACCGACTAAAATACGTTTAAGTTGATATTCGTCATAAATCGGGTTTGCGTATTTCGACATGTCAATGTCTTTGCTAATCGCATCATAGAGTACTTCTAACTGACGTTCATCAAATTCTGATTCATCATGTGTACGAAACGTTAGATTTTGTAAGTCTAAGCTATTCATCAATTTCATCTTCGTTATCTCTCCATCGATTAATATTTCTTACAGCAAAATCAAGAGCAAACGGACTATAATCATACAATTTTTGCACTTGCTCAATCACTTCGAAAAGTTTAGTTAATGTATGATACGGTAATTTTTGTTTTGCTAATTCTTTCGCTTCTGGTAATTTAGTATATTCTCGTAAGTTATGCATCTCTGACGTACTATATTGCGGCTGAGCGAGTAAGACGACATTCTCGCCTCGAGGTGTACCTTGATATTCTCGTAAGAAGTCCATAATTGTTTCCATTTGAAAGTTCGAGAAAGCAGGGTCTGCGTAGTAAGATACATCAATATTGTTTAATAAACCTAAGAAAATGATATTCAATTGTCGCGGGTCGTATTTTGGATCTGCATACTGCGTAATGTCTACGCTATGCTTAATTGCTTTACGCAATACTTCTAATTGCTGCTCATTAAATTCTGACACATGATGTTTAATAAACATGGAGTTCTTAATTGATAAATTATTTTGTAATTTCATGCTAAATCTCCTATAATCTTTATTCTCATTAATCATTATATCATATATCAAAAGTATGTACATACACATAATAAAATCAACCTTAGTCACGTTGCATTTGCAAGATGAGCAAGGTTGATTGTTAATTATGCTACACGAGACGATCTGCGTTTCTCGACTTCTAAGTCTAAACGAATTTTGAACATATCGTACCATTTTAATTCTGGTTTAGCAAACTCACTTACGTCGATTCCACTTTGTAACCCATTATAGATTTCTTTCATTTGACGACCGTCAAACTTAGTTGAATTATATTTCGTAATGTCGTAGCCGTTCTTTAGCCCTAAGCGAATCATGCACATTTGATCTGCATCGTATTTCGTGTCAGCGTATTTAGAAATGTCAACTTTGTCGACTTCACCTAATAGAATTTGTTCCATTTGATCTTTGCTAAACTTAGGGTCGTTAAAACTAGAAATGTCAATGTCGTCATCTAAGCAATCATCAATAAATTTCATTTGAGAGTATGTGTATTTAGGATTGATGTACTGACTAACATTCTCGCGATAAATCATAGAACGCATTAATAATTCCATTTGACCGTACGTATATTGATTATCAAGAATAATCGAAACATCGTGACCTTTTTGATAATAGTCTTTAATGACGTCTTGTTGTTGTTTTGTGTATTTATTCATATATTTATCATCTTCTACTAACACGTTAGTTGCTACTGAATTCATTAGTTTCATTGCTGATCTCTCCTTTAGTTTGTTTCTTAATTATAAACCGATTGCGTCTTTAATGTCTTCAACTTTTATTTTATTACTTGCATACTCACTAACGTCTTCATCAAACTCATAACCTTTACGAATTAATTGTTGACGCTTGATTGTTAAATTAACGGGTATTTTTCTAGATGGATCCGGAAAATTATTTCGCACACAGCTTTCATATATTGAAATAAACCATAATAATAAGTTATCTCTAGACGGGTATTTATGAGTCTTACAATGCTTATCTAAACTTTCAAGCATATGTTTCACGTCGTATCCTCTTTTAATGATCTTCTTATAACTATCTAAACTGCTCTTTTCCCAAGGTCGATCAAACTCATCTGTTAAAATGCTATACGGATAAATATTAAAAACGACGTTAGTGTCGACTAACGATTTAATGTCTAAAGTATTTGCTAGTTTCATGCGTTTGCACCTCGTTTATTTGATAGATTAATAATATCATAATCGTCAATTATGTACATAGGTAAAACGCTCAGAAAGTAAATCAGTATAACATTTTGAGCAGTTTTAGAAAATAAAAACGAGCCAATTGAATGACTCGCTATTTGTCGATAAATTCTACTTTCATTGTTTTCGAAGTGTGTTTATTCCATTGATCTAAATTTTTAAGTAAGACTAATGCTTCTAGCATTTCTTTTACATCAATTGCGGGCATTTTGTTGTTTGCGTAGATTGACGCATCGATTCCTTCTTGATAGCCCTTCACTACATAGTGACGTCGGTTCTTTGATAAGTTAACAGGTACCATATGAGACGGATCGGGAAAATCATGTCGCAAACATTCTATGTATACATTATGAAAGAATATTAATAGAGTTACATGATTTTCTCTCTTGTACGTTTTGCAAAATTTTTCTACCTCAAGTAACACATGTCGCAAGTCCCAACCTTTCTCGTAGACACACTTAAACGTATTAACCGTTGAATGATGCCAACTTTCAGTAAACTCTTCTAAAATAACGTTATATGGATATGCTTTAAACGCTTGATCGACTGTTAAATTATTTGTTAGTTTCATAGATTACACATCTCTCTTTCTAATTGTTCTCTAATTTCACGCATCTGTAGCCAATGTATATCTTTGTCTGCGTAACGAGATACGTCAAGTTCTTGCACTAAGCCTGTGTAAATCTCGTCAACTTGCGACCAGTCGTAGCAGTCGTTTGTCAGATACGTAATGTCAAGATTTTTTACCAAGCACTCTATAATCATTTTAATTTGGTGCGGTGCAAAATTAACATTTGCGTAAAGTGACGGGTCGAGACAGAGCGTTAGACCGCGTTTAATTTCTTTTGCTTGAGCGTAAGAAAGACCGTTTTGTCGATACATTTCTAATTGAGTGTCAATTGCTAAATTATTTGTCAATTTCATATAGTGTGCACCTCTCATTTGATAAATATATTATATCACAAAGTACAAACATGTATAGGTACTGATTTTTATAAACAATATTCAAATCTTCTGTCGTACAATTCTCAACTTTCTTCAAAGAAACTCTCGTTTTACAAGAATGCACTAACATAGCTAGTACCATTAACTTAACCGTTAGTGGTCTAGGTATACTAGACATCCTAACAAATAGTTTTTACGATTGAGTTTGCGTATTTTATAGCATCATTATACGCAAATTCTTTATAGATTTTCTTCATGATCTGGAATGAAGCATTAACATCTGCATTAATTCGTTTCGAATTATTTGATAGAAATAAACCACGATATTTTCTACGTGATTTATCATAACATTCTTTTATTGGTAATTCATTATCTAAGAATGAAGTACCTGATGTGTAACTTTCGTTAACTTGCATAAACGTAATTCCCGCTGATTCAGCTTTATACTTAATCATCTCTATTAATCTAAATAAAGGGACTTGTACAAAATTCTTGAGCTTATTGTTGATCTTCTGTCCGGTATTTTTTCCTACAATTACTGTAGAAACTCCTCTCTGAGATAAATCATTGATAATTGCTCGAGATAGTTTGTGAAGCCGATCTTCGATTAGACCAGAATACTTCTCTGAGAATCGTTTTCTTCTTTTCGAGGTATGTTTATTCTGAGTTTTCTTAAGTACAGATGTGTATTCTGACGTGATTCGATTAAACTCTTTGTTGATTTTTACTAAGTCACTACGATATAGAATTGGTTCGTCTTGCTCAGAAAATGTTACTGTTGCTAAATTCTTTAACCCGATGTCGATTGCAGCTACTTTATTAGACTTTTGAGAAAACGTCACATCTTCTTCCTCATAGATTACATATACAAGAAAATAATCGTTTCGCGGCGCGAAAACGACTTGACAGATGTTCTTCGCAGAATGCGTTCGTAGTGTGATAGAAAGTTTATTATCAAAAGTTTTTGAAGCAATCACTATTGTTTGACCCGTTAGTCTTACAGATTGATTTGTGAAAATCACGTGAAATCTCTCACCCGATTTTCGAAATTTTGGAAACTTCGGTCTACCTGTGTATTTCGTCGGGTTTTTCTTATAATCTTTAATACTCGCAAAATAACTTCTCAAATTTTGTTGAAATAATCTAAGAACTTGTTGAGCACTCTTTGCATGACCAAAAGATCGATAATTATCATATTCGTCTGGAAAGCTTTTCATGACTTTATCAAGAGTTTTAAGATCTTCTGATAAATTTTCAGAATTCTTTGCAAAATATACACATTGATTATATAAATTATTCGCTTTTCTCGACATATCATCTAGCTTAGAATACATCGGATGAGACTTATAAATTTTATGTTTCTCTGTGCGTTTCATCAGTATTCTCCTTTTTGATGAAGTAGTACTTCAACTGTATGAGTTGAATATTTGTTGAACTCATCAAGAGTGTCTTGTTTTGCTAAAATCAAGAAGTTTTTAAATGCGAACATCGTATTTACATTCATCTTTTGATTTGCATAGATCGACGCGTCGATGCCTTTACGATAGCCTTCAAGCACGTAGTCGCGTCTCTTAGGCGACAAATTAAACGGTATTAGTAGCGACGGATCTGGCAACTCGTGTCGATGAGGCCAATGATTTGCATATATGTCACTGAAGAAGTCAATGTTGTCGTAAATACTAATTGATTCATCTTCTTTTGCAGCTTCATGTAATCGAACTAACATTTCTTGAACCTGAAAACCTTCAAGATGAGCACGTTTAAAGATACGAACGTCGCCTTCATATATAGAATCATGTTGCGAACGATATTCGTGTAAAAGCGTAAATGGATATGTGTTGAATGATTGTTCTTTTGATAGATTATTTGTTAATTTCATTTATTCGAGTCCCCTTAATTTCATAATATTCAACTCATCAATGTAACGTTTCACCATGCTATTGCTGTGTTTTTGCTGATCTGCTAGTTCAGCGTATTCGTCAAATTTGCTCATAACATCGTCTGAGTTTTCGCACGTCGAAAAGTCATAGTCTTTAAGCATCATCATAATCATGGTTCTAAAAATGTTTGTGTGGCATTCTAATTGAAGCATTACGTCTATATTTACATTCTTCTCAACGAATAGCGACATATCTTTCATGCTAACGAGCGTATTTTTGCGATGAACGAATGCGTCAACATATTTTTCTAGCGACGGATCTTGTAGCAAACCAACTTTGATCTCTTTCATGATTCCATGCGCGTAATCAGGGTTAGCATATGCTTCTGCATTAATACCGAGTCGAGCGCCATCAAGAATCTCTGCACACTGTTCTGGATAGAACTTGTCACCCCATTCAGTATTCATTCGTTGTTCGATGCTTAGATTATTCATCAATTTCATCTGAAAAACTGTCTCCTTTTCGCTTGATCATCTCTGTAATATCTGAACCAACTGTCGTTCTCATAAGCGTGTGTTGCATGCGCATGATAAGTTTTCATAAACTCAGTTGTTGTTTTACAATGCGAAAAGTCATAATTCTCTTGAATGAGCATTTCGATCTCACTAAACGCATCATTACTACACTGAAGTTGCGTAATGACATGAATGTCTACGTCATGTTTCACGCATTCATTTACAAGAAAACCGAATGTCATAGGACGACGACGATTGATATAAGCATCGAGATATTCTTTTAAAGAGTGCTCTTCTAAAGAAGGGTTTTTCAATAGTACTTCTTTTATTTCTCTCATTACTGTATTGTCATAATCTGGTTTAGCATATAGTTCTGCATTAATACCTCTTCGAGCACCATCGAGAATCTCTGCACATTGCATCGGGTCAAACTGATAACCCCATTCAGTATTCATACGTTGCTCGAGTGTAAGATTATTTGATAATTTCATTACTGCGCACCACGTTGAGATTCGTACCATTTAGCCATTTGTTCATACGAAATCGATGGATCTAAAATCGGAGTTACATCATAGCCTTTCACTAATGAGTTTCGAATCATGACCATTTGTCGATCTTCATAGTCAGGGTTAGCAAAAAGAGACACATCGACGCCTTTTTGTAGACCAATTAAAATTTCACCCATTTGACACCAGCTAAACTTTGGATCAGCATAAATAGATACATCATAACCTTCTTCTAAACCGCGTCTGATGTATTCCATTTTCATTCCGCTAAATTTAGGAGATGCATAAATGCTTACATTAAGGTCTTTCATAAGACCGTCGCTAATCTGCGTCATTTGTTGGTAGTTAAACTCAGGGTTTGCAAACACTTCTACGTTAAGACCATTGTTCAAACCGCGTCTAATTAATTCTAATTGATCTCCGTTAAATTGATTAGCCCAATCTGTTTCTAATAGATGTTTAATATCTAAACTGTTTGTTAATTTCATTTTCGTTGTTCTCCTTTATTTCTCATCTAAAAACTCACCGGTGTGTAAATCGACAAAATCTTCTAATTTAATTAATGCAACAAATCTATCACCAGTCAATCCTGCTTGAGATTGCGCGTTAAACTTATAAGAAATATTATACAGTTTACCTGCTTGCGTTTTCGGAATCTTATTTGTAGCCAATAAGTATTTCAAAATGTCTTTCATTGCGTTATGATCTTTCGAATTGCAATGCAATAAACACACAGTTGATTCTCTTTGATAACTTGTGTCAACTCGACCTGAATCAAGAGCGCCATATTCAATAGCGTCTACTAGATACTGAATTAGATCTTCGGTAAATTCGTTAGGTGCGTAAATTTGCCAGAACCCGTCAAATTCGCTATAATGCGGGTTTAATTCTACAAACGACCAGTTCATTAAATCGAATATTTCAATATTATCACTTTTTCTAATTGTCTTTTCAAAATCTTCTGCTCTTTTTCCACCGTTTGCTTTTGCAAGTTGAGTGTACTTATCAGTCATTGGATGATACCCTCTAACCATATTTTCTTCACCTCAAGCGTATCTTATCATATTTTCTCAAAATGTACATACGAAAATAGCAGTTTAGCGCATAAGAATATATGCTTTAAACTGCTATTTTGATAATTATAAATGACTTTGATCTTCAGAATCTTCTTGCATTTGACGCTGAACGTCTTTTAAGTCACATTCATCTTCTCGTAAGTTTCTTCTACGATAGTCTGTGAATAATGTCGATACGATCTCGTCGTCGCTTGTATTTTCTAGCCAATCAGCGAATGATACTACTTTTCTATCCATTGCGTAATGCTTTCTCCGTTACTGAAAACTTATAAAAAGCTATGAACTCTTATGTTTCATTCCTATTTCAATGAGTATGCTTTGATAATGAAATTCTTCAAATACTACTCACAAGTTCTTGTACTCTCCATAGGCGTAAATTCCCGATTAACGTTCGGTACATACCTATGATCACGTAAAAGTGTTATACCATAGATTGTCTCAACACATTTTCTCCGCATGCTTTTAGATTTAAACTTGCCTGAAAATCTCTATTGATGGTGTTTCCACATTCACATTTGTAGATTCTATCTGATAGTTTCAAATCTTTCTTAATCATGCCACAACAACTACATAATTTAGAGCTTGGAAAGAATCTGTCTGCAATAATTACTGGAATATGATTCCATGCGGACTTATATTCGATCTGTCTTCTAAATTCATAAAAGCTTTGTTGTTGCACAGCTTTGGATAAATGTCTATTCTTCATCATTCCACTTACATTTAGGTCTTCGATACAAATAAAACTTGGTTTTCGTTTTATAATCTCAGATGTTGTTTGATGTAAATGATTACGACGAATATTTGTTAATCGTTTCGTTAATGTTAAAAGTTCTTTTTCTCTTTTTATAATGTTACTTGTTTTCTTGTAACGGTCTCCTTTCTTATTCATATTATATTTTCTTGATACAGAACGTTGTAACCTACGTTTCTGTTTTTCGAGTTTCTTAACTCGTTGTGTTTTATTAATATTTTGATAAGTGTTTCCATCAGAACAAATTGCTAAATCTTTCAGCCCTAAGTCGATTCCAACGCCTTCGTTTGACGAAATATTAAGTTTATCATCAACTTCTATGCTAACTGATACGTACCAATAGAGTCCGTCGTAAGTAAAACGCGGATTCATATACTTACAGTTAGTAGGTATTCTTCCTTTTTCACAAAGTTTGATCCAGTTTAATCGTTGTTTGTTTCGTTTCTGACTCATTGGAAAACCTTCGACTTTTACATGAGTATCAGTAAATCGAATTTTAAAGCCGTCTTGAAAGAAGGATTGTTTAGAACGTTTCTTACTCTTAAACTTTGGATATTTAGCTCGTTTCTTGAAAAAGTTTATGTAAGCGTTACACGCTTCTTTAATCGCTTGTTTAGTGACGTCACTACTTACTCTGTTTAACCACTTATATTCAGGACGTTTCTTTAATTGAGTAAATTCTCTTCGCAATTTACCGTCTAGTAAGAATTTATTTCCTTGACTATAATTTTCTTGCTCTCGAGCGATAGCCCAGTTGTAAGCAAATCTTGCACATCCTGCATACTGAAACACTCTAGTCAGTTGTTTATTATTTGGTCTCAGACGTACTTTTATTGATTTTATCATACTTTATTTATCACAACCTTACACTTGCAAATATAGATGCTCTTTTACAGATTGCGCATAATGACTATCGCAATGCTTTCTCTTTCTCACTCAATTGTAATAATTGTTGTTGCATAGTCCCTTCTAATCGATTTAATTCAATCTCAGCTGCTTTGCGACGCATACGTCCTTCTTGTTGAATTTGTAATGTTTCTTCTAAAGTCTCGATTAAGTTTTGTTGAGTTTTTTGTAATGTTTCCAAGTCAATGATGCCTCTTTCATTTTCACGAGCTGTTTCGATTGTTGAAATTTTCAACATTTCAGAGTTCTTTTGAATCAACTGATTTGTCGTTTCAGACACTTGGCGTTGCGCTGTCACTGCATCCTTTTGGCGAAGCAATGTCATCGCAATGGCAATTTGGTTCTTCCATAAAGGAATCGTTGTCGTAATAGAGGATTGAATTTTTTCCGCCAATGTTTGGTTCGTATTTTGAATCAAGCGAATTTGTGGCGCTTGTTGAATCGTCATTTGACGCGTCAATTTCAAGTCATGATTTCTCTTTTCAAGACGATCCAGGAATTGATGTAAGTCGTTGACCACTTGCACATCCATTTGGTCTCCT
>QWCT01003166.1_pt1 | contig 12080 bp, 8 predicted proteins | sample 1972681 | NCBI WGS metagenome assembly QWCT01 (sample SAMN09866701, study PRJNA288562) | Human oral metagenome isolate pre3_saliva, whole genome shotgun sequencing... | isolation source: mouth | host: Homo sapiens | place: USA: California | reverse complement strand
GGTGCGTATGCCATTAGCTGAAACACAGATGGCAACGGTGCTCAGTAATGCTGACCCTGACGGAAAGGGTCGTGTTCGTGTGCGTATGAACTGGCAGACAGATGGTATGCAGACAGGTTGGGTGCGTGTGATGACACCAGATGGCGGTAGCAGTAGTGACGTAAAGAGCAACCGCGGTTTTGTATTTATCCCAGAGGTAGGCGACCAAGTCCTCCTCGGCTTCCGCCATGGAGACCCTGCAAGACCATATGTTATGGGTAGCCTGTTTAATGGAACAACAGGTGGTGGCGGTGGTCAAGGCAATAACTGCAAGAGCCTTACCACACGAAGTGGTAGTTCTCTCAAGCTTGATGATTCTGCAGGTAGCGTAACACTACACGATAAAGGCGGTGTAAGCATGAACTTTGATGGTGGAGGAAATTTATCTATAACATCTAAAATTTCTCATACTGTTAATTCTGGGGAAATAGCCAAGATTAATGTTGGAGGGAAAAAAGATAGTCCCCCTATGTCGGCTTTAACAATGGATAACAAAGGCGTTATAGATTTAACTGGACAAAAGCGTATTACATTTAAGGTTGGCGATAGCAGCATTATAATGTCAGCAGATGGCAATATAACTATTAGCTGCAAACAATATAAAATAGACGCAGAAGTTAATACAGAAATTAATGTAAGAGAAAGTTATTTGCGTTTGTATCCTACTCTAGCTTTTTTACATAGTAAGACAATGACACAACTAAACAGTGAGAATGTTATTAATGTGCATTCTGGGAAAGTTATTCATATAAATGGACAAAAATTTGTGAATATAAAGGGTAAGTTAATCAAGCTAAATTCATAATATAATGGGGAAAGGTGCTGCTCGAAAGGGAATTGATATAGCAGGACATTCTGGTCTTATAAATACAGGTAGTGACAATGTATTAATAGATGGATATCCTGCTGCTAGGAAGGGGGATGGCTTTATATGTCCGTCAGCATTCCATAATGGAAGTGGTATCATCATGGGAGGGTCAACATCTGTTCTTATAAATGGCAAACCTGCAGCAAAAATAGGTGATGAAACAATTTGTGGTGTACAAGCTCTTCCAACAGTAGGTGTAAAGGCTGCACAAGAAAACATTTTATTTGAGCCAATGCTTGCCAATCAGAATTATTCTAATGATAGTTATGTAAGAGCATTTGGACTACAAGGAAGCTTGACTGATGAGAACGCTAATGGCATATATGATACTTTCAATTTTGATGCTCCTCTTATTTTAGATACAAAATACAATTCTCCAAATTGGGAGCCATTTGGAGAAGGTAACGGTGGAGTTGGTGTTGGTGTTGGTTACTCGGTTGGACACGCTAAAATAAAGGCAGGTCTTTATGGTGATGGGGTATACGGATCTGAAGCAGAGGCAGAGGCTGGTATTACAGGGCTACATCATGAAGCAAATGTACATATTGGGAAAGAGGGTGTATTATATGGTAATACAGCAGGATATGCAGATGTTGGCTATGCAGAAGCAAATGCCAAAGGAGAGTATATTGCCAATTGGGAAGAAAAAAGAATAGGAATGCAAACGGAGCTTGGTGCAAAAGCAGGTGTTCTTGGATTAAAATGTGATTTGTCAGTAACTTTATCATTAAAGCCAATAACAAATTTCATAACAAATGCTGCTGAATATATAAGTAATGTATTAGGGTTTATTGCACCTAAAGATGGAATCGTTTTAACGGGAAGTTCAACTGTAATAATTGGAGGGTAAAAAATATGAGAATTATTTTATTCATCATGTTAGTCTTTGTATTTTATATCTTATTGATAATGATGTACAAGAAATATCATGGTAAAAAATTACTAATCTATTATCTAGTATGCCTTTTAGGTGCATGTATAATGTATACGCTTAGTTTAGTTTTAGCCGTAAGGTATGGTACGGAAATGATGGATGTGTGCCATGATTTCTACCATTCTATACTTGTCATTATTATGGTAGGTTTAAATATCATTATAATGGAAACTCTTGTAAATTTCCTCATTAAGGTTATGATGAGTTTCCATGTGAAATACAATGGTCTTGTCATGAATGAGGAACGTATTCAAGTAATAGATAAGTTCAAATCTTTATTCATAAAATGGGGTAGATTCATTTATCTAACAGGGTGTATAATTTTAATTGTAGGATGTATGTTTAGCTAAAGGAGGCTCTCCTACTGTATATTGTAAAGTTCTTATTATAGAAACGATTTATGAATGATATAAATAATAAAGAAATGTTTCCTATCCAACAATCTTATTCGAAAGAAGAACAGATTAAACGTTATTGGAAATGTAACTATACAACAGTAGAATCACAATTAGCATATTGGATTCTGCTACCTAAGGACGTAAAACCTGTACAGATTGAAAAGCAACCTATAGAAGGACTTGATATTAATAACATCGGGCAATATGTTAGTATTGACAAAACTTGTCCGCTGTTAGAAGTTTCCGTATATTATGAACATTGTTGGTATGAAATGAACTCTGCAGATTGGCTTGCTAAAAAACTTAATCTGATGGGAGAAAGTATTCTTCATTACAGAAAGATTAATGGTACATCAACGGGAACCTATGCTGACATCCTTACGGAAAAGACAATAAATAAAGATGAAAGTGTAATATCTCGTTTTACCGTGCTAAAAGACTATGATCCTGATTTTTCAGGAGCCAATTATTTTATGGTAAAAGCATCATGCTTTAAAGAAGATTATCAAGAAAGGATGTTCGATATGCTCCAAATCACAAATAATTGGGATTTGATAAACAAGACTAATTGGAACATGGCAGAAAATTTACAACCCTTTAGTTTCAAATTCAAACAAAATAATTTCATATTTTATTTCCCTGTATCATGGAAAATGTTTAAGGACAGCAATCACAATAATTTGTCCACCCAACCTATTCGTTTTCTTCTCAAGCATGAAGACGAAGGAAAGAATATTGGTATAGTCAATATATATATGTATACAAAGACAAGCAAAGAAAATTTTGAAAGCATCGCCTCTAACATAGAAACACGTTTTAAAAATATATCAGAATTTGAATGCAAAATACAAAAAAAAATAGTTGATAATATTCTGAATCCAAAATTAGAAAAAGTATGGTACATCCAAGGAAATTTAGAATATCCTGAAAAAAAATTCAGAGCTTTTCTTATGTCATATCTTATACAATGTAATAGTGGTATTTGTTATATAGAATCAATTGGACCGAGACCCAATTTAAATAATTATTATTGGGAAGCAGGCAAACGATGTATAGAGTTAATAGTTGAATCATTCGACAATATGGAATTCGCCAAGAAATAAAATTTGTAAAAGGCTCCTATCTGATGCACTGATTGTAACGACTACCTTTACTATCAGATTTCATCAATTTAGAGTTTTTGTAATATCATCTGTGTCTATTTATTACAACTCCATCACAGAATGTATTGGTAATGTACAAGTTTCGGAGAAGAATACGAGTGAAAATGGTAGCGTGTATAAAGTATCAGGAGAAAAAACGTCAAAGGTGTTATTGACTTGGTGAAATAAATACAGATAAAGACTCGTAAAAAAGACCTATTCCTTTTGGCTTTCTATATTAGATGATTGTTGATAGAAAGTAGTTGTTGTGCAATACTCTATGGTAATTTTGTAGTCTACAATTCTTTCTTGGGGCATATAGGAAATATTTCCAAAAAGAATCTGGGTAACTTCAGCATCATCAAGATAACCCACGAGGTGAGTCAAGGAAGCTATTATAAAAACCGCTTCAAGGCTATCCCTGCAACGATAAAGGCACTGCCAAGTCCTAAGGTTCGTATGCCACTGGCTGAGACACAGATGGCAACGGTGCTCAGCAATGCTGATCCACAGGGCAAGGGTCGTGTTCGTGTACGTATGAACTGGCAGACGGATGGTATGCAGACAGGCTGGGTGCGTGTGATGACACCTGATGGTGGTAGCAGTAGTGATGTAAAGAGCAACCGTGGTTTTGTATTTATCCCAGAGGTAGGCGATCAAGTCCTCCTCGGTTTCCGTCATGGTGACCCTGCAAGACCATACGTTATGGGTAGCCTGTTTAATGGAACGACAGGTGGTGGCGGTCTCGAAGGAAATCACATGAAGAGTCTCACAACTCGTAGTGGGCATACAATAAAGTTGAACGATTCACTATCGTCACTTGGAATAACCATCAAAGACATAAAGGGGAATTCCATTCATATTGACTCTGTAGGAGATGACATCATCATCAATGCAAAGCGAAATATTACTATCAATGCAGGAGAGACATTCACCGTGAACTGCAAGAATGCCAATATCCTTGCGGAGGAATCCATCAATATGAATGCGGAGCAGGATATTACCAGTGTCTCTGGGGAAAGTACGTCTATACAGGCAGGTGAATCGCTTACAGAGATAGCAGCAGACAGTTATGTCCTATCTGCTAATGATGCCAACGTACAGGTCACAGAAGAACATAATCTTCAGGCATCTACAATATCGGAGACAGCAGAGAAAATAAACATTGACAGTACGATGGAGGACCTTGACCTATCTTCTCCAAAGAAGGTCAACATCCAGAGTTCTGAAAAAGTAAACTTGTTCTAAACGATGTATATTCCTTTTAAAGTACCGACAGACTCATGCAAGGTTCATGGAGTTAGAACAGAAGTTATGCCAGACGGGGTGAGTGAAACGAAATGTGAGGTTTCTATAGAGTTTGCTCCTCTTTCTAAAGATAGCAAAGTCAAAGCTGTAGTACGTCTACATGCCTTTGCAGATGATGACGATGCCACGGCATCATTTGTACATGATATAGAGTCTACTCTTAACCCTATATGTCTGGAATTGGACAATAGGGGTAAATGTGTTAGTATCTCAGACCATGACGAACTCTGTAAACGATGGGATGACAGTCTCTTTCTTTTGCGTGCTAAATATGAAGGAGAATGGGTTGAAAAGGAACTACAGTTGTTGACAGATAGGGTTCATGACAAGAAGCTTCTACTTAACATGATGAAAAGATATTACGTACTTTCAGAGTGGCTGGAAGCCGACTGGTCAGGCATAGAGTTCACAGAAGGGAAAGGATACAGAGAGCATGAAGAAACAGCCTTGGGAGTACCACTTCTGTTCTCACAGGAATATTCTATTGAGGACAATGAAGAAGGAATGTGATACTTAAGGATATTGAAATAAGTCTAACCTTTCAATAAAGAAGAATGGAAACAGGCAAAAATACATCAGCAGACCGTAATCGTAAACAGACTGGGAACAGTGAGGAGATTGTTGCAGATAGTGCAATTTGCACATGTGACAAAGGTTCCAAACCAGGAACTTTCCGTGTTACCAGCCAGCAGAAGATTTACTGTAACGGCGCAAGAAAACTTGTTGCTACAGATCAGGATAAAGATATCAAGTCATTGAACTTTGGAAGTTGTGCAGCAAAGAATAATGGCCCTTGTTCTCCAAATATCGTTTGGAGTAACACTTATAACAAGATTACCATAAAGGGCAAGATGTATCCTTTGACTGTCAAGAGTTCTGGCACCTGTAAGGCTGGAGGTGGTAGAATCAATATACAGACATCTGGTCAACAGGTTGTAGTAAAGCCTTCTGCTTCACCACGTAAGGCAAACAGTACGGCACATAAGAGTCCGGTCTTTACAGAAGAAGACTGGAAGCATTTGCCACAGGAGGACGAGAAGAGTCAGAATAAACGTGTACCAGCAGCAGTGCAAGTAAACAATGTTCTTGTCAATGGAAAGAGAGAGATAACTATAACTCCCTACGACCAAGAAGAACTCCTATTCACTACGTCACTTACGGCAGGAAGTATGCGGGGGACTGGTGTCAAGTGGGATGTCTGCCATGGCAATCGTGTGATTGCAAAAGGGTTGACAGAAGCTCCTGCACGTACCTATTTTACTAAAGAAGGTACGTACTCTGTATATGCTTATGTTCATAAACCAGGCTCACCCAAAGGCAAAGGTGTGGTTAGGATAACCGTATCCTATCCCAAGTTCAAAAGTTTAGAATGGAAGGACGAGAATGGGAAACCTGTTACTTACATAGGGTTGCGTAATAAAGTCTTTGCACATGTATCTTTGCCGGGCTGTAAAGGTATACCTGTCAATTGTCGCTTTTACTATAATGGATATGAAGGAAAAACATATCTATCAGCTCTTACTCCAATGACCTTGTCTGCTGCAGGGAAAGTAAAGATTGCCCTTTCCCTTTCAGGTGACCAGTTAAAGAAGATAAAGGAAGACCGTAAGCGTTTCAGCAATGGGCAGAAAATAAGGATATATCTGGAACTGAGTTCTCGTCATTGGATAGAAAACCTTACAAAGGCTTCACAGCACCCTATTCTGTTCAATGACACGATAGAGTTCCGTAGCCTGATTATTTATAAAGATTCTGATTGCAAAGAAAAACTGCAGGGTGGTATTGCTGATAGCGGGAGTATAGTATATGTGCGTGTCTCTACCGCCAATATGGAAACCGGCAAGATACGTCTGGATGTATATAAGCACGAAACAGGCAACCAAGAAGAGAAAAGTCCCAAACCATCACCTGTATATAGTACCAGTTGCCCTGTCAATAGTACGGGTGTCTATAAGTTCTCTTTGACGTTGGCAGCGCCTCCATACAAGGAAGGTACAGCCTACAAGGTTGTTGTCTCATGGATTTTCAGTAGTCAATCTTCCAACGGAAATGTAAATAATAATACTGACAGACAGACCTCAAAAGAACCCAAACAATACATACTTAAAGGGAAAGAAATCCTCTTCTCTGTCAAACGGCATATCCCCACGCCAAAGGCAGAACCCAGCAAGGCGAATGTTAATCGCACAGAGCCTGAAAAGGATGGATGTCCCCGTTGTAGTGCTCCAATTACAGCAGAGCAGCTTAAAGAGGTTTTCCCAAAAACTTCAGAAAAAACACGTATAAAAATTGCTGAAGCTTATAATAAGCACATGAAGTATTTTAAGATGGACACCTGTTGGAATAAAGCACATTTCTTTGCACAGGCGAAGATAGAAGTGGGAGAATCTTTCAATATTAAGACCGAAAGTTTCAACTACTCCGCAAGGCGTATGAAAGGGAGAGACAATGTTAATGGTAAACACTGGGTACAAGGTAATACTCGAACAAGGCAAGGTGGTTATTTTACAGATGGCGAATCAAAAAAATCACCATATTCTTATATGGTAAGTCATCCGGATTTAGCAGAAAAATATGGTCGTAAGGACTTGTATAGATATAATGACCAAGGTATCCAGGCTGCAAATGAAGAGATGATAGCCAATATTGTATATGATGACAAAAATTGCTCAGAGAAAAGAAAATTAGGTAATACTCAAGTTGGAGATGGCTGGCGCTTTAGGGGGAGAGGAATGATACAGATTACTGGTCGTGAAGCCTACACTCACGCAAACAAATATACAGAAGAACTTTTACGTAAAAATATTATAAACTCAGACAAGGATGCTAGTCTTGTAGGGAGTGATATAGAAGTTGCAATGGTAACATGTATGGCATTTTGGTCAAAGGAAAAAGGATTGTCTACAAGATCTAATGGACAAAAAGATGTGGATATTATTTCTAGGAGAATAGGAAATAAAGTTGGCTCAAAAAAAGAGACAAATTATGATTTAAAAAGGAATAGTTTCAACAACATTACATCTAAGTTGTTTAGAGTAAATGATTGCATCATCAAATCGAAGAAAGATAATTCTTCATCTACTCAAGAAGATAAGGATCTAAAAATAGAACAAGGCATCAGATGGCTGGAAAGTATCTGTATACCTTTAGAGCAGGTAGGTAAGGTGAAGTATAAGGTCCCATATGTTCAAGATGATAATCGTATTCAGGAAAGTGGTGTAAAAACAATGGATTGCTCAGAACTAGTAGGACGTTATGCTGCAAAAATAGAATGGTGTAAGACGCCTATGGGTTGGACAACATACAAAATGATTGAATATGCAGAGAAAAATCCTAAATGGCTTATAAAACATAATGACCCCAACTATATTCCTAAAAGAGGGGATATTTTCTTGTGGTATGGAAAGCGAGTAGATAAAAAAGGGGTATCGCACTATAGTGGACACACAGGAGTTGTGATAAATTATAATTCTGAAAGTGATATTGTTACAACAATAGAAGCTATTCAGTCATCTGTTAAAAATGAGAAAGCTATAAATGAAAGAGGAGAAAAATATAAAGAAAATGAAAATAAGAAATTAGCAGGAACCATTAAAATGCATTTCTTTAGAAAAGGATTCCATTTGATAGGGCACAATCCGGTTCGATGTTATTTTTATACTTTTGCAGTACATTATTCAAAGAAATAAAGATATGAAAAAAATATTAGGCTTAGTTCCTTTATTTGCACTGACAATTATGTTTGTTCAGTGTACAGGAAATTCGAAACGTGCGAATACTGTTGCTATGGAATCGCATAAAACAATACATATTCACTATGACAGTATAATCAGTATGGAAAGATTAAAAGAAATAGGCATTGACAGAAATACCTTGCTAAAACATATAGAATTACAGGAGAATGCATGGAATGGAGGTGATTTCCGTGACGACCAATCTATACCGCAATATATGCCTACAGAGACAGATTTTCAGCTGACTATTCCCTTGGTAAAATACTATCTTTCCACCCATGGCTACAAGCAACCTTCTACAGAGTTATTTCAAGAAAGAATCAAGTTTGTTTTTGGATATCAGTTGAAAATGGATAAGACAAAAGGCTATGAGGGAATTGGGGCTGATGGTGACTTCAACTTCACCTCGCCCTATTATGCGATATATAAGGATAGGTTCATAACTTACAACTGGTTACTTCGTGACCTATTATCCGTAGAGGGAGACAAGATAAAATTGAAATCACAGGTCTTTCAGCAAATTAAAGCGCTAAACAACTTTATCTTCTATAATGATGTAAATGCTTTTAAATTCTTGGAAAACTTACAATCCCAAGGAGATGATGATGGTCTTGGAACATTTTATAATGGAGAAAACATATTAGAAGACTTGTTTTCCTCTTATAATTATTATAAAAGTCCCATGCTAAATCAATGGTATTTTCTCAAGTATAAAGATGAACCTTATGATTTTGTAAACAGAATATTTGATAAAGCTCCCAATAATAATATAATTGTACATGCATTACTGATAGAGACAATAGAAAAAAACACTACGGGTACTAAGCATGACTATTATGATGACAACTTTGCCAATTACGTATATGACCTTATACGAGATGAAAATGGTATGAATAGTAAGCACTTTACTATTGAACAGAAAGCCAGAATTTTTTGTTATTTCGCAAACTCTGAATATAAGATGCGTGAGAAGTATCGACAGTATATCACGTCAAACGTATGGGATCCTATGCCTTGGACTTGCCTGATAATGCTTCGCTGTAAAGAGATTTATCAATATGCACGTACGCATAAATACTTTGGTATCAGTAGTCCTAAAATGATGGAAGAATTGGAACATGAAGGAATTTCAGACGAATCAGACGGACCTGACCCAGAGTAAATCTTGAGGGGGGAGCTTAGAAGGTTTAAAGCCAAGGTTCAATTAGCAAAAAGAAGGGGTCTTTAGGATTTTGGAGTGATAGTGTTTAATGTCTGATTATCAATAACTTTTATATCCCCTTGGTTTACTGATATTAAAGAATACAAAGTACTAATTTAATGGTTACGAAAGTTGTTGTTGTACCACATGGGTTATACACACTACAAAACGCTTATAATGAACTGTTTACAAACTTTCTTTACTAACAAGTGGTATAAAGGACATCATAACATCACTCCAAATTCCAGAAGAGCCATTTTTAGGTTCTTCAGGAATTTGGAGTGATAGTGTTTAATATCTGATTATCAATAACTTTTATAATTTATATACTTTTATATCCCCTTTGTTTACTGATATTAAAGAATACAAAGTACTAATTTAAAGGTTACGAAAGTTGTTGTTGGATCACATAGGTTATACACGCTACAAAACGCTTATAATGAACTATTTACAAATTTTCTTTACTAACAAGTAGCATAAAGGACATCATCGCATCACTCCAAATTCCCGAAGAACCCATTTTTATACCTTTGCGGTTCACTATTCAAAACATCAAAAATAGATATGAAACGATTCTTGTTTATAAGCTCTTTATTACTATGCCTTCTTACTTTTACACAGTGTAAACCAAATTCTTCTAAGGATAATACCCTTGCTGTAAAGAAACTAATGAACAACGAGAATAAGAAAAAGCATGAGATAGATTCCTTAAAATATTGGGGAGTTGATAAAGATAAGCTGTTGAAGCATTTAAAACTTCAAGAACTTGCGTGGTATGGTGGCGATTTTCGAGATGATCAATCACAACCAAGATACATGCCGACACAGGAGGATTTTCTCTTGACAATACCTTTGGTGGAGCATTATTTATATACTCATGGCTTTAAGAAACCTTCAAAAGAACTATTTGAAAAAAGAATCAAACAAGTTTTTGGAAAAGACCTTGGAGAGAATACTAAGTCAACATTCATAAACCTTAGCAATGAAGAGAGCTTCGATTTTGCCTCTTCCTTCTTTGCCATCAAAGATAAGGGTTTCATAACCTATAATTGGCTTCTCAGAGATTTGATTTCTGTTAACGGGAACACGATTAAATTCAAGAGCACGGCTTTGAAACAAATCTTGTTATTAAACAAGTTCTTGATTTATAATGATACAGGTGCGTTGAAGCAATTAGAAATGAATCAATGCGGGGGAGAGGGTGATGATATAGGTGATTACTACGACGGTAACCGAATATTAAATGATTTATTAAAAGAATATTCTTATTTTGGAAGTTCTGAATTGAATCAATGGTTCTTTAATACGGAAAGAGAAAATCCTTTTGCTTTCCTTTGTTATATATTTGCTAAAGGAAAAGGGAATAACCTTATTGTGCATCCAGAACTGATAGAGACTATTGAGAAGAACACCACAGGCAAGAATAGTTCTTATTACAATTATAAGTTCTTAATATATGTGTATCAAGTGTTACAAGACGAAGATGGAATGAATGCTGCACATTTTAATCTGGAACAAAAAGCACGTATGTTTTGTTATCTTGCAAATTCTGAATATAAGATGCGCAACAAATATGCCGATTATATCCCATCAACCGATTGGATTCGAACCTCTATGACCTATGTAATAATGACCAACTGCGAGAAAGTCTACCGGTATGCACGTGCACACAAGTTCTTTGGTATCAGTAGTCCTGAAATGATGGATAAAATAGAAAGGGAGGGATTAGACTTGAATCCTCCTACAGGTAGTGAATGATAGGGAATATTGTAACTACACGCAAGTTCAATATAGGACTTGCGTTACAACTCCCCTAAAGAAAGTACCAAAGAGTTCTAAGAACTTCAAGTGTTTTTTATATCTTTGCGGTATGTTATCTAAACAACTCAATGAATATGAAAAGAATTGCTTTTTTATTTCTGTGCCTGTTTGGACTGTTAAGTATTGGTCACTGCCAAGAAAAACAATCCTTTGACCATTATTATCTAACCATGAAGGCAATAAAAGAAGGGAATATATCTGACTTTGAAAAGAACATTAAACATATAAAGAATATTGACTCCTTGTTCCATACATATACTGACCATTCCTATACGCTGTTAGGCTATGCTTGTCTTTATCAGAACAAACGCTTTGTCCAAAGACTCATAGGAATGAAGGCTAATATGGAATGTGTGTACTCTGATGATATGTATTGCTATGATGCGCTATATATGGCAGTAGATAAGGGGAATGCCGAGTTGGTAAAGTTATTTCTGTCATTAGGAGCCAACCCTAACGAGGCTTATAATGAGGAGGGACTTTGTCCTTTGGCTATGAGTTGCAACATGAACAATTATCCCGTTGCTTGTCTTCTGTTACAATATGGAGCAAAGGCAAATGGTTTGGGTAACCTTGGTGGAGACTATATAACTTATCCTCTGATAATTGCGGTAGATAAAAATAATATAAACATG
>QWCT01001547.1_pt1 | contig 12089 bp, 9 predicted proteins | sample 1972681 | NCBI WGS metagenome assembly QWCT01 (sample SAMN09866701, study PRJNA288562) | Human oral metagenome isolate pre3_saliva, whole genome shotgun sequencing... | isolation source: mouth | host: Homo sapiens | place: USA: California | reverse complement strand
GTTTTGTTATACTAGTCTCAACAATAATTAACACTATGTTTATTAATAGACACATTGTATAAAAGTGTCTATATTGGAGGTTATATGATAACTCGAAAAAAAATGACACGTATGTTGTTAAAAGAAGGCTTGCTTAGTTGTTTAACAAACCATTCTTTTGAGTCTGTAACAGTAACATTGTTGTGTAAAGCTTCAGGTATAACTCGTTCTACTTTTTATTTACACTATAGCAATATCATGGAAATTGTTGATGATTTAGTGGATGATGCAATTGCTTATTCGCGCCCAGGCATGGTAGATAACAACAATTTACAAACTATAGTTAACGCTTTGTCAGCTGCTTCTAATTCTGTTTCGTTGAGAGAAGCATACGATTCTATTTTTGATAGACTACCGTTATGTCAGCGTATTATACGACATAAAAAGTATTTACCTTTATTTTTAGATGAACAAATTTCAGAATATGTATTACAACGCATTATAGGACGTGAAAAAGATCGGCAAGGGCTTGTTATGGCAGAAGCACTTGGGATTTCGTTTGATGTAGGTGTATCCGTTTTTGTATTTTTAGTACACGGATTATATGCTATTAATAAAGAATATAAGTGGACTCAGAGTGATGAGTGGTTAGGAGCTCAGAAAGTTATTTTTGAACTCGTTTATCGTGGTTTACAAAGCAAATAGAATTCATACTCGTATATGTTTGTATTTAAACAAGTAGTAGGTTTGGGGTTAGTATTACTTGTCGGGAGATAAATACACGTATGGTAACCAGGGAATTGTTACCTCTATTTATCATTTGATGTAGTTATTATAAAAACAATAAATGAGTTAAAAATGAAGATATTTAATAAATTGCTTTAAATTTCTTATATTTCTAAAAAACTTCGTAATTTAGTTTAATTATTGTTGATAAATATGGGGCAATTTTGGTATTATATATAAAGGAGAAGTTGTATATTTTATAAAGGTTTAATGCCATTAAGCTTTTATAAAGTATACAGCTCTATAGCATGAGAGGAGCAGTCATATGAGTAAAATATTAACCATATTATCGCTTTTGTGGCTACTCAGTATAGGGGGGACTGCTTACGCAACGGACTGGTACTATGTTGGACCAGATGCATCAGGAAACCAATTATTTATTGACAACGATAGTGTACAAAAGAGTGATTATGATGCACTTTTGTGGCTGCGAGTCAATGAACTGGGTGGCGACGAATTGCGGTACAAAGTTTATATCAGTAGATATAATAGAACCATGGAAACATTGAAGGTTGATGCGTACATGGCAGACGGGACGCCGTATGAAAATGTAGAATTTAATGAAAACCCTGAGCCTATTGAGGGTAATACTAATGGGCATGCTATTTACAATTTATTATGGAATTAAAAGAACCATCTAGCACAGCAATCTAGATGGTTCTTTTTATGTGTAAAATATTTATAAATCCTTAGGAATATTATTTATATACTACATTCTCAGAACACTGAGAATGGTATATACATGAAGTGATTAAACTTGGGCAGAATTACGACTCAATTCTAAGTCTTGAATCATTTGAAGATCGTCTTGAGGAGAGCGACCGCCCGTTGTTAAGTAGCCACCAACCATGATACCGTTTAGGCCACCTTTTAAAGCGTAAGCTTGTAAGTCACGAAGATTTACTTCACGACCGCCAGCTGTACGAATCAATGCGTTTGGCAAGATGAAACGGAATACAGCGAAGGTACGTAAAATATCTAGAGGACGTAATGCTTTATTACTTTCAAATGGTGTACCTTTAACAGGATTCAAAATGTTTAATGGCACGGAGTCAATATGTAAACGTTTAAGCTCGAATGCCATCTCTACGCGTTGTTCTAATGTTTCATTGAGACCGAGGATGCCGCCAGAGCAAACTCGAATACCTGCTTTTTGAGCATTATCGATGGTAGACATTTTATCTTCGTAGGAATGGGTTGTACAAATATCTGGGAAGTGGCTAGGTGCCGTTTCGATATTGGAGTGGTATCGAGTCACACCGACTTCTTTTAATTTGAGAGCTTGTTCGTAAGTTAACAAACCAAGAGAACAGCAGATTTCGAGGCCAATTTCGTTTTTGATACGGTCTAATACGCGAATGATTTGGTTGAATTCATCTGGGTTATTAGTATTACGACCACTCGTTACGATAGAAAAACGAATAGCGCCGGCTTCTTTAGCTTTACGCGCCGCATCGAGAATGCTTTCATCATCCATGAACGGATATACTTGAACACCTGTTTCGTGATGGGCAGATTGGGCACAGAATTTACAGTTTTCAGGACATTTGCCGGATCGTGCATTAACAATGGCGCATACATCCACTGAATTGTCATTGAAATGCTGGCGAATTTTATCAGCCATAGCAAGTAAAATCATAGTGTCATCGTCTGACGTATGAATCAGCTCGATTGCTTCTTCCTTAGTGATTTCGCCGCCGTTCATAATGCGGTTGGCAATAGTAAGGATTTTTTCGTATGTACCCACTTGGGATGGTTGTTGGTCTGTAGGCAAAGCCATAATAGCCTCCTAGAATTGTTAACTTAATAAAAACATAAAATATTGACAATCTGATTGTAAACCTTCGTGCATAAATTGTCAACCAAATGTATTTATTGGTTAACATAGTTAAATCTAGGTTGCTATAAATTTAGTTTGCATTTCCTTTTATGAGAAAAATATGTGATTATCCTATAATTTATATTTATTAATAATTTGGAGAAATTTATTTTAACTATATCTTTTTTGGGCTAATTGATAGCTATTTTTAACTTATCTTTAACGTTTTGTAGTATAATAGACTATTGTAATTACTATATATAACTATAATAAAAAGTACTAATACAAGGAGTGGATATAGATGCAGCCGTTTCGATTTATACACTGTGGTGATCTGCATTTAGGGGCACCCTTTCAATATGCTACAGGTATTAGCCGCGCCGTTGATCGCGCCGTGAGCGAAGCTACCTATGTAGCCTTTGATACAATCATTGACACTGCTATCGATGAGCATGTTCATGCCGTTGTCATAGCTGGTGATATTTATAATAGCGAAGACCATAATTTAGAGGCTCAAGTGCGCTTTGTGCGCGGTATGTATCGTTTGGCAGAGCATCGCATTGCAGTCTATATGGTACAAGGTAATCATGATCCTGCTGAAAGCTGGAAGGCGCAACTGCAAATGCCAGATAATGTACATGTATTTTCTAGTGAACAAGTACAACGCTTCCCGCTCATCGTTAACAATATTGAAATTGGTGGCGTTTATGGTATCAGTTGTGGTCATGGTAATGAAAACGAAAATTATGCTCGTCAATACCGTGCTTTTGAACGGGATGAGTTTTCTTTGGCCGTCATGCATGGCACAGTAGGTTCTAGTGTAGGCGCCGAAAATCACAATGTGACTGGTCCGTGCAATTTGACGGATTTAGCTGAGGCCGCAATGGATTATTGGGCTTTAGGTCATATTCATAAATCCCAAATTCTCAGCGAGGAACCTCTCGTTGTATACGCCGGCAATCCTCAAGGCTTACATCGTAAAGAAATAGGTCCTAAAGGGTGCTATTTAGTTTCTGTATCTCACAATGGTCATTGTGAACCGAGATTTATTGAAACTAGTGCTATTCGATTTGAGGAAATCAAAATCGATATTGCTGGTATGCAAAATGAATCTGATTTATTGGAAATTTTGCGCCATAAAAAAGAAAACTTGCGCAAGCAGCACAAGAGAAATATTTTACTATCCATTGTTCTCAGTGGTACTGGCCCATTACATCGCCTATGTACACAAGAGAGCGTGCGCAATTTATGGCTTCAAGAGTCTCAAAGTGAAGAAAAAAGTAAATCTGTGTTTGTCATGCCTTATCGCATTATCTCCAATACGCGCCCTAGCATTAATTTAGCGGAGCGCCGTTTATTATCTGATGTAGTAGGCGACTATTTGCGTGCTTATGACGATATGGTGGAGGGGAATGCTGTACAGACAGTACGCCAAATTTTGGCTGATCGTCCTGAATTTAAACGATTAGGCGTATATGCAGATGTATTGAGCGATGAATTATTAATGCGTGCTTTGAAACGTTGTGAAATAGAAGGTGTTACTGTATTGATGGGGGCTAATGATGAACATTAAACGCATACGATTTGATGAATTTGGCCCGTATCGTGATTGGTCTTTCACAACGGGTAACAATGGGGTTCAGCTCATATATGGCCCTAATGAAAGCGGTAAAACATCGCTGCTCGAAGGGATGCGTACCTTATTATTTGGGGGTACTCATAAGGCCTATGGTCCTATGACTGGCGCTCTCGATGTGGAACGCAATGGTGAAAGCTATTATATTGGCCGCAAAGGCAAACAGTTAGACTTTTACAGTCCTGGAAATCCTGCTATCCATGAAGAACCTGCTCAGTATTGGTGGCATGGAATTGATAAAAAGACATATAATCGCATCTTTGCATTGACCTTAGAAGATTTGCAAGGCCTTGATGTGTTGCAAGAGGTAGAGGTTCGGTCTCGTTTCTTTGGTGCTGAAGGGGGCGAGCATTTAGGCTCTGTCGTAAAGGATGTGGAAAAAGGAGCCACTGATTTACTCGTAGCATCCTCAAATGGCAAACGTCGTATTAATGTATTGATGGATGAGCTGAAGGAAAATCGCCAAAAGCTAAGTCAATTGGCAGAGCACGAAGCACAATATGTGGAGTTGCAGAAAGCCTTTCACAGTACGGAACAGACGGAAGGTGAGTTACAAGGTCAGTTGCAAGAGTGGAAGGAATACCGTGATGGCGTAGATGTAGTGTTGCGCGCATGGGATACGTATCGCCGCAGTGAAGAGGCGCGTATGCACATGCAGCAGTACAACAGTGAACTCGCTTTGAGCCGCGATGAGTTCCTTACGATTGATGAGGATATCAAACGAGCTCGTGACAATATGCAACTATGGCAAGAAAAGGAAGCGGCGTTAATGCCAGCTAACTTTAGCCCAGATAGTCCGTTTGGCACCTATGGTCAAGATATTGAGGACCTCATTCAACAAGGTGCTAAGTGGGAACAATTACGCCGCGAGTGCGAAGAAGGGGATGCGTATATTCATAAGGTACGCGAGCAACTAGAGTACTCTCGCAAGATGTATTCGGCATGGCGTGATGATGAGCCTATGGCTGAGGATGTTAACTGGTTTGAAGGTGAACGCTTAGCTAGTCGTCTACGCACTGCTAAAGATCAATTGTTACATTGGCAGGACCGCAAGCCTGCAGAGGCTTCTGATGACCTCCCAACAGCTAACCTTGAAGGGGCATCTTTGCCGAATTATAGCGAAGAAGAGTTGGCGAAAAAAGAACATCTCGAACGTGAGTTAGAGTTAATCTTAATGGATATAGATCGAGTGACTGCAAAACGAGATAGTTATGGCCCAGATGCTCAACCGACGAATTTACCAAAATGGTTACAACGCATTAGCGGCATAGGTGCTGTTATTGGCGTATTGCTTGTGTTAGCAGGATTATTAGTTCTTGAATCTGTACTCTATACTATAGGGGGCTTTATCTTATTGATTCTGTCCATGGCGCTATTCTGGTATGCTACGTGGAGAGCCCATAATGGTAATTCCGATGTGTCTAAATTGAACTATGAGTTACAAATCTTATCCTCTCGTAGATCCGATGTAGAACATCAGTTAGAAGCGTTGATTAAGGCAGCTACACCCGTCATTAGCCCTGTGCCATCTTTAGAAGGGGCAGCTCACCTTGATCGATGGATTCAAGAAGGCTATACACTGCAAGGTATTTATGATGAAGCCCTTGCGGCTTGGCAGGCTTGGTTGCCTCAAGGGGCGGCGAAGAGCCTTACAGAAGATGATTTCTTCGGCCTCAAGCAAGAGTATGATCAATACCATGAACAGTTGCGGACTATTGAAGGTTATGAGAAGCGTTTGGCAGAGCATAAAGAAGGGTTACGCGTTATCGAAGACCAAGCGATGACCTTGTGGTATAACCTTGGTGTAGAGGCGCCTGTATCTCCAACCGAGCTTAAACGCATTTACAACCAATATAAAAACTTCCAACAAAATAAAATCGTATGGGAACAAAAGGAAGCACAACGCAAAAGCTTCCGCAACGAATACGATAATTGGCATCGAAAGGAAAAAGAATTACTCCTTCGCCAAAAAGAATTACTCCATAAAGCTGGTATGGAAAGCTCTAACGAGTACCGTCAACATCTTATTGATGAGGACCAATATAAACAGTGGCAAACCATTTACAAGCAAAGTCAGGTACAACTAGATTTATTAGCACCTGATGCGGAGAATAAAGATTTGTTCTACCGTCGTTTGCGAGAAGGCAACAAAGATAATTGGCTCGATGAATTGGCTCATTCCGAACGGGAGATGGCATCTATCGAAGATAAATTAGCTACCTTGTACGAGCGTCGTGGTCAAATTGTGGAGGCTATGCGCGCTCTTGGATCTGACCAAGAGCAACAGCAAATGTTGCAAGAGCGCGAAGCTCTTCAAAGCGAATTAGAGGCTGCCTTGGAAGATTGGGCTACACAAGTTTTGATGAGCCACTGCATGGATAAAGCGCAACAATCTTACGAGCAAGAAAAACAGCCTCATATGCTTGAACTGGCATCCTCTTATATAGAACGTTTGACTGGTGGTATCTATACCTTTGATATACTCGGTATCAACGAAGGGGTTGCTCTTGTTAACGGCAATGGGGAGCGATTAGAGCTTAAGTTCTGGTCTAGTGGCTTAGCTGACCAAGTATACCTAGCGTTGCGCTTGGCACTGGCAAAGGTATTCTCATACCAAGTTGAGTCCTTGCCGATTATCTTAGACGATATTCTTGTACGTTTTGACGAAAATCGTCAACGTAGTGCTTTGGAACTATTGGCTGAAATTGGTAAGAACCAACAAATCTGGTTATTTACTTGCCAACGTACTGTATATGATATGGCTCAATCTATTACTGGTATTGATCGGCATAGATTAAGTCGCAGTTAACTTAAAATCCCTGTGGAAGCTTTTAGCTTTCACAGGGACTAGTAAAGAATAAAATCATGTAAGAGGTTGTAACTAAAATAACTGTTTTAGTTATGTAACTGTGTTAGTATACATTTAGAAAGAAAGGGGTTGAACACTTGAATACAGCATATTTGGACATGATCCAAGGGAAGAACCCTGGTGTGACGCCTGTGTGGTATATGCGACAAGCTGGTCGTAGCCAAGCGGAATACCGCAAAATTAAAGAAAAATACACTTTATTTGAAATTACAAAAGAACCTGAATTATGTGCTCGCGTTACGGAGTTACCTGTTAAGGAATACGGCGTTGATGCGGCTATCCTTTACAAGGACATCATGAGCCCTATGGTGGCGATGAATGTAAATGTAGAACTAAAAGCTGGCGTAGGGCCTGTATTTAGCACGCCTATTCGCTCCATGGCTGATGTAGATAAATTAGAAGCCTTTGATCCTACAAAGGTCGACTATATTGCAAAGACGATTACGTTGTTAACATCTGGCATGCTTGACGTACCGCTCATTGGTTTCTGCGGTGCACCGTTTACGATTGCGTCCTACCTCATCGAAGGTGGGCCGACGAAGAACTATAATAAAACTCGGGGCATGCTCATCGGTGCACCCGATGTATGGGATGCGTTGATGACAAAATTGGCTGACATGTCTATTGCGTACTTAGTCATGCAAGCCGAGGCAGGTGCTAATGCGTTGCAAATCTTTGACTCTTGGGTAGGTGCTGTTAATGCGGATCAATATAAACAAGGAATTTACCCTCATATGGAACGCATTATCAAGACGGTGAAAGCAAAATACCCTCATTTGCCTATGGCTATGAATGGTGTTGGTACAGACCATTTAGTATCTATTTGGTCTCATTTGCCCCTTGATGTTATTGCTTTAGATTGGCGTAGCTCCATCGTTATGGCGAACGAGCGTGGCGTAACACAAACGGTACAAGGTAACCTTGACCCAGCATATCTATTCGGAGATGAAAAAACATTGGCTCGTGAAGTGGACCGTATCTTGCTCGAAGGCATTCGTTATGGTCGCCATATCTTCAACTTAGGTCATGGTGTATTCCCTGAGGCAGATCCTAAAAAACTCCATTGGTTAACGGACTATGTCCATGAACGTAGTCGTGAGCTGTGGGCTCAAGAGGGTTAAGCTGGTGAAAGTAGAGAAAAAAGGATTATTATTTCTATCCTATGGAAGCCCTTCAAGTAAGGAAGATTTGGTGCCGTATATGACGAGTATTCGTCATGGCCGCGTGCCCACAGAAGGGGAGATTGCAAATCTTACTCGTCGCTATGACGTGATAGATCAATGGTCTAATCTAGAGTTGCAGAAGATGGCAGAGAATCAATATAAAACGTTGATGACTTTATTGCCAACTATGCCATCAGCTATTGGTTACTTACACATGAAACCATCTATTGCTGAGGCGGTAGACTCTTTAGTCCACCAAGGGGTGGAGCATATTATCGCTATTGTGACGGCTCCGTTTTTTACATCTCTTGGTACTGGTGCCTATGAAAAACAAGTGCAAGCAGCCATTGGTAAGCATGGGGCTGTAACATTCGATTTTATTCGTTCTTGGTGGGACCAACCGGCTTTTACAGAATACTGGAAAAAAGCAGTCGCAGATTGTGTGAATGCGACTAAAGATATATTCGTTATTTTTAGCGCTCATAGCATACCTCTTATCGATAATCACGGCGGTGATTCTTATGCATTTGCCTTACATGAAAGTGCCAAAGAGATTGCAGAGCATTGTAAGTTATCTAAGCGGACAGTGGCGTGGCAGAGTGCGGCTCCTCACGGTCAATGGTTAGGCCCTACAGTGGAAGAGGCTATCGACCAAGCTTTACATACTGGTGCCACACACATTGCTTTCGTGCCTTTTGGCTTTGTAAGTAATCATGTTGAGGTCCTATACGATAATGATGTAGAGTGTAAAGAGCTTGTTGAAAATGGGGGCGCAATGTATTTGCGGGCACAGATGCCGAATTGTAATGAAACATTCTTACAAGCTATGGCGAGTGCAATAGTAGAAAGGATTCATTCGTGAACGTAACAATTGTGGGCGGTGGCCTAACAGGGCTAACAGCGGCTTATTATCTAGGCCATGCTAAGCCAGAGTGGAATATCACTCTTTACGAACAAGCACCACGATTTGGTGGGAAAATACAAACACAACGAGTTGATGATTTCGTTGTAGAACTCGGTCCAGATTCTTATTTGGGCCGTAAAACTGAAATGACAGATCTAGTACACGATTTAGGTTTAGGTGATACCCTTGTATCTAATGAGACGGGGCAAGCCTTTGTATATGATGAGGGCTCAATTCATCCAATCCCAGGGGGCTCTATCATGGGCATCCCTACGGAAATGATGCCTTTTGTGAAAGCAACGCTCATTTCTTGGTATGGCAAATTGCGTGCTGGCTTAGATTATTTCAAGAAGCCTTATAAGCTCGATGAAAATGGTGATGTGTCTATTGGTCATTTCTTTCAATACCATTTAGGTCAAGAAATGATGGATAAGCTTATTGAACCACTATTAGCTGGTATCTATGGTGGTGATATCTATAAAATCAGTCTATTGTCTACATTCCCTCATTTTATTCAAGTAGAACAAAAATATGGGAACATGGTAAAAGGGATGATGGCGGCTAAGATGGGACACTCAAAGGCGGGCGTCTCTAAGGCTGCCAAAGGTGCCGTAGCAGAAGGCGATGTGCCACGCGCTGGTAAAGGTATCATGACAGACCGTCAATTTGAAAACCATGAAGCAAAGTCTAGTCAAACTGCATCTACGAATACTAGTTCAAACAGTTCTGGCCATGCTACAAACACTAGTCCACACCGACAAACTAGTAAGGTTCAAGCGGATATGGCGAGCCGTAAGGGGACTGCTGCTCAATCTGGTATGTTCCGCCAGTTAACAGGTGGTCTTGAAAGCGTGATTACCGCTATTGTTGATGCTATGCCTAGTAATGTGCACTTGTATACAGGTACGCTAGTTTCTAATATTCGATATGTTGAAGGTATGTATGCTATTGATGTGGAGAACTCTGGAAACGATACTTGTGGCTGTCAATCTAATGCTAATTCCATTAAAACTTCTTCTATTAATACTGATTCTATTAATGCTGATAATAAGGGTGGAGCTAGCGGAGCTACTACAGATTCAGCTATAGAGGTACTTCTTGATAAAGCTCCTGCTATGGCGGATCATGTGATTATCTCGACACCTCCTGCCACATATACGCAATGGTTTAAGGATGACCCGGGTTTTGATTTCTTGCGTTCTATGGAGCAATCAAGCTGTGCTATTGCTATTATGGCCTTTGATAAAAGTACCTTTGATGGCGACTTGAAGGGTTCTGGACTGTTGATTACTCGTAAGACAGACACACCGCTTACAGCGTGTACCATTCTAAATCAAAAATGGCCGCAAACAACGCCTGATGATAAAGTGGTATTGCGCGTCTTTATCGGTAAGCCAGGCAATGATGTGGTGGAACAATATAGTGATGAAGAACTTTCAGAATTAGCAGTCGAAGAAATTCAACACATTATGCGTTTCTCTGCTAAACCTGAATGGGTGCGCATCAATCGCCTCATTCACTGCATGCCGCAATATAATGTAGGGCATCGTGCAGGTATCAAGGCTGTACGTGAACATGTAGCTGAAAACTATCCAAATTTACACCTCATCGGCACGCCATTTGATGGCATCGGTATTCCAGATGGTGTAAAACAAGCAAAAGAATTAGTGCAAAAGCTTGTAAATGACAAGTGAAATCGAAAACTAACTTGAAAAGACTCCATATGCTATAATAGTATATGGAGTCTTTTCGATTCCTATTGTAATAAAACTATATCATTTTAATAGAATCACCATAGATAGGAGTGATCATAATGGGAAAAGCAATCCCTACAGTAGAAGGTTGGCATAGCCAACACATGGTATTTGCCATGGATTTTAGCGCATGGAACTGTTTTACAGCTGATGAAAAAGCAGCAGCGCGCAACGAATTAAAAGCATTCTTAGCAGATCTTGAAGCTACACATCAAGCTAAAGAAGGTAGCTATGCATTCTATGATTGTAATGGTGCAAAAGGGGATTTAATCCTATGGATCCTTGGGCCATCCCTTGAATACTTGGCACAAGTAGAACGCAAGTTCCGTCGCCTTGCAATTGCTAGCGTGTTGGTACAAACTTACTCTTATACATCTGTAACAGAAGTAAGTGCCTATGTTAAGGCTAAACTTGATACAGAGGAAGTTAATAAAAAACTATACCCTCATGTACCTCGCGATAAATATATCTGCTTCTATAATATGACTAAAAAACGTGATGGTGCAGATAACTGGTTCATGTTACCACAACAAGAACGCGGTGCGTTGATGCGCTCTCACGGTGAACTTGGTAAAACATACCTAGACGTACTGTCTGAATACACTACAGGTGGCGTTGGTTTAGACGACTGGGAATGGGGCATTACCATCTTCAGTAACGACGACATCCAATTCAAAAAAATCGTATACGATATGCGCTTTGAAGAAGCCAGTGCAAGATACGGCATCTTCAGCGACTTCTACGTTGGTACCATCATCGATGATGCATTACTAGAAGAAATCTTTGGATAAAAAAGGGGACTGCTTAGCAGTCCCTTCATTCTAATTTGACGATATATATCTTTAACTCTATAATATAAATAGATAGTCAGACGAGTAGGAACGTCAGGCGCATCTCAAAAAATGAATTATCTAGGAAATGGCCTTTCTGTTTAGCTAATTACGCATGGTAACGGAGGGCTATTTTTTTTTCCCTCCAAAATGAAGGCTATAATTTTGAACAGAAAATTTGGTATACGTACGTATACTCTGTAAAATATAATTCACGATGTATGACTACTGTACTCATAACTATATTTCCATAAAAGAGAACCCCGTATCGATCCGACTTACGAGGTCAAGGCCCTAGGCCGTAGACCTGATAAGTATGGAGGAGAGATGCGGGGTTTCTTTTATCACT
>QWCT01001417.1_pt1 | contig 12089 bp, 14 predicted proteins | sample 1972681 | NCBI WGS metagenome assembly QWCT01 (sample SAMN09866701, study PRJNA288562) | Human oral metagenome isolate pre3_saliva, whole genome shotgun sequencing... | isolation source: mouth | host: Homo sapiens | place: USA: California | reverse complement strand
GCCCTTGCCTTGATAGAGAAATACAGGGATGACGACCGTCAGACTCTCTTCCCGATGTTGCACTATCCCAATATGCGCCGCCTCATGAAATGTCTGGCTGTCCTTGCCGACATCAAGGGAGACCTGACCTACCATGCCGGCAGGCACTCGTTCGCATCGCTGATTACTTTGGAAGCTGGCGTTCCTATCGAGACCATCTGCAAGATGCTGGGACATTCAAACCTGCAAACGACGCAGGTGTATGCGAAGGTCACACCCAAGAAACTCTTCGAGGATATGGACAAATATATCGAAGCGACAAAAGACCTCAAACTCGTATTATAACACCCCATAGATAATAAACGAATTATGCGTAGCACATTTTCTTTACTACTCTATATCAATCGCAACAAGGTACGTGTGGATGGAACAACTTCCGTACTCTGCCGAATCTCCATCGACGGGAAAAGCACGACGATAACCACCGGCATCTCCTGCAATCCCAAACAGTGGAATGCCAAAACGGCGGAGACCGCAGAGGTGTGGACGAACAATCGCCTGAAAGAGTTCCGCAAGCATGCGGAGCAGCTCTATGATGAAATGCTCAAAGAGCAGGGTGTGGTCAGTGCCGAACTATTGAAAAACAAAATTGCAGGTCATGTGATAGTTCCCACCCATCTGCTCCAAATTGGAGAAAGGGAACGGGAACGCCTTGCCGTCCGCTCCAAGGAAATCGACTCTACTTCGACCTACAGGAGTTCTCGGTATTACCAGAGTTATATCCGTGAGTTCTTGGACTCGAAAGGCAAGGCGGACATTGCCTTTTCGGACATCACCGAGGAATTCGGACAGGAATATAAGGTCTACCTGAAGCGATACAAGAACTTCGGGGCATCGCAGACCAACCATTGCCTCTGCTGGCTGAACCGATTGGTTTACCTTGCCGTAGACCATGAGATCATCCGTGCCAATCCTTTGGAGGAGTTGGAGTATGAGAAGAAACCGCCCTCCAAGCGGATGCATATCAGCAGGACTGAACTGAAACAACTGATGGCGCTGAAACTGCCCGCCAATGATCCATTGAAGGAATTGGCTCGCCGGGCTTTTATTTTCTCCTGTTTTACGGGACTCGCCTATGTCGATACCCAGCTGTTGTATCCGCACCATATCGGGCGAACTGCAGAAGGGAGACGGTATATCCGAATCAATAGAAAGAAAACAAAGATAGAGTCATTCATTCCTCTGCATCCGATAGCGGAGCAGATACTTGATTTGTACAATACGACCGATGACACACAGCCAGCCTTTCCTCTGCCAAGCAGGGATATGATGTGGTTTGAGATACACGAACTGGGCGTTATTATCGGACGAAAAGAGAATCTGTCCTATCATCAAGCCCGGCACAGCTTCGGATCGTTCTTGATTTCCGAGGGGATTTGTACGGAGAGCATTGCCAAGATGATGGGACACGCCTCCATCACCAGCACGCAGATCTATGCGAAGATTTCTGAGAAGAAGATTCCAGAAGATATGGACAGGCTGATTGAAAGACGAAAGAACAACGAATATTGAGACACGATGAAAAGAGAAATCATAACTATCAGTGAGAATGGAAACATACACATCCCGACTGCTCCCGTTTGTATGTCGGTTTGCGAGATTGCCGACCTGCTCGAGGCATTCTCCGGCAAGGTGAACGCACAAATCAAAGCGATATTCAAGGAAGGATTCTTCTCTTGATAATGGGAAAATGAAGAATCTGTTCCATAAGGATCGTTTTATGGAATTGTCCGAGCTTTCTGCTTTCAGACAGATAAATAGTCAACCTTTTTTAGGAAACTATATAACAGAAAAGAGTTTTTCTTCCAAGAGAAGTGGTCAGAAGCAAGAGGGTATATACTCACGCATTAGTTTTATCTACGTGATAAACTATTCTGTGAAATAGAGTGATATAATAAATACTTATATCATAAAAATAATTTCGTGTTTTCTTTGGTATAAACACGAAATATTGTACCTTTGTGATGGTTCGGCAGAGGAGCTCTATTTTGTTTGTAGTTAAGACATTACAAATCAATATACTTTCCTACAGGGCAGCAACCTAAAATGGTACAAATACTTATATAATGAAGTAGTTTATAATTAAAAGGGAAATGTTAATCTAAAAAGAAAGAATTATGAATGGTCAATATGCTATAAAGGGGTATCTTTTGCAGTCATTGGTTGCTTTATTAGATTCCTTTGAAACAGATTGGGAAACTGTTTGTGTTGAACCCAATGATGAATCCGAAAAAGTAGACATATTATGGACTTATAATGGTGGGAAGAAAAAAGTTGTTCAGGTTAAGTCTTCAAAAAATGTCATCTCTTTTTCAATTGCAAAAAAATGGGCTAATGAATTAAGTATAAAAAGTCTCAATGCTGATGAATATGAACTAACTTTAGTTGGTTATGTCGATTCTAAATTGCGAAAATTACCCAATAGCACAATTGACAAGGTAGTAGTTGTAAATAAGGATTTATCGATAGAAGATTTTGAAGCAGTAATTATACAAAAAATTAATTCTTTTTTTGATAGAAAAGGCAAGAATGCCATTAGCCCCAAATTAGGGCAAATGTTTGTCCGTGCATTAAATTCTCAAATATTACAAGAATCTGTAATTGGGAAAACAGTTGAGCATTCTGAGTTTGAAAATAATTTGCTTGAGTCTCTACAAGGGATTGAAAGATATTTAGAAAGATGTTCTTATTCATTGCTACTTCCCGATACACCTCCTCGTAATAAAGACGTTAGTTCTGTGATAATGGAACATATTTTGAAACTGATAGGTTGGAACTCATTGAATATTGATGAAACGGTTACACATTATGATGAAAAACTAGGAAAAGAGCAACAATTTAAGGTTGATTTTTGGGGAAATTACGATTGCCCTCTTAAAGATAATCTAAAAGACATTGTTTATATCAATGCAAATATAGATGCCGAATATTTCCCCGACTATACAAACACAATTAAAAATAGTCTTTTTAGCGTTCATAGTGTAAGAGAACACCTAATTAAAGAAAAGAAAATAAACAGAGATAATTCTATTGAATATTGCATTCAATTTCTTTTATCCATGAAAGAATCGGAACAAAATCAAGCAATTGCAAAATTAAATGATGCTTATAAGAAAAATAAAATGGATAAAAACATTATTTACTATGCAATTGACAATAAAAAGGCAGATTTCTTAATTAGCTCTATAATTACTGCAAGAAAATATAGAGATGATTTGACAGTAAAATTCCTATACCCAATTACGGATGATAATTCTCAAATAAATAAAATAGGGAAAAGAAATACTTATATGCCTCCTCAATATCTTAATTCTTCGATATTGCCTATCATAAAAGAAGATAGAGATAAAATTAGTGTGCTACTTTTTTGTTCAGACCCATATAGTAAAGATAGGCTGCGAAAGGTTATATGGCTGCTTATACGATTAACAAGTGGTTTGGCAAATGAATATAAAATTTACTTTACTGATTATGACGCTGGTCAATATGGTAATGAGGTTAATGAAACTATCCGTAGTTATAGTAACAATGATTTAATAGGCAAAATCTTCATCGAAAAATTAAATTTATGCAATTCTTCCGAATTGCGAATTGTACCGTCGAATATAATTAGCTTAAAAGATGAAGATTTCGATGAGACAATCAATAAGACAAAACAATTGAGAATTGAACCCTATCTCATAGACTATTTACCTTATGGAGATTCTTTAAAGCCATTTTTAGATTCGGATGCAGTAAAGACAGAAGACTTAAAAATCTTCTTGCAAAGCAAAGGTATTTATTTTAAAACAGCTAACAAAACGAAAATAATTCAGTTGATGACAAGTATGCTTTTTAGTTCACTTGACATTGAATTATTAGTTGAGTTTGTGAATATTGATAATAAAACTATGGAATCTAGTTCTGCGCAGTACAACTTAGTTGACGAAAACAAGCAACTGAATCAGTTGTTCTCTAATAAAACTATCGATCAAGATACATTACAAGATGGCTTGAAAGCTGATATTGTTTCTTTGGAACAAACAAAGCCTAAAAAAGATACCGATAGTTACACGGTCAAAATACATTTGGAACAAAAGAACCCTAATAAACAGGCTCTTGTAAGTATTGCGAGAAGTACTGCAACTGTAATCGTCAAAAAAAATGTCAACAAAATAGAATTTACAAAAGAATATAATTCAAAACCAGCAAGAGTAGCAGCAGAAAGAGTTGTTAAACAACTATCAGGACAATTAATTCAAAGCAACGAAATTGAGGATAAGTGTATTGAAGTTAGGTTTTCTGAGTTTACTAATAAAGAGCGAACTAATTTTTTGTTGAGTTTTACTAATATCGATTCTTCTGATATTTTCAAAAGTTTTAACGCCAAATCGTTTAAATACATGTTTGACGAATCAGCAAATCTTCCTGATGAATATGCTGATAAAAAAGGAAAAGAGTGCACTACACTTTTGAAAGGCAAGAACTTAGATTCAATCAAAGAATTACAGAATGATACTTTGAAAGAGATTATTCTAAGCGAAGAATTGGCAATCAATTATAGGTATTGTATAAGAGGAGTTTCGGGAAACTACTATATTATTTTGAATTTTTCTGGAGCTTTAGTTAACAAGCCCATACAAGATGGCATTTTTAATGTTAAATCAACACTATATATTGACAATAAATCTAAGGATAAGGTTAAAAGTAAAAGTGCTTTAGAAACAGAATTAAAACTAGAGTTTAATAAATTAAAGAAAGAGAAGCTTAAACAATTTAATAGAATATAAAATGTTTTCAGCATTTGAGATAAAGATACAGAATTGTGCTTTGCATAAAATAGGAAATAAACTTAGAGATGAAGGAATAAGTTATTCTAATTCTTCTTTGGATCGTATAATTTCTATACAAGAGATATTAATCAACTATTTCCTCTCTCCATTCACTTCCGAAGAGTATTACCAACTCTACCACGAGAGTGATTTGGTATTGAATGAGGTTTATACCTATGTATCCAAGATATTTGATGAACCTGAGCAACTATATGAACAATCGGTAAATCTGGCAAAACATTTGTATGAGCAAAGCACCCACCCTAAAATCAAAGGCGGAGAGTTTTATACTGTCTATTTTAAAGACTGTATATTAGATGGAGAAACTCTTGATGCTGTAGGGCTATTCAAGTCTGAGAACAAGGATACTTTTTTGAAGGTGTTGCATGAAAATGGCAGTTTCAACTTAGAGAGTGACAAGGGTATCAACATTAAAAAGCTGGACAAAGGCTGCCTAATTTTCAATAAGGACAGAGAAAACGGATATGTAGTTGCTGTGGTTGATAATACCAACAAGGACGTAGAAGCTCAATATTGGATTGACGATTTCCTACATGTCCGCCAACGTAAAGACGAATACGCTAATACGCAAAATTTTATGGCGTTAGCAAAGAACTTTGTAACCAAAGAATTGCCTAAGAAATTTGAGGTTTCCAAAGCAGACCAAATTGATTTGCTCAACAAGTCGTTGCATTTTTTCAAAGAGAAAGAAACTTTTAATATTAATGATTTTGCCCATGAAGTAATTGCTCAACCCGAAGTGATTGAAAGATTTCATCAGTATAAGCAGGAGTATGAGAACCAAAGTGATATAGTCATTGATAATCAGTTCGAAATTTCCGATTCCGCTTATAAAAAACTGCAGCGCTCCTATAAACGTGTTATCAATTTGGACAAGAAAATCCAAATCGTCATTGCTGGCAATCGCCAAAACGTAGAACAGGGAGAGGATGATCGTGGAAAATTTTACAAGGTGTATTATAAAGATGAAGAGTGAATTGTGCGACAAGATATTCGTGTTTTTGTCGGAATAAAAACGAATTTATGAGCGAAAACATTTCAGAAATAGTAAGAAACAAAATAGAGAGAACGGATTATGGTATTGTGTTTTCCGCAAGCGATTTTCCTGTTGAAGTTACCAAGTAGAAATCAGTAAACAAGGTTTTGGAAAACTTGACTAAAGCTGGTGAAATTAGACGTTTGTCGAAAGGACGGTATTATAAAACAAAAATGACAGAGTTTGGCGAGCTTATGCCCAGCAGTTATCAGATTGTAAAGGACTTACTGGAAGAGAACGGCAAACTGATTGGTTATATTACAGGATATCAAATTTTTAATGAGCTTGGATTGACTACACAAGTTTCTGCTATTTTGCAGCTAGGAACCATCAAAGATAAGAAAAGCACAAAGCGTGGTTATTACAGGATAAAATTTATAAAACAATGGAATACAATCACAAAAGAGAATATTCCTCTTTTGCAGTTGCTCGATTGCCTTCGTTTCTTCAAAAATATTCCTGACACTAACCCTGCGGATAGCAGTAAAAAACTCTTGGGGCTATTATCTAAGTTAAGTGAAATTCAACGCAGCAAAATAAAAAAAATGGCTTTAAAATACACTCCGCAGACAATCGCATTATTGGGTGCAATGCTTGAAGTGTTGAATCCGAACGAAGATGTTCTGATATTGCAAATGTCGCTTAATTACCAGACATTTTACAACTTATCAATTCCGCAAGAAATATTGCCTAATCAAAAGAAATGGAATATAAGATGAAACTGCACGAAAATCAACCTCTGTTTGCCCAACCACCCAATTTTGCAGCAAACATCTTGAATATAAGACCAGAATTTATCGAGAAAGCTTATTGGATTACTCGTGCGTTACAGAGAATGTCTCAAAATGTCAATGCCGAGAAAGTAGTTTTCAAAGGAGGAACGTCCCTCTCTAAGGTCTTAAATAATTTATTGATTCCGTAATGTGCATAGATAAAGTATTAAGTGATATTATAGCAATTAAGAATGGCTTTCAGCACATCCTTGATGGGGCTGATGGAATCCTTTCGACATACTCAAAGGAATAGTGCTTTGTATTTGCTCTTGAATTGTTTAAGCACGAAGCCTATCAAGCCCGAATGTTGGCAACAACGGTATTGGGAAGATTGGCAACAACGAATGATGATGCCCTTTATTTTCTGAAAGAGCAAGTCAGCACAGACGAGAATTGGCGAGTTCAGGAAATGCTTGCAAAGGCTTTTGATGAGGTTTGCAAACGCAGAGGATATGAAATGTCCTTATCTCTCATCGAAGAGTGGATAAATGACGATAATCCGAATATAGTCCGTGCCGTAACAGAAGGGCTGAGGATTTGGACAAGTCGCCCATTCTTCAAAGAAAATCCATCGGTGGCTATTGCATTAATCAGTAAGCATAAAGCACACGAGAGCAAATATCTTCGGAAATCCGCAGGAAACGCTCTAAGGGATATAAGCAAGAAGCACGCAGAATTGATACGGCAAGAGGTGGAGCAATGGGATTTATCCAATCCTCGAATTATGTTCACTTATAAACTTGCAGCGAAGTTGTTAAAGTAAAAAAGATATATCAATGAAACAGAAAGTATTATTTATCATATTGAATGAATACACAGATTGGGAGGGGGCTTTTCTCTCCACGGCTCTTCATGTGGGCGTGATACCGGGCGGTGAAATAAAATACGAAGTGCATACCATTGCCCCGACATCGGACGCAGTCCGTTCCATCGGAGGTTTCAGAACCTTGCCCGATTATTCTTTCGAGAATATGCCGAAAGATTATGCCGCTTTAGTGCTTATCGGTGGCAACCGTTGGGACTCTCCTGAAGCAGAACTTTTCGTACCATTGGTACGGGAGGCTTTGGATAAAGGTAAAATCATCGGGGCGATATGCAACGGTGCTTCATTCCTATGTTCACACGGTTTCCTGAACAATGTAAAGCATACAGGCAACGGTCTCGACCAACTCAAAAAATGGGGCGATATCGTTTACACTAACGCAGAAAACTATGTGGAAGCACAAGCTGTTAGTGACAAGAATATTGTTACGGCAAACGGTGTAGGGCATTTGGAATTCACTCGAGAGATGCTTCTATTGCTGGAAGCCAATACTCCGGAAAACATTGCGTTATGGTATGATTTCTATAAAAACGGATTTGTGAGATAAAGTTATTTTTCTGAAATTATATGGTCGTAATGTCAAACATAAAAGCCACGTTTTCGTGCAATTTACAGAGCGTTTGGCAAGTTGTAACATCGCTAACAGACTATTCGTGGAGAAGTGATGTTGAAAAGATAGAGGTCATATCAGACACGCAATTTGTAGAAATAACGAAGAGTGGATATAAGGCAACTTTCACGGTAACAAGACAAGAACCTTTTTGTCTTTGGGAGTTTGACATGGAGAATGAGAATATGAAAGGACATTGGATCGGTGTTTTCAGTGGCAATGAAAAGAATGCTACGATTGACTTTACAGAACACATTGAGCCTAAGAAATGGTTTATGATTCCATTTGTGAAGATTTATTTGAAATATCGGCAAGCCAAGTATGTCAGAGATTTAAGAAACGTGTTGAAAAGAGTACAGCCATAGATTTTTGGAAACCATTATGATGAAATTAGAATTAATAATGCTGCTTCTCCCTGTTGTGTTCATACTTCACGAATACGAAGAGATTATCATGTTCAGGCATTGGCTAGACAGAAATAGGGATGAATTGAAAAGGCGTTTCCCGAAATTCGAGCGGTTTCTTGCACGCAGGAGACATTTTGATTATTCCACAGCCACATTTGCCATTGGGACTGCCCACGAGTTCATTCTGATTTCCCTCATTTCTTTCTGTGCCGTATGGTTGGGTGCTTATCAATGGTGGTTCGCTGCATTTACAGGGTATTCCTTCCACCTTATAGTACATCTTGCTCAATGGACAATATACCGAAAATATATACCTGTTATCATTACCACATTTTTGACTTTGCCTTATTGTGTCTATGCCTTTGTTGAATTGGAAAAGACTTCCATTCTATCTCCTTTACAGATGTTCTTATGGTCAGTTATCGGGATTATCCTTACAGTGCTTAGTTTACTCTCTGCTTTTTTCGTGATGAGCAAATTTCAACAATGGCAGGAGAAACATTGAGAGCGTATTGTCAATAATAAAGTAATAGAAAGAATGTCCCGATTCCCCATCCATAGAAGTTCGCAACTCACAGAATTCGGAGTATATCTGAAGACGGTCGCCTTTCGGACATCGACACCTTCAGAAAGATATGCTTTCTCCCATACCGATGATTATTATTTCTTCGGCTTCATAGAGGATGGGCAATGCCGTCTGAATATTGATTTTGAGGAATACACTTTCGGGAAAGGAAGTCTGGCTATCATCCGTCCGGGACAAGTACACCGTATCATCGACGCTTTCAATCTTTCCGCAAAGTTCTTGGTTATCGACTCGGTATTGGTGGATAAGGAGGAAAAACGAACGCTTGAGAGATACGGTCGCCCTCAAATACAACTATCCGACATATCGGAACAGAAACTATTATTATCACTTCTTGACTGCAAACTGAGTGGCATGGAAAATCCATCTGCCAAAGCAGTCGTTCAGCGACTGACCACCGTCATTGTAGGGTTAGTCGTGGAGAACATTGTAAATGTAACGATAGCTCAATCCAAATTACAGGGGACAGTGACCAGACACAAGGAAATAGTATGGGAATTTCGGGATTTGTTGGAAAGCAATATCCGAAGCAACCGTTCGCCATCATTCTATGCCGGGCGGCTGAACATTACCGTTGCCTACCTGAATGAAGCTGTAAATTCTGTTCTGGGGACAAGTGTGAGCCACCATATCCAAAACGAGATTATTTTGTTGGCTAAACGTCAATTGGTCTATACTACAGATTCCATCAAAGAGATTGCACATAGTTTAGGCTTTAACGATTACTCCTACTTCACACGGCTGTTTACCAAGGTTGCAGGCGTTTCTCCCGCGCTCTTCAGGAGGACTTACCACGAATAGTGCTATCATTACCATTGTCCGTCTATTGTGACAGCCTGTATCCCACCGTACCTTTGCAGCGAACTTTATTCACTTAAAAAGATACGGATTATAAGGATGAACAACGCTGTAAATATTTTGCGAGAAGGAAGTATGATGAAAGCCCTGACAAAATTGGGGATACCTATTGTCATCGCAATGCTGATTATGGCAATATACAATGTGGTAGATACTTTTTGGGTTGCACGTCTTGGAACTCTTCCTGTCGCCGCTGTATCTGTTGTTTTCCCTATATCGTTGTTATTTCTTGGGATAGGACTAATGTTCGGTGTCGGAGGCGGAGTGTATATATCCTGTTTGTTGGGAGCGAAACAGGTTGTCAAGGCAAGTCAGGTCGCTTCCGTCTCAGTGATTACCTCTGTGATGTTGGCAGCTCTCATTGCCCTTGTGTGCAATGTGTTCCTGCCGGACATCCTACTTTTCATGGGAGCAAACGAGGAGATGATGAGTTTGGCAGAATCCTACGGCAGGCTTTTTATCATCAGTTGTGTCATAGGAACATTGAATGTGTCCATGTCCAATATCATTGTTTCACAAGGTGCGTCGAAGACATCTGCGTCGGCAATGATCATCGGCTCTATCGTCAATGTTGCATTAGACCCCTTGTTTATCTACACTTTCAATTGGGGTGTGGAAGGTGCTGCATGGGCAACCATTCTTTCAAGAATCGTCACGACAGCTATTTACATCCGGTTCCTTACGAAAGCAGAGGTAAAAGTATCTCTTGCCTTGTTCGCTCCCACGATAAGAATATATGCAGACATCATTAAGATTGGTATCTCTATGCTCTTTTTGCAACTGCTCCAGACCCTTTCCATCAGTTTGTTGCAGAAAGCCGCTGTGAAATATGGGGCAGAGGCTGTTGCGGCTGTGGGTATCGTCCTGAAAATCGTCACATTGGGAACAAACGTGGTCTTCGGATTTGTAAAAGGACTCCAACCTATGGCAGGCTATAACTACGGGGCAGGCAATTTTCAAAGATTAAGGGAAGCGGTGTGCTGTTCTCTGATACTCACAACCTCGTTTTGTGTGCTCTGGAGTATTCTTATAGTCATTTTTACCTCTCCTATCATCAGTTGTTTCGGTAAAGACGAAACAATGCAGGAAATAGCAAGAATTGCGCTTAGAGCCAATACGATTATGTTCTTCACTTTCGGATTCCAATTTGTGTATTCCACACTATATATGGCAATCGGAAGAGCAAGGCAAAGTCTGTTACTCAATATCGGACGGCAAGGTTTGTTTTTTATCCCTACTATATTGCTGCTCCCATCGTATTGGGGATTGAACGGAGTACTCTATGTCCAGCCTATTGCCGACGTCTTTGCAACCTTGATGACGCTGCTTTTTGCCGTCCGAATTCACAGGGAGATAGGTCATCAATCACATCTCACGACAGAAAATATATAATGTTGAACTTAAAAGATATGATTATGCTGAGACTCACTCAAACGGAAGACTTCAAGACGATAATTTCGTCTTGCTCTACAGAAGAGCAAGTACAAAAGGCATCGGACAATTTTATATTGAAGGTCGTTGCTCTATGTGATACAGAAGAAGATACTGTCTCGTTATTTCGTATCCTCCGCTACACTCGCTGTCGCTTACAAGCTATGCAAAAGGCGTATCCTTTAAACGGAGAGGGGGAAAAATGTGTCAGAACTACTCAGTGTCATTGACACAGAGTTGAAGTTGCTGAAGATGCGAATGCAGGGGCTTCTTCCTGCTTTGTCTGTCAAACCAACCAAGAAACTCCACTGGACAGGTAAGGTAACAGACTTAGTCGAACTCCTTTATGCCCTTGACACCTGTGATTGTATCAACAACGGAGAGATTGGCGTAGAGGAATTGGCTGACGCCCTTTCTGAAATCTTCAGTGTGGAAATCAAGAACTGTTACAACGTCTATATGAACATGAAGCGTCGCAAGGATGACAGCCGCACCTATTTCCTTGATGAACTCCGCGAGAAACTCAACAAGCGAATGGTGGAGAGCGACCTGAAAGGTGGCAAGTTCAAGAAACGATAACTGCATTCAAATGGCTTAATGAGGGTGTGTCAAAATGTACACATCCTCTTTTTATGCACAAAGCCCCGACTTTCTCAAGCCAGGGCTTTGCTATTTCCTAAAGTTTTTGTACCTT
>QWCT01005901.1_pt1 | contig 12113 bp, 6 predicted proteins | sample 1972681 | NCBI WGS metagenome assembly QWCT01 (sample SAMN09866701, study PRJNA288562) | Human oral metagenome isolate pre3_saliva, whole genome shotgun sequencing... | isolation source: mouth | host: Homo sapiens | place: USA: California | reverse complement strand
GCTCATCCTGGGTATCCTGATTTAATGGGCTTTGGTCGTCGAGCAATGGCAGTCAATCCTGCAGAGGCTAAAGCATATATGATATATCAAGTTGGTGCATTGCAAGCCTTCTGTGATAGCTATGGCGTTACATTACAACATATGAAATTACATGGTGCTTTTTATAACACTGCTTGTGTAACTCCTGCATTGGCAGATGCTGTATTAGATGGATTACAAGCGGTAAACCTTAATATTGCAGCTATGGTGTTGAGCGGTAGCTATATTGCAAAAGAAGCAGAGCGTCGAGGCATTCCTGTAATTCAGGAGGTCTTTGCTGATCGTGGTTATACTGATGAAGGTACATTGGTACCTCGTACAGAACCAGGGGCTTTCATAAAAGACCCTCAAGAGGCTTTAGAACGTGTACTTATGATGGTTACAGAAGGCAAGGTTGTAACAAATACAGGTAACACTATCGATATTGTAGCCGATTCCGTATGCGTCCATGGGGATAACCCAGAAGCGATTGCTTTCACAAATTATATCCGTGAAGGCCTTACAAAAGCGGGCGTTATAGTAGCTAATTTTCAGAACCGTAAATAGTAAAATAGCGATTAGAAAATAAGTGATACATAGAAAATACATAGCAAATACGTAATAAATAGTAAGTACATAATAGATAGTTAATAAGTAAATTATTGTGTGGAGGTTCTTATGAAACCAATTGCAGGTAAAGCGAGCTTATCTGTCCTCTTAGGGGCAGCTTTCTTGATGGCCACGTCCTCTATTGGGCCAGGCTTTATGTTACAAACGGCGGCATTTACAAATGACTTAAAAGCAGATTTTGCATTTGCCATCATTGTGTCTGTTATTTTTTCAATTATTGCACAGCTTAATGTGTGGACAATCATTGGCGTATCTAAAATGCGCGGTCAAGATATTGCCAATAAAGTATTGCCAGGTCTTGGCTACTTCGTAGCATTCTTAATTTCCCTTGGCGGTCTTGCTTTCAATATTGGTAATATTGGGGGCGCGTCTATGGGCCTAAATATTGTATTTGGTATTGATACAACGACTGCAGCGGGTATCAGTGGTATCTTGGGTATTCTATTGTTCGCATCTCCAAAAATGGGTGGTGTACTAGACAACACAGCTAAAATTCTTGGCACTGTTATGTTAGTATTGATTGGCTATGTAGCATTCTCTACAAATCCACCTGTGGCTGAAGCGGTTACTCATGCGGTGGCACCAACGCATTATCCATGGCTTGCTACCATAACTCTTATCGGTGGTACTGTAGGCGGTTATATTACATTTTCTGGTGGTCATCGTCTTATCGATGCTGGTATTACTGGTCAAGAGCACTTGAAAGATGTGCGCCGAGCAGCATTCATGGGTATGTCTGTAGATGCGGTAGTTCGTATATTACTATTCTTAGCGGTTCTTGGTGTTGTATCCATGGGCTTTGCGTTAGATCCTAAAGATCCAGCTGGTTCTGCATTCCTTTTAGGGGCTGGCGAAATCGGTCATAAATTATTCGGTATCGTATTCTTCTGTGCGGCCTTAACATCTGTAGTAGGTGCAGCGTATACATCTGTATCCTTCTTAAAAACATTGTTCAAAGTAGTAGAAAGAAATGAAAAATTGACTATTATGACATTTATCTTCGTTTCTACATGTATTTTGATCTTCATTGGTAAACCAGCATCCTTGTTGATTTTGGCTGGCTCCGTAAACGGCTTAATCTTGCCGATTACATTGGCAGTAATGCTCTTTGCTACTCATAAATCTGCAATCGTAGGAGACTACAAACATAATAAACTGTTATACTATACAGGATGGATTGTAGTACTTGTAACAGCTTATATCGGCGTTACATCCTTACAAGGCATTGCTAAATTACTTGGTTAATTTGATAATTATGAAAGTACCATTATTTTCGTTTGAAGGTAATGGTTCTTTCTGGTTTTAGGAAGGAGATACCTATGAAACCTATAATTTCACCTGTAGGGGATTGCGCTATCTCTATTGATTTTGGTCAAGTCATCGATCCAAAGATTAATCGACATATTCGTCAAACGATAGAGCGAATTCAAGAGCTAAATCTAGAGGGGATTATTGAATTAGTACCTACCTATTGTGCATTGCTTTTGCAATATGATGCTATGCTATACTCCTATGAAGAATTGTGTAACATCATTGAGCCTACATTGGAGCAGACTATAACAGATAATGCTAATGAACTTGTTACCGTCGTGGAAATTCCTACCGTGTACGGTGGTGAGTTTGGTCCAGACCTTGGTTTTGTAGCCTCTCATAATAATCTAACTGAAGATGAGGTTGTAGCCATTCATAGTGGTACAGATTACTTGGTATATATGCTTGGCTTCATTCCTGGGTTTACCTATTTGGGCGGCATGGATCCATGCATTGCAACGCCTCGTTTGTCCTCACCAAGAACATTGATACCTGCAGGCTCTGTAGGCATTGCAGGGGAACAAACTGGCACATATCCATCCGACTCTCCAGGGGGCTGGCAAATCATTGGACGTACACCGGTAACGATGTATGACATGTCTAAGGAACAAGCGGCGCTATTGAGTGCTGGCGACTATGTGCGCTATGTGCCCATAGATGAAGCGGAATATAATCGTATTAAAGCATTGGGGGCGGATTATGCGCCATCCATGTATGAAGTAGAGGTAGGTGAGTTGCGTGGCTATTAATGAGTTTAATAAATCATCTATCTACGTAAATGCACCTGGCATGTACACCACCATTCAAGATAAAGGTCGCGTTGGGTTCCAACAATATGGTATGCCTGTAGCAGGTCCTATGGATAGTGAAAGCTATCTCTTGGGGCAAGCGCTGGTAGGTAATGTAGAAACGGCAGGTGCCTTAGAGTGCACATTGCTGCCGCCTACACTCACTGTGAAAGGCACATGTATCGTTGCTTTCACAGGGGCCGATATGGAACCAACCATCAATAGTGTGCGAGTACCGAGATATATTCCATTTGTATGTCACGACGGCGATGTCATTTCCGGCGGTTTTAGCCAATGTGGCGTGCGCATGTACATTTCTTTCTCTGGAGGTATCGACGTGCCAAGCATCAACGGCAGTGTATCGACCCATACAAAGGCGAAAATTGGGGGCCTTGAGGGGCGACCATTACAAAAGGGCGATGAACTTGGTATCAAAGCGTTCACCAGAGATGAAGTGCATGTCTGCGATTACCGTGGTGAAGGGCACACTCTATTCAATACCGCCTTATATAACCGTGGGGGCCGTGAATGTCATGAGCCGTTACGCGTTGTATTAGGTGATCAGGCAAAACATTTTACCGAGAAGGGAATTAAGACCTTTAGTGATAACATCTATACACTGACTGTAGAATGTGACCGTATGGGCTTTCGCTTAGATGGTCCTGAAATTGAACACGTAGACAGTGCAGATATTATTTCTGATGGAGCCGTATTTGGCTCTATCCAAGTGCCATCGAATGGACATCCCATTGTCCTCATGGCAGATCGCCAAACAACAGGGGGCTATACAAAAATAGGCACTATCATTACCGCAGACCTACCTCGGCTTAGCCAATTGCCGGTAGGGGATGGGATTAACTTTAATATCGTGTCTATTGAAGAAGCGCAAGATATATACCGAGCGTATATGGGACGTTTAAAGAAACGTATCAAATTAGCACATGAACAAAGTGCTTATGTATTTAAATTAAATAATGTCATATAAAAAATAACGTCTAAAGAGATTATTCTTTAGACGTTATTTTTGTTTTGGGCTGCCAATGTATCTCAATTTGACTGAAATGCTAATTTATAAAAATTTAATGAAATATAGTACTGTAAAACAGGTGGAGTTATTAGAGTGTAGATATATAAGGCATTTTGATCATTATTTTTATAATTTATCAATTATATTTATATGGGAAAAGTTAAAATGTGAGTTTAAATTCATCTTCTCTTCTAAATTATGGTATAAAATCACCCCAATTATTAGGTTTTATTTTATAAGTGGGTTAAAGAAATCACGTTGTTGCTGAATTTGCAATAGCTATTCCAAAAATGAAATATTGGTGAAAAGGGGTTGCAAGCATATCGAAAAATTTGGTATACTCGCTATATCGAAAAACTTAAATTGAAATTACTTGTTATATAGTGGCTGTAAACGAGGTGCCTACATCTACTGGTGGTGCATCTGTAGCTTTTGGTGATAGTGCTACTGTTACAGGTGCCAATGCAGTCGGTTTAGGTAACAGTGCTAGTGTTACAGGTGTAAATGCAGTTGCTTTAGGTACAAATGTAAAAGCTCCTAATAGTGATGTTGTTGTAATTGGTACTGCTGCAAAAACAGAGACTGCTGGTGGTGGGATTGCTATTGGTCAAAATGCTTATTCAAAAGGTCTATATGGTAATACACCAAGTGTTGCTGTAGGTAAAAATTCAATTGCAAATGGTGGTACTGCGATTGCTGTTGGTACTTATGCGACGGTAAACGAAGTTGGTACTTCATTTTCACAAGGTATTGCCATTGGTGGTGGTGCATTACCAGGGCAAGGGGCTACCGTTATAGGAGACCAAGCTATTGCTATTGGTGGTAATACTAAAGCCTTTGGTCACTCATCTATTGTTATTGGCGGTGACGATGCTGATAGAATGACGTCTACTAAAGCAGTTTATACTGATATTACAACAGGTGAACCTGCTGTCGCTACTGTTTCTGATGCTGTTAAAGCTTTAACCGGGTATGAAATTAAGTGGCGTGATTATAATAATGCTACAGCAGACCATATCGGTATCACAGTAGGTACTAAAGGGCAATCTGGTAATGCTGGTATTGCTATTGGTACTGGCGCTGATTCTAAAAACCGTATCGCCGGCGCTTTAAATGGCGTAAATACAAGTGGTGCAGATAATACATCTGTAACAAATGCCATCGCTATTGGTACAGGTGCGAAAGCAAATCGTGATAACTCTGTCGCTTTAGGTGGTGGTTCTACTACAGATAAGCCAGGTACTAAACAAACTGGCTATACATTGCCAACAGGTGTTACTGCAACGTGGTCTGGTGGTAACTCAACATTAGAAGGTGATATTGTTTCCTTCGGCGCGGAAGGTTTCGAACGTCAGTTGAAAAATGTAGCTCCTGGTGAAGTAAGTGCTACTTCTACAGACGCGATCAATGGTTCTCAGTTAGCTGCTATCGCAGATCAAATTGCACTTAAATATGTGTCTATTAACTCTACTGATGTTCCAAATAAAGACAACACTGGTGCAAAAGCTAATAACTCTATTGCTATTGGTCCTAATGCATCTACAGATACGGCTGCAACAAGCTCTGTAGCTATTGGTGATGGTGCTAATGCAACAGGTCGATCTACAGTTGCATTGGGGTTATCAGCACAAGCTAAATCGGCAAATGCTACAGCGGTAGGTGCTAACTCCATTGCGTCCGAGGATGATACTGTGGCAGTTGGTCATGGTGCTAAGGCAACAGATGGCAATGCCAGTGCTTTGGGGGCTGATGCGATAGCTTCCAATATTGAATCTACTGCAATTGGTCATGGTACTGCTGCATCTGGTGCATCCTCTACTGCATTGGGATCTAGGGCAAAGGCCGCTGGAACTGCAGGTGTTGGTATCGGTATGTTAGCCAATGCAACTAAAGATTATAGTATTGCTATTGGCGGAGAAAGCTCTTCCACTGCAGATAACAGTATTGCTATTGGTAGAAAAAGCTCAGTATCAGAGAATGATGGTATTGCTATCGGTACTAGATCTAACGCAAGTGCAGTTAAATCGATTGCTATTGGTGATGGTGCTAGTGCTACAACTGCTGATGGTGTTGCAATAGGTTCTAAGTCTGTTGCTAGTACTGCGGCAGGTGTAGCAGGTTATAATGCTAATACTGGTCGTACTGATACTTATGCTAACTTAACTGGTGCAACGTTAACATCTACATTGGGTGGCGTTGCTGTTGGTACAACAGGTCAAACTCGTCAAATTAACTATGTAGCTGCTGGTACGGCTGATACAGATGCAGTCAACGTAGCACAATTGAAGAGTGTAAACCTTGCTTTCACAGGCGACACTGGTTCTGGTGACGTAAACCTTGCTAACAGTAAATTAGCTGTAAATGGTGACGATACATATATTACAACTACAGCTAATGGTAAGAAAATTACAATTGCTGGTAAAAAACAAGATATTACTGTTACAAATGGTACAGCTGCAGCAACTCCAGGTATGGCAGATTCTGCTAACGTGGCTGATGCAATTAATAAGGCTATCGATCAAAATAAATATGGATGGAATCTTTCCGCTAATGGTGAAGCAACACCAGAAGCAATTGAAAAAGGTAACACTGTAGATTTCTCTGGCGACGACAATATTACGGTTGCTAGAAACAATAAAAATATTTCTGTATCCTTGAAGAAAAATCTTACTGGCTTGAACAGTGCATCTTTCAACAATGCTGCAGGCAATCCAACCGTTAAAATTGATGGCGATAAAGGTATCAATGCAGGCGACATGAAAGTTACTAACGTAGCTGATGGCGTAGATGATAAAGATGCTGTCAATGTATCTCAATTGAAGAAAACAGACGCTAAAGCAGATGCTAACAAAACTGCAATTGCTCGTAAAATTTCCTTAGGTGGTAACACTGGCTCCACAATGGAAAAATCCTTGAGCACTGCCGATGTAAAATTCAATGTTAAAGGTGCTAATGGTTTAACTACGGTTGCTTCTGGCGATGATGTAACTGTTAAACTTGATGATACTACTAAAAATAAAATCGATAACGCTGCTGACAAAGATTTGAGCAATTTGAATCCTACAGGTGAACAAAAAGTTAAAGATCTAGCTGCTTGGAAAGTGGTTGCTAACAGTGGTACTGCTGAAGATGTTAAAGGTGGCGACACTGTTAAGTTCATCGATGGTGATAACATCGAAATTACACAAGCTGGTAAAAACTTTACAATTGCCACAAAGAAAGACGTTACATTTGATAACATAACAGCTACGCAAGCAATTACAGCTCCAACTGTGAACGCTACAACAGGCGTAGTAACACCTCAAGTTACTGGCTTGACTAATACAGATTGGGTTCCAGGCCAAACAACACCTGTATCTGGTCGTGCAGCAACTGAAGATCAGTTGAAAAAAGTTGATGACCAAGTAGCAGTAAATAAAGATAATATCGACAAAAATACAACAGCAATCGCTCGTAAAATCTCCTTAGATGGCGACACTGGTTCCACAGCTGAAAAATCTTTGAGCACAGGCGATGTGAAATTCAAAATCAAAGGTGAGGACGGTATTACAACTGTAGCTGCTGGCAACGATGTAACTGTTAAACTTGATACAGATACTAAAGATAAAATCAACAATGCTGCAAACCAAGATTTGAGCAACTTGACTCCAGCTGGTGAACAACAAGTTAAAGATTTAGCAGCTTGGAATGTAGTAGCTAACAACGGTACTGCTGAAAAGGTTCAAGGTGGCGATACAGTTAAATTTATCGATGGTGATAATGTTTCCATTACACAAAATGGTAAAGAGTTCACTGTTGCCACAAAGAAAGATGTAACATTTGATAACGTTACAGCAAACCAAAAAATTACAGCTCCAGAAGTAAGTGGTTTAACAAATAAAACTTGGGTACCAGGCCAAACAACACCTGTATCTGGTCGTGCAGCCACTGAAGATCAATTGAAAGCAGTTGATGATCAAGTAGCAGCAAATAAAGCTAACATCACTAAGAATGCTGACGATATTAAAACTAACAAAGATAATATTGCGGCAAATAAAGAACAAATTGATAAAAATACAACAGCTATCGCTCGTAAGATTTCCTTAGGCAGTGATAATGGCGATACAAAAAGTTGAAGGTGGTAACACAGTTAAATTCATCGATGGTGATAACATCTCCATTACTCAAAATGGTAAAGACTTCACAATTGCTACTAAGAAAGATGTTACTTTCGATACTGTAACTGCAAATGATACAATTACAGCTCCAAAAGTAAAAGCAACTGATGGTGTAGAAACACCAGAAGTGACTGGTTTAACAAATAAAACTTGGGTTCCAGGTCAAACACAACCTGTATCTGGTCGTGCAGCAACTGAAGATCAATTGAAAGCCGTTGATGACCAAGTAGAAGCAAACAAAGCTAACATCACTAAAAATGCTGGTGATATTGCAGCAAACAAAGCTCAAATCGATAAAAACACAGAAGCTATCGGTCGTAAGATTTCCTTAGGTGGTAACACGGGTTCTACTGATGACAAGTTAAAGATCTTTCTGCATGGAATGTAACTGCAGCTGGCGGTACTGTAGAAAAAGTACAAGGTGGCGATACTGTTAAATTCCAAGCTGGTGATAACCTTGAAGTAAAACAAGATAAAACTACTTTCACATACAGCTTGGCTAAAGACGTGAAAGGTCTTAACAGTGTAACTGTAGGTGATGAAAATGGTCCATCCACTAAGATTACTCCTGCTGGTACAACTATAAAAGATGCAGCTGGTAACGCTACAACAGTTAATGGTGCAGGCATGACTATCAATCCTGCAAACTCTGCAGCTAGCCCTGTATCCCTTACTGTAGATGGCTTGAACAATGGTGGCAACCAAATTCATGGTGTTGCACCTGGTACAGCTGATACAGATGCAGTAAACGTAAGCCAATTGAAAGAAACTAAAGCTGGTTTACAACAAGCTATTAACAATGTAGGCGTTGAAACACAACGTGTTGGTGCTCATGCGGCGGCTATGGCAGCGTTGAAACCAATCCAATACGATCCATTGGAACCAACACAAATCATGGCTGGTATTGGTAACTACCGTGGTGAAACAGCTGGTGCAATCGGTCTTGCCCATTACAAAACTGAAGATACTATGTTCAATATTGGTGTTACACTTGGTTCTAGCCATAACATGATTAATGCTGGTGTAACTCACAAATTCGGTGGTAACCGTGATAGAAAAGATGCGATTCCAGAACGTTATAAAGCTGGTCCTATCAGCTCTATCTACGTAATGCAAGATGAAGTAAGTCACTTGCGTTCCCAAAATGAAGAGTACAAATCCAAGCTTGAACAACAACAATCTGAAATTGATGCGTTGAAAGCAGCAGTTAACCAATTGTTGGCAAATAAAGCATAATCATATTGTACATATAGTTAGAACTATGTATATCCCGTGAATGGATATGTAAAACTAGAAAGAGCCTTCCTCGAAAGAGGAGGCTCTTTTTAGTATGAAAACAAAAATAGTTTATTAAAGCTATATCTGTAAAATAAAATAGTCTGAAAATTCTAATTTAATAATTAATAAAATTATCGATAAAACTGTATATAAGGAATAATTTATGAATATTTTTAGACGATGATTAATTTTGTAATGAAATCTAATATTCTTTTCATTCTCAATTAGAAGCATAAAAATTCATATAATATGCAATTTATTGAGGTGAATTATAAATGAATTATGATAATACTGCGTGTTTAAGTATACTCTATGCATAATTGAGATAATAGTAAATATCCAAAAAATACACTTTTAAATTGAGAAAATTAGATAAATTATGGTAAAATTAAAAATAGGTTTTATAAATGAAAGTCTGTGTAGCTTTCATTATTTCCAGACTGAGAGAAGTGTGGAACATATGATTCATATAGTTGAGGGTTAGTAATTTAAAGAAGGAAAATGTATGAATAAGATATTTAAAGTCATTTGGTCTAAGTCCAAACAGTGCTATGTTGTAGTATCTGAAATGGCAAAAAATAAAACAGGGAAAAAGAAAATCGTAGTAGCGAGCATCTTAGCTGCTTTAGCGATGCAAACTGCAGGCGTAACTGATGTTGCAGCAGCAGCACCACCACCAATAACGGATAAACCATCTGATGCTATTGCTCATGGTACTGTTACTAGTGGTAAAACTAATGGCCTAGCTATTGGTAATGCAGCAAATTCTGGTAGCAACCAATCTATTGCAATCGGCTATAAAAGTGAAGCAAATGCAGCCGAAATAAATCCTGCACTACCTGCTACAGCAGTGGGGGCAGGCGCTAATGCAACAGGTCAATCTACGGTTGCATTAGGTTTGGCGGCTTATGCTACGTCTGGTAAAGCAACTGCATTAGGATCTAAATCCCTTGCGTCTTCGGATGCCGCGGTAGCGGTTGGGGCTGGCTCTCAGGCTACAGGTGGCTATGCCAGTGCTTTAGGTGCTGATTCAACAGCCTCTGGCAATGATTCTACCGCATTTGGTCATGGTACTGTAGCGTCTGGGGGATCTTCTACTGCATTAGGGTCTAGGGCTAAGGCAGGAAAAACTGCTAGCGTTAGCATTGGTATGTTGTCTGAGGCTACCCAGGTGTATGGTGTTGCTATTGGGGGCGAAAGTTCTTCAACTGGAGATAGCAGTATTGCTATTGGTAAAAAAAGTTCAGTGACAGGGGACAATGGTATTGCTATCGGTGTTTCTACTATCTCAAAAGGTGCCAATGGTGTTGCGGTTGGTACTAATGGAACTACGGCAGAGTTAGGCGGTGTTGCAGTTGGTCAAGCTGCTAAGTCTAATAAATTTAATAGTGTTGCTATGGGTATGAATGTAACGGCTGATGGTGATAATTCTGTGGCGTTAGGTGGTAGTGCTTCAGCAAATAATGATGGAACTATTGCCATTGGTTCTTATGGATCTACTCCAACGAAAGCTACAGGCAATAGAGCTCTTGCAATCGGTTCTGCTACGACAGCTAATGGTCTAGAATCAATTGCCATAGGCAGTCGCGTTAACTCCACATCTCAACATTCTATTGCTATTGGTACTAGAGCTAATGCAAGTGCTGTTAAATCTGTTGCTATTGGTCCTGATTCTATAGCTACCGTAGATGGTGGTGTTGCTTTAGGTCGAGATTCAGTTGCTAATGTAATAGGTGGTGTTACTAATAAAGGTTATAATCCTAATACAAACCGTACAGATATTTATTCTGGTTTAACTGGCAATGTACTTACTAGTACAACTGGTGCCGTTTCTATTGGTAATGGTACTACTGTAACACGTCAACTTACAGGTCTTGCAGCGGGCACAAAAGATACAGATGCAGTTAACGTAGCCCAATTAAAGAGCGTTAACCTTGCGTTCTCTGGTAATGTAAATACTGGCAATGTAAATATTGCAAATAGTACATTAGGCCTTAAGGGTGATAATACATATATTACGACATCTGCCAACGGCCAAAATCTTACAATTTCTGGTAAAACACAAAATATTGATGTCACAAATGGTCAAGCTTCTGCAAATGCTACAGGCATGGCTGATTCTAAAAATGTAGCAGATGCTATCAATAAAGCTATTTCTGCCAATGCATATCATTGGAAATTAGCTGCTGAGAATACTTCTACAGCTCCTGAAGTAATTAATAAATCAGATACTGTAATCTTTGGTGGGGACAACAATATTACAGTAACTCGTAGTGGCAAAAAAATTACTACTTCTTTGAATAAGGCGATTACTGTAGATACTGTGAAAGCAAATAAATCTGTTACGGTTTCTTCTGGTGGTAATCAAATTACTCTAGATGGTTCAAACGGTGCTGTAACAGGTAGATCATTTACTGGTGATTCATTTAAAGCAGGCAATAATGTATTAAGTAATACAACACTACAAATGGGGTTACCTTCTAGTGCTAAAAATGTAACCATTTCTGGTGATGGGTTAACTGCAAAAAATGGTACAAGAACTGTCAAGTTTGGTACAGATGGTATTAGTGCAGGTGGTCAACAAATTACCAACGTTTCTAGCGGTGGTAATGTAGGTACTAATGCAGCCAATATTACAGATGTAAAGAATGCTGTAGATGCTGTTACATTAAAACTAGATACAAATTCTAAAACTGGTACTGTTAAGCTTAGTGAAAGTCCACTAAAAGTAATTGGTGCTAATGGTATTAGAACTGATTTATTGGGTACGAATAATGGTAGTCTTGTTGTTGGTCTAGACAAGACTACGGTAAATGCTACGACTAAAGGTATTGGTTTAACAGGTGATACAGGATCTACAGGTCTTAAGTATCTTAAAGACGGTGATGCAACCTTTAAAGTGGC
>QWCT01001414.1_pt1 | contig 12119 bp, 7 predicted proteins | sample 1972681 | NCBI WGS metagenome assembly QWCT01 (sample SAMN09866701, study PRJNA288562) | Human oral metagenome isolate pre3_saliva, whole genome shotgun sequencing... | isolation source: mouth | host: Homo sapiens | place: USA: California | reverse complement strand
CGCCGGCAAGCTCTCGCCCCAGCGCGTCCAGCAGCATTGGCGCGCGGTCGTGGACGCGGGCGTCGACCTGTTCATTATTCGCGGCTCCACAGTGTCCGCTGAGCACGTGTCGTCGCGGCGCGAGCCCCTCAACCTCAAGCGCTTCATCTACGAGCTGGACGTCCCCGTCATCGTCGGTGGCGTGTGCACGGACACGGCGGCCCTGCACCTGATGCGCACGGGAGCGGCGGGCGTCCTCGTCGGTTTTGGCGGGGGAGCGGCGCACTCGACGCGCCAGTCGCTGGGCGTACACGCGCCGATGGCGACGGCGATCGCGGACGTGGCGGCGGCCCGGCGCGACTACATGGACGAGTCCGGCGGTCGCTACGTGCACGTCATCGCGGACGGGGGCATTGGGCGCAGCGGCGACCTCGCGCGCGCGATCGCGTGCGGCGCGGACGCCGTCATGTTGGGTGCGGCCATCGCCCGCGCGGAGGAGGCGCCGGGGCGCGGCTGGCACTGGGGTTCCGAGGCCACCCACCCGGACATGCCGCGCGGCCAGCGCGTGCGGGTGGGGACGACGGGCACGCTCGAGCAGATTCTCTACGGTCCTTCGACCCGCGCGGATGGATCGCTGAACTTCGTGGGTGCCCTCAAACGGACCATGGCCTCGACGGGGTACGCGGAGGTGAAGGACCTCCAGCGCGCCCAGGTGGTCGTCTCCCCGTATTCGGCGTCCTGACCGTCGTTCGCTCAGCGACGAGGCCGGGGCCGGAGGTCACGAGGGCTGGGGGCCACGAGGCCGGGGGAGTGCCACGAGGCCGGGGGAGTGCCACGAGGCCGGGGCTGGTTTGTCGCCCACGGGTGACCTTCCTGAACGCCCGGCCGCCCGCGGGCGGATAGCGAGGGAATTTTCTCGCGCGGTTCCATTTGTGCCCGGATGCGCCTACACTTGTCACAACTCGTGTTGCCGTTGGTCAAGACGCCCACGGCAGGGGGCATATTGACCCCTCACGGTGAGGTGAGGTTGAGAGGACATCCCGATGAAGTGCGGGACATGGTCACTAGCTGTACTCGGCGCGCTCGCGCTGCCCGCGATGGGGCTTGTGCCCGCTGCCTGGGCGGTCGATGTCGACCAATCGGGCGCGGCGGAAGCGACCCAGTCGGGCACGGCGGCAGTAAGCCAGGTAGGAGCCGCGCAGGGAGAGGATGCTCAGGTCGCCCACTCAGATGCCGCGCAAGCCGCTGCGCCGGAGGCGCCGTCGGCTGGCGCTCCGACGACGGCCCAGCCGAATGCGGAGCAGGCAGTCCCGGAAGGCGCCACGGACGCCAACAAGGCGGAGGCGCTCCGGGCGGGTGGATCGGAAGGCACTCAGCCTGCCCAACCCGAGAACGCCGCGCAATCGGGAGAACCCGGCCCCGGCCTCGTCGATACGCCCATCCCGGACATCCAGGCCGTGGGTGAGGGGGATGACTCCGCGATGGTGGGGGCCACCGTCACCACGGTCGGCGTCGTGACCGCCTCCTACCCGGCCGCCGAATCGGGGTTGGGCGCCACCCTGGACGGCTACACGATCCAGACCCCGGGCTCGGGCGGTGCGTGGGACGAGGGGCGCGCGAGTTCGGACGCGCTCTTCGTCTACGCGGGGAAGAACGGCCAGGTCCCGGCCCCGGGGACGTGCGTGCGCGTCACCGGAACGGTCGGGGAGTTCCCGGCGACGACTGCGACGGGCAATCCACAGAGCCTCACGCAGCTGTCCGCCACCGGATTCACGCAGGTTGACGGGTGCGAGGCCGTGGCCCCCACTCCGGTCACCGGCGTCCCCGCGGATGGTCAGGCGGAGCCCTACGAGTCCATGCTGCTCGCACCCCAGGGCACGTGGACGATCACCGACAACTACCAGACGAACCAGTATGGAACCCTGGCGCTCACGCCTGGCCCGGAGCCGCTGCGGGCGGCAACCGACGTGGTCGCTCCCGGCCAGGCGGCCCGCGACTACGAGGCCGCCAACGCCGCGCGGGTGATCGCCCTCGACGACGGCACGAACACGAACCTGCTCAAGGGCGCGGCGACGGAGGTTCCCTACGCGTACCTGGCAAACGGCGCTCCCGCGCGCGTCGGCTACCACGTGTCCTTCGACGGGCCCGTGGTGCTCGAGCCCCGGCACGGCTCCTTCGTCTTCCAGCCGACCTCCATGGTCGCCGGGCACCCCGACCGCTCGCCCGTCACCATCACCGGGCAGCGCCCGGGGGCGCCCACGGTCGGCGGCGACACGCGCGTCGCCACCTTCAACGTCCTGAACTACTTCTCCGACCTGGGGGTCGACGAGGCCGGGTGCACGGGGTACCCGGACCGCACGGGCGCCTTCGTGACGGCGAAGAAGTGCAGGGTGCGTGGAGCCTTCTCCCGCGAGGCCTTCGCCAACCAGCAGGCCAAGATCATCGCCACCATCAACGCGCTCGGGGCCGACGTGGTCGCCCTGGAGGAGATCGAAAACCCCCTCGCCGTCGGGAGCGGCACGGACCGAGACGCGTCCCTGGCCCGCCTCGTCGAGGCCCTTAACGAGGCCGCGGGGGCTGGGACGTGGGCCTACGTGCCCTCCCCGCCGATCATCCCGGCGGACGAGGACGTCATCCGCGTCGCCTTCATCTACAAGCCCGCACGCGTCAGCCCCGTCGGGTCCTCCGTTATCCACGACGACCCGGCCTTCACTGGACTGGCACGCCAGCCCCTCGCCCAAGAGTTCGCTCGCGTGAGCCCCGAACGCGCCGCCGCCCCCACCTTCGTGGTCATCGCCAACCACTTCAAGTCCAAGGGATCCGTGCCCGAGGGCGCACCCGCCGGCAACGCGGACAACGGGGACGGGCAGGGCAACGCGAACGCGATCCGCGTTGCCCAAGCCAGGGCGCTGGCCTCGTTCGCGGCGCGCTACGCGGACAAACCCACGCTGCTGGTCGGCGACTTCAACTCCTACTCGCAGGAGGACCCGATCAAGGCCCTGGAAGGCGCCGGGTGGGCGCGCGTGTCCGGAGCGGGCCCCGCCTCCTACGTCTATTCGGGCCGCTCGGGCTCCCTCGACCACGTCTTCGCCAACGCCGCCGCCGAGCCCCTCCTGGCGGGGGTGACCAGCTGGGCCGTCAACGCCCAGGAGTCCATCGCCTTCGAATACTCGCGCGCGGGCATGAACGCGCACCTGTCGGTCGAGGCCGACAACCCCTACCGCTCCTCCGACCACAACCCCGAGATCATCGGGCTCGCCCTCCTCGGCGCCGACCCGGCCCCCACGCCGGGAGCGGCCCCCACGCCCGGGGCGAGCCCGGCCCCCACGCCGGGAGCGGCCCCCTCGCCGGCGAGCCCGCCGACTCGCCAGCCCGCCACCCCCGCTCCGAACCGAGCCGCCCGGCCGGCCACGGCCTCGTCCCGGCCTTCGGGGGTGCCGGCGCCCGCGAGCGCCCGTCAGCGCCTCGCTCGCACGGGAGCGAGCGCTGAGGCAGCCATCGGGATCGGAATCCTCCTCGCGGCGGCGGGAGCGGCCACCCGCGCCGGGGCGCGACGTGTCGCGCGAGGGCGCAGGCATCCCTAGACGTTCATTCATTCCATCCACGACTCGACGCGGCGCCGTCGCCGCTCAGAAAGGAACACACCATGCGCAGACAATGGACGCATCTGGCGCTCGCCTCGGTAGCCGCGCTGGCCCTGGCGTCGCTGCCGAGCCAGGCGGTCGCGGCCGGGCAGGACGAGGCCTCACAGGACGAGGCCGCGCCGATCACCCTGGACCTCTACACGCTCACTGACGTCCACGGGCACATTCAGCAGGTCACCAAGAAGGGAAGCGTGCGCGAGGCCGGGCTGCCCGCGATGAACTGCTACCTGAAGAAGGCTCGGGAGGCCAACCCGAACTCCTCCTTCACGCTGCTGGGTGACAACATCGGTGCGTCCCCCTACATCTCGGGGGCTCTCAAGGATAATCCGACCATCGCGGCCCTGAACACGATGAACCCCCTGGCCTCGACGATCGGTAACCACGAGCTGGACATGGGGCAGGCGGTCTTCAAGCAGCGCGTCGATGGGTCCAACCCGAGTGAGTTCGTGCAAGCGACCTTCCCGTACCTGGGGGCCAACATCGAGGGCATGGGCACCTACGGGGACGGCACCCCCTACCTGGGGGACTACAAGCTGTGGGTATCGCCCTCGGGCATGAAGGTGGCGTTCATCGGCGCGATCGCGCAGGACGTACCCTACAAGCTCAGTCCCGGAACCACTGCGGGCCTGACCTTCACGGATCCGATCGCTCGCATTAACTCCCTGGCTGAGAAGCTGAAGAGCAGCGGAGAGGCCGACGTCGTTATCGCCATGCTCGACGACGACGTGAAGAACAACTACGTCAAGGTCGGCAAGGACGTCGACGGCCTCATGGGCGGGGACACGCACGTGCCCTACGAGTTTGACCACGTCAACTCGGTGGAGTCCTTCGAGTCCGCGAACCCGCGTCTGGCGGGCGTCGCGTCGGGTTCCTACACCGACAACCTTGGACTGATCCGCCTGACGATTGACCCGGCGACGCGGCAGGTGACCAGCGCCGACTCGATCCTCATCCCCGCCGCCGAGGTCGCCCAGTGCGGCGCGGACCCCGCCACTCAGGCGATTGTCGATCAAGCCGAGGCCGACTCGAAGGAAGCGGGCAAGCGCGTCGTCGCCACCGGGTACACGACCCCCTTCATGCGCGGCGTGTTCACCACTCCCGAGGGGGCGACCGAGCCGGGGTCGAACCGTGGCATCGAGTCGTCCCTGGGCGACCTGGTGGCCGATTCCCTGCGCGAGACCATCCTCACCCCGGACGGGAAGAGCGTCGACATCGGCATGATCAACGCGGGCGGGTTGCGCGCCGACCTGGTGCCCGGCGAGGACGGGACGATCACGTATGCGCAGACCTACGAGGTCGAGCCCTTCTCCAACGAGCTGGGGTATGTGACGCTGAAGGGATCGGACGTCAAGGACGCGCTCGAGCAGCAGTGGAAGACGGATCTGAACTCGCAGAACTCCCGGCCCATGCTCAAGCTCGGCCTGTCCTCGAACGTGCGCTACACCTACGACCCGGCCAAGCCCTACGGGGAGCGCATCACGTCGGTGACGATCAACGGCGAGCCCCTGAAGGCCGACGCGACCTACACGGTGGGTTCGGTGACCTTCCTCCTGGCGGGCGGCGACTCCTTCGAGGCCCTGACCCGCGGGGGAGCGGCGGTCACGAACGGGAACCTCGACCGCGACGCCTTCAACGCTTACCTGGGCGCGCATTCGGGTGGCACGGATCGCTCCGCCGAGGCCTCGTCCGCGTTGAGCCCGCGCGCGGCGAAGTCTTCGATTGGCCTGACCCTGCCCACTGAAGCGGTCGCTGATGGGTCGACGGTAACGATTCCGCTGCGTGGCCTGTCCTTCTCCGAGGGGCCCTCCATCACCTCGAAGGTGCGCGTGAGCGCGGGCGGGCCGCAGGCGGTGGCCGAGGTCGATAATTCCCTGGTGGACGCGCACGCCTCGGACGCCGCCTCGGTCATTACGACGGACGGAGCCGGGCAGGCAAGCGTGACCGTGACGGTCGTGGGCGCCTGCGAGGGCAGGGCGGCCGGCGAGGTTGTGAACGTGCCCGTCACGGTGGCCACCGACTTCGCGACGGTCGTCGAGGCCTCGGACGGGGTGACGATTCCCGTGATCTGCGCGGGCAGTGCCCCCGCCCCCGCCCCGTCGGCTGACGCCGGGGATAGCAGGCAGCCCGGCGCCGCCCCCGCCCCCGCCCCCTCCAAGCGGGGCGGCGCCGGTGCGCCGCGCGGCGGGTTGGCGCGCACGGGCGCGACCACGCAGGGACTGCCCGTCGCCGTTGCGATGGGCGCGATCGGGGTGGCCGGGCTGTGGGCCCGTCGCCGCAATCGTTACCAAAGCGAGAACAAGTAGCCCTTGACATGGGAGGAGGCGGCGCGGGACACTTCGATCAGACGTAAAAGTCGACTCATACAAATGTTCGCGCAACGGTTGCGCGGACAGAGTCCGCGGCCCGCGCCGCCACCGATTCAGAGAAGAATCCACATCAACAAAGGAACACACTCATGAAGCACCTCACGAAGCTCGTCGCTGCGGCGGGGATCGTCACGCTCGCGCTGGCCGGATGCGGCGGTGGCACAACCTCCAACGGAGGAGGTGGGGCCAGCGAGGCCAAGGACGCCGCCACCTTCAAGGCCTGCGCGGTCTCCGATGCCGGCGGATGGGACGACAAGTCCTTCAACGAGTCCGCCTACAACGGCCTCAAGGCCGCCCAGGACAGCCTGGGCATCCAGATCAACACGGCCGAATCCAGCTCGGACACCGACTTCGTGCCCAACGTCGAGGCCATGGTCTCCGACGGCTGCACCCTCATCATCGGCGTCGGCTTCAACCTCGAGCAGGCCATCCACAAGTCCGCGGAGCAGAACACGGACCTGCACTACGCCCTCGTCGACTCCAGCTTCACTGACGGCCAAGAGACCGTCACCGTTGAGAACGGCCGTCCGCTTCTGTTCAACACCGCCGAGGCCGCCTTCCTCGCGGGATACGCCGCCGCGGGCATGACGAAGACGGGCAAGGTCGCCACCTTCGGCGGCATGAAGATCCCGTCGGTCACGGTCTTCATGGACGGATTCGTCGACGGCGTCGATGCCTACAACAAGGCCAAGGGAACCAGCGTGCAGGTGCTCGGCTGGGACAAGGCCACGCAGAACGGCTCCTTCACCCAGGACTTCGACAACCAGACGCTGGGCAAGGAGCAGGCGCAGCAGTTCATCTCCCAGGGCGCGGACATCATCATGCCGGTGGCCGGCCCCGTGGGCCTGGGCGCTGCGGCGGCCGCGAAGGCCGACGGCAACACCTGGATCATCGGCGTGGACTCCGACTGGTACGTCGCCAACCCCGACTACTCCTCGATCGTGCTGACCTCCGTCATGAAGGAGATCGGCGCGTCGGTCGAGCAGTCCATCAAGGACTCGGTCGATGGTAAGTTCAGCTCGGACCCCTACGTGGGCACGCTCGCCAACGGTGGCGTCTCGCTGGCTCCCTTCCATGATTTCGACGCGAAGGTCTCCGATGAGCTCAAGGCCGATCTGGCCAAGCTCACCGAGGACATCAAGACCGGCAAGCTCGTGATCGAATCGCAAAACGCCCCGAAGTGATGCTGTGAGGGTGGGGCTGGCGGCTGAGCCCGCCGGCCCCACCCGGGCAGTGGGGTGCCGCCCAGTCGCACGGGGAAGGCCCACGGAATGAAACTAGAGCTGCGGGGGATCACGAAGAGGTTCGGTCCCCTCATCGCCAACGACTCGATCGACGTGACGATCGAGGAGGGGCACATCCACGCCCTGCTCGGAGAAAACGGCGCAGGCAAGTCCACGCTGATGAACGTCCTGTACGGCATGCTCGCCCCCGACGAGGGACAGATCCTCATCGACGGCGAGCCCGTCACCTTCAAAGGCCCGGACGACGCCGTCGCGGCGGGCATCGGCATGGTGCACCAGCACTTCATGCTGATCCCGGTCTTCACGGTCGCCGAGTCCATTGCGCTGGGCTTTGAGCCGACCGGACCCGCGGGCATCATCGACCGGGAGCGGGCACGCCGCACGGTGCTCGACGTTTCGGCTCGTTTCGGTTTTGACCTCGACCCCGACGCGCTCATCGAGGACCTGCCGGTGGGCGCTCAGCAGCGCGTGGAGATCGTCAAGGCCCTGTCCCGCCAGGCGAAGGTACTGATCCTGGACGAGCCGACGGCGGTGCTGACCCCGCAGGAGACGGACGAGCTCATGGCGATCATGCGCCAGCTCGCCGACTCCGGAACATCGATCGTCTTCATCACCCACAAGCTGCGCGAGGTGCGCGCGGTCGCCGACGAGATCACCGTGATCCGGCGCGGAAAGGTCGTGGGACAGGCCTCCCCGAAGGACTCCGAGGCGTCCCTGGCCTCGCAGATGGTGGGGCGCGAGGTCCTCATGCGCGTCGATAAGGCCCCCGCGCGGCCCGGCGGCCCGGGCCTCGTCATCGACGACGTGTCGCTCCTGGGCGCCGGCGGCGTCGCGGAACTCGACCACGTGTCCCTCGAGGTGGCGCGCGGGGAGATCCTCGCGGTGGCAGGCGTGCAGGGCAACGGGCAGACGGAGCTCGCGGAGACGATCCTGGGCCTGCGCATTCCCAACAGCGGCACCATCACTCTCGCGGGCGCCGACATCACGCGCGCGAAACCGCGCAAGTCCCTGGACGCGGGCCTCGGCTTCATCCCCGAGGACCGTTCGACGGACGGCATCATTTCCTCCTTCTCGATCGCCGACAACCTGGTGTTGGATCAGTTCGACTCGGGCGAGTTCGCGCTCGGCCCCTCGCGCAGGCTCGGCGCGGTCGCCCGCAACGCGCGCGAGAAGCAGGAGGAATACGACATTCGCCTGACCTCGATCGACGACCCGGTCTCCTCCCTGTCGGGCGGCAACCAGCAAAAGGTCGTCGTGGCGCGCGAGATGTCACGTGACCTGACGGTGCTGGTGGCCAACCAACCCACCCGCGGCGTCGACGTCGGGTCGATCGAGTTTATTCACCGCAGGATCGTGGACGTGCGCGACCAGGGGTGCGCGGTGCTGCTGATCTCCTCGGAGCTGGACGAGGTCGTGGCGCTGGCCGACCGGATCGCCGTCATGTACCGCGGTCGCATCGTCGGCATCGTGCCCCCGGATACGAGCCGCGACGTGCTGGGCCTCATGATGGCGGGTGTCCCCGTGGACGAGGCCGTGGCCGCTTCCTGCGGATCAGCGCAGGAGCGCGGGACAACCGGGAAGGAGGAACGATGAGTGCACGCGCGAGTAAGGGGATGGGGGTCCTGATACAGGTCTTTCGTATCCGGTGGCTCGTCTCGCTGTTGGCCGTCGTCATCGCGTTTGCCATCGGGGCGATCTTCATTGTCCTGGCGGACGCGTCCGTCGTCGATGCCTACTATGCGATGTTCCGCGGGGCCATCGTGGATCCGCAGGCCCCGACCTTTATGCGCACGGTCAAGCCGCTGACGGACTCCCTGTTCTATGCGATCCCCCTGATCATCTCGGGGTTGGGCCTGGCCTTCGGTTTCCGCGCGGGTCTGTTCAACATCGGCGGCAAGGGCCAGATGATCATGGGCGCGCTCGCGGCCGTGTGGGTGGGCTTTTCGCTGAGCCTGCCTCCGGTGGTGCACACGCTCGTTGCCCTGGCGGCGGCGATCGTCGCGGGCGCCGCGTATGGCGGCATCGCGGGCGTCCTGAAGGCGAAGACGGGCGCGAACGAGGTGATCGTGACGATCATGCTGAACTCGATCGCTGCCCTCGCGCTGGGCTACGTGTTGACGCAGCCGGCGTGGCAAAAGCCCGGTTCGAACCAGCCGATCACCCCCAACGTCGCCGATTCGGCGGCCCTCACGGCGTTTTTCAAGGGTCCCATCAGGCTGCACTCGGGCCTCATCGTCGCGCTCATCGCGCTGGCGTTGTTCTGGTGGCTGATGGAACGCTCCACGCTGGGCTTCCAGATTCGCGCGGTGGGCGCCAACGCGGCTGCCGCCCGAACGGCGGGCATTTCGGTCGAGCGCATCACGGCGGTCACGATGGTGATCTCGGGCGCGTTCCTGGGCCTGGCCGGGGCGAACGAGGCGTTGGGGACCCTCGGGTACGTCTCGCGAGACGTGGCCGGTTCGATCGGCTTCGACGCGATCACGGTGGCCCTGCTGGGGCGCAACAAGACCTGGGGGACCTTCGGGGCTGGGCTGCTGTTCGGGGCCTTCAAGGCGGGCGGTTACGCGATGCAGGCCAAGGGCGTGCCGATCGACATGATCCTCATCCTGCAGTCGGTGATCGTCCTGCTGATTGCTGTTCCGGATGCTCTTGCGGTGGCCGTTCCGGCTGTCCGGCGTCGACGCGACCGAGAAGGCGCGAAAGGAGAAGGCTGATGAGCACAAGTGAGTCCGTTGCAGTCCCGCGGGTAGAGGTCAAGCGTTCCTGGAAGCTCCCCGGCATCTACGTGGCCGCCTGCGTCCTGCTCCTTGTCTTCGCGCTCTCCACGCGCGGCGATGTGACGATCCGCCTGAACGACAAGTCGCAGTCCTACGAGATCCCCGATATCGTGACCGCCGGTGCGCCCATCGTGTGGGTGCTTGCTGCGGTGACGATCGCCATCACCGCGTGGACGATTCTGGCAACCACGCGGCGCATGACGTACAGCACGTGGGCGCGCGTGGGCGGGATGGTCCTCGTCGGCCTATCGACGATCCTGGGATTCCTGTTCTACGCGGGCTCGGATTCGACCGGGGCGGTGACCCTGACCTCGACGCTCGTCTCGACGGTGGCGATCTCGACGCCGCTCATTTTCGGCTCCCTGTCGGGCGTCGTCTCCGAGCGCGTCGGCGTGGTCAACATCGCGATCGAGGGCGACCTCCTGGTGGGGGCCTTCGCGGGCGTCATGGCTGCCTCGTACTTCCAGATGCCCTACGCGGGCGTCATCGCGGCGCCCCTCGCGGGCGCGGCCCTGGGGGCGCTGCTGGCCCTATTCTCGGTCAAGTGCGGGGTGGACCAGATCATCGTCGGCGTCGTCTTGAACGTGCTGGCGCTGGGCCTGACCGCCTTCCTGTACGGGACGGTCATGAAGGAAACCCCGGGGAGCCTGAACACCAACCAGTTCTCGCTGTCCCCGATCAAGATTCCCGGCCTCGCCGAGATCCCGGTCATCGGACCGGTGCTGTTCAATCAGACGATCCTCGTCTACCTCATGTACGCGGCCGTCATCGCGCTGGCCTTCTTCCTGTTCCGTTCCCGCTGGGGGCTGCGCCTGCGGGCCTGCGGCGAGCACCCGCGGGCGGCGGACACGGTCGGCATCAACGTGGGGCGCACGCGCACGCTCAACACGATCCTCGGCTCCGCCTTCGCGGGCCTGGGCGGCGCGTTCTTCACGATCGGGTCGGGACTGGCCTTCACGGACAACATATCCGCGGGCAACGGCTACATCGCCCTGGCGGCGATGATCCTGGGCAAGTGGAACCCCGTGGGAGCGATGGGAGCGGCCGTCATGTTCGGTTTCGCGCAGGCCCTGGCCCGCATGCTGCCCAACATCGAGCCCGCGATCCCCGCCGACCTGGTCTCGATGATCCCCTACGTGGTGACGATCGTCGCGGTGGCCGGTTTCGTCGGGAAGTCTCGCGCGCCCGCCGCCGAGAACGTCCCCTACGTGAAGTGAGGGGACCGCGACGATGACGCAGATCGACTGGGATGCCCTGCTGGGCGCGGCTATCGAGGCGATGACCCACGCCTACTGTCCCTACTCGCATTTCCCGGTGGGGGCCGCCGGTCTGGCCAGCGACGGGCGGATCGTGAGCGGCTGCAACGTGGAGAACGCGGGGTACGGGGTGACGCTGTGCGCCGAGTGCGGCATGGTCTCCGACCTCATCCGTTCCGGCGGCGGCGCGCTCCTCGCCGTCGTCGCCGTCAACGGGGACCGGGTCCCGGTGGCCCCGTGCGGCCGGTGCCGTCAGCTCATCTACGAGCACGGCGGGCCCTCCTGCCTGGTCCTCATGCCCGGCGGCGTCGCCGACATGACGCAGGTCCTGCCCGGGGCCTTTGGCCCCCACGACTTGGAGGAGCTGGGCTCCCAGCCCGGCGCGGGGCCGCGCGACGCGCACGGGGTGGCCCCGGCCTCGTCCACGACGAAAGAAGGAACTGATGGCACTCTTTGATGCCGTTGACATCATCCGAGTCAAGCGCGACGGGGGAGCGCTGACCCCCGATCAGATCGACTGGACGATCGACGCCTACACGAAGGGCATCATCAAGGACGAGCAGATGGCCGCCCTGGCCATGGCGATCTTCCTGCGCGGCATGGACCGCGCCGAGATCGCCCGCTGGACGGACGCGATGATCCGCTCGGGGGCGCGCATGGACTTTTCCGGCATCGGCAAGCCGACCGCCGACAAGCACTCCACGGGCGGCGTGGGCGACAAGATCACGCTGCCCCTGGCCCCGCTGGTCGCGTGCTTCGGTGTGGCCGTCCCGCAGCTGTCGGGTCGAGGCCTGGGGCACACGGGCGGTACCCTCGACAAGCTCGAGGCCATCCCGGGGTGGCGCGCGCAGCT
>QWCT01004551.1_pt1 | contig 12135 bp, 9 predicted proteins | sample 1972681 | NCBI WGS metagenome assembly QWCT01 (sample SAMN09866701, study PRJNA288562) | Human oral metagenome isolate pre3_saliva, whole genome shotgun sequencing... | isolation source: mouth | host: Homo sapiens | place: USA: California | reverse complement strand
GCGCCGCCAGGTGCGCCGCGACCTGCAGATCGTCTTCCAGGACCCCATGGCCTCTCTGGACCCGCGCCTGCCGATCTTCGACATCATCGCCGAGCCGCTGCGGGCCAACGGGTGGCAGAAGACGGACATCGGGCCGCGCATCGAGGAGCTCATGGAGCTCGTCGGGCTCGAGCCCAGCCACGCCAACCGTTACGCCCGTAACTTCTCTGGCGGTCAGCGTCAGCGTATTGGTATTGCCCGTGCGCTAGCGCTAGAACCCAGCCTGCTGGTACTGGATGAGCCGGTTTCGGCCCTGGACGTATCCATTCAGGCTGGTGTGATTAACCTGCTTGATGAGCTGCGTGCAACCTTGTCTCTGAGCTACCTGTTCGTGGCTCACGACCTGTCCGTGGTGCGTCACATTGGTGACCGTGTGGCCGTCATGTACCTTGGTAAGATCGTTGAGATCGGTGACATCGATGAGATTTTCGAAGCTCCGGCTCACCCCTACACCCAGGCTCTGCTAAGCGCCATTCCGATTCCGGACCCGGCCAAGGAACGCACCCGTAGCCGCATCATTTTGCAAGGTGACCTGCCGAGCCCGGCTAACCCGCCTTCGGGCTGCCGTTTCCGTACTCGCTGCCCCAAGTTCCTCACCCTTAATGAGGCTGAGCAGAAGCGGTGCATCGACAAGCTGCCTGACTTCAAGCACATGGGTGATGACCACGAGGCCGCCTGCCACTACCCGGAGCGCACCAGCGTCTTCTAGGACTAAGCGGCTCTGTTACTAAACGAAAATTGCCACCAAACTGTTACGGTTTGGTGGCAATTTTGTCCGTATAGCGGTCAATAGTTTGCGCACAGCGCCCTATATGCGATTTACTTTTCAGCGTTGCATGTTCGTCTCATTATTTGGCTAACGTGCTTTCCTAAATCTCATGAGAATTGGAGTCATCAAATGATGATCAACCGTCGTATGTTCTTGGCTGGTTCGGCCTCTACTGCGGTTCTGGCAGCCCTAGCGGCTTGCGCTTCATCTTCTAACTCCGACGGCGGCAGTGAAAACCTAAAGCAGGCTGTTAACGTCGTTGCACGTGACAAGGTGAAGGACGGCGGCGAGCTTAAGTTTGCTCTGAGTGACCCGATCGCCAACTGGAACAACTCCACCGTTGAAGGCAACACCGCCGCGATGAGTCAGATCTTTGCCTTCATCTCACCTTCCCTGTTCCTGTACGACTCTGCTGGTAAGGCTACCCCGCGTCCGGAGTTCTTCAAGTCCATCAAGGGCGAGGTTAAGAACGGTAAGACCGTTGTTTCCATCGAGCTGAACGACAAGGCCGTTTGGGGCGACGGTAAGAAGATCGTGGCTGATGACTACATCAAGACGATGCAGAGCGCCACCAACAAAGACTATGGGTGGGCCTCCACCGATGGTCTAGTCGACATCGAGAAGTTCGATAAGGAAAGTGACACCAAGTTCTCCATTACTTGGAAGTCCACCTACCCCGACTGGTCTGCTGTTATCACCGTGATGCCGCAGGCTCAGGTAGCCACTCCTGCCGCCTTCAACGATGGCGTTAAGGACGCTACCAAGTACAAGAACGAATGGTTCGCCGGCCCCTACAAGATCAAGTCTTACGACGCTGCTCAGCAGCTGGTTACCCTAGAGCGTAGCGAAAAGTGGTGGGGTGATAAGGGTAAGCTCGATAAGATCACCTTCCGCTACCTAGACAGTGCTGCTACCGCTGGCGCCTTTGCTAACAAGGAAGTAGACGTACTGCGTAGCATCGTTACCGCCGACACCTTCAAGCAGGCCCAGACTCGTACTGACGCCGAGGTGCGTCAGAACTTCGGTCTGCAGTACCGCCACGTCACCATTAACGGTAGTCACGGCATCCTCAGTGACAAAGCTGTACGTCAGGCCTTCCTGCTGGGCACCAACCGTCAGGAAATCGCTAGCGCTCTGCTAGCCGGCCTGCCGGTCAAGCCTAAGGACTTCCTGCTGGGTAACCACTTCTTCATGCCCACCCAGAAGAACGAGTACAAGGATAATGGTGCTCAGTGGGCCTACAACGTTGAGAAGGCTAAGAAGCTACTTGACGAGGCTGGCTGGAAGGAGCCCAGCGCTGGTGCCATCCGTGAAAAGAACGGCAAGAAGCTGACCATCTACTACACCCGTCCTACCGGCGTGGTTACCACCAAGAACGAGTCTGAGCTACTGCAGAACCAGCTAAAGAAGATCGGTATCGATCTGCAGATGAAGGAAGTTGAGTCTGCTAGCTACTTCAAGACCATCTCTCAGAAGAACTTCGAGGTTACCGGTTTCGCTTGGCAGCTGACCCAGTACCCGATGAACAACATCGGTCAGGTCTACGGCAAGGACTCTCAGTCCAACTTCTCTGGTTACAGCGTCGATGCCATCGACGAGGCTATCAAGAAGATCGCGGTTGAGACTGACAACGCCAAGCGTGTTGAGATGACCAACAAGGTTGACGCTCTGATCTGGGAAAACGTCATGAACTTCCCGCTCTACCAGCGTCCCGACCTGTGCGGTGTGCCCAAGAAGCTAGCCAACTACGGTGCTTTTGGTCTGGCCACTGTGCGCGGTGAAGACGTAGGTTTCGTCGCCTGATAGGGCTTAAGTACCTTTAAATGCCCGCTGCATGAGTAATCATGCAGCGGGCATTTTGCTTTGTTGTGAAGCGGATCTCGGAAGTCTTTTGAGCTGGTAAACTTCGTAGCATTTTCTTGAGTGTAACTTCTAGAAATCAATCCGAAACATGCGTGAAACTATCAAAATATTCAAAATATCGAATATGTATCAGTATTTGGAAAATGCTTGTATAAATTCCCGTGCATATGTTTCCATGTCTGTGTGAGTCCACAGCGAGCGATTCGTACGCTCGCTCCTAGGGACTCGCCGGAACCCAACAAGGAGAAGTTCAAATGATGATTAACCGGAGGATGTTTTTAGCAGGCACTGCATCTGCTGCAATGCTCGCTACTCTGGCTGCGTGTTCGGGATCAAGCGAATCTGGCGCCACTGCCGCCAAAGCTATTAACAAGGTTGAGCGTGGCAGCCTAAAGCAGGGTGGTACCCTGCGTTTCGGTATGGGCACTCCCGTTGCCAACTGGAACAACTCCACCGTTGACGGTAACGGTGTAGACCTTAAGAACATTTACAACTTCGTTGCTCCTGGCTTCTTTGACTATGACGACAAGGGTGAGGCTAAGCCCAACCCCAACTTCGTCACCAAGGTTGAGGATGTAACCAAGGACGGCAAGACCACCGTGACCATGGTGCTCAACCCCAAGGCTAAGTGGAACAGCGGGCGCCAGATCAGCCCGGATGACTTCATTGCCACCATTAAGTGCACTCAGGATAAGAACTACCTGTGGGCCTCTACCGACGGCTACGACCAGATCGAAAAGGTAGAGAAGGTTGACGACACCACGGTGAAGTTCTACTTCAAGTCTGCCTTCCCGGACTGGACCTCCGTCATTTCCGGTACCCTGCCCAAGGAGCAGGTGGCCACCGCCGAGGTCTTCAACAACGGTATGGCCAAGACCTACAACAACGACTGGTACGCCGGCCCCTTCAAGATTGAGTCCTACAACGAGGCTCAGCAGGTAGTCACCCTGGTTCCCAATGAGAAGTGGTGGGGCGACAAGCCGCTACTGGACAAGGTGACCTTCCGTGTGCTGGACAGTGCTGCTGAGGCGACCTCCTTCGCTAACAAGGAGATCGACGTCCTGGACTACATCATCAGTGCCAACACCTACAAGCAGGCCCAGCAGCGTACCGACGCTGAGGTACGTCAGAACTTTGGTCTGCAGTGGCGTCACTTCACCCTGAACGCCTCCTCTGGTGTGCTGGCTGACAAGGCCGTACGTCAGGCCCTGATGCGTGCCACTGACCGGGCTGCCATCACCAAGTCCTCGCTGGCCGGTATGCCGGTTGACGCCAACAAGGTGCTGCTTGGTAACCACTTCTTCATGCCCAGCCAGGAAGGCTACGTAGACAACTCCACCAAGTGGTCTCACGACGTCGAGGCTGCCAAGAAGCTGCTCGATGGCGCTGGTTGGAAGGAGCCCAGCCCCGGTGCTATCCGTGTCAAGGACGGCAAGAAGCTGAGCATCAAGTACACCCGTCCCACCGCCGTACCTACCACCAAGACCGAGTCTGAGCTGCTGCAGAGCCAGCTGAAGAAGATCGGTATGGAGGTTGTCATGGAGGACGTCGAGTCCGCCAAGTACTTCAAGGACTACATCAACAAGAAGAACTTCGAGATCACCTCCTTCACCTGGCAGGGCACCCCCTACCCGATGATGAACATCGGTCAGATCTACGGTAAGGGTAACTCCAACTTCACTGGTCAGAGCATCAAGGAGCTCAACGAGCTGATCGACAAGATCGCCGTTGAGGCCGACCACAAGAAGCGTGTTGCCATGACCAACCAGGCTGACGAGATCATCTGGGAGAACGTCTTGAACTTCCCGATCTACGAGCGTATGCAGCTGACCGCTGTGCCTAAGAAGCTGGCCAACTTTGGTGCAGTAGGCCTGGCTAGCTACCGCGCTGAGGACATCGGCTTCACCGCCTGATCCAGATAATTGAAACGTCGGGGCTTGGCACCTTTTGTTGGGGAGGTGCCAAGCCCCGATTCCGTTTATCGTCAGCAAATTTAAAACCCCGTCTAAAGGCTTTAAGCTCCAAGCGGGTGCATATGCTGTTAGCGCCTAGCACCGGTAAGGCAGCTTGAACGTGCAAGAATGTAGCTATGCCTAGGGTCATTATTCGCTCGCGTCGAGCCCGTATAGCCACTATCGTCGCCTGGATCGCGGTGGCCGTAATTGTTGGGGCTGTGGCCTGGCGCGACACCACCGTTTCAGCACTAGCGGCAGCTGGCTGGATGGGAGCTTTAGGTTGGGCTATCACCATGATGTGGTGGCTGCCGGAGCTGGAACTTAACCAGGACGCCGTCGTAGTTAGAAACGCCTGGCGCACCCACCTAATCGACTGGCGCCAAATCACCCGCCTGAGTGGGCGCTGGGGAGTGGAACTAATCCTGAGCGATAACTCAAGCGTGCAGGCCAGCGCTGCCCCGCGTGTAGGCGGAATCGCTGCCGGGGCTCGCCAAATCGCCGAAAACCGTGCCAAAGAAGCCCAACGCATCATTCACCACGGTGTCGACCCCCGCCTAGTAGAACCTGGCAGCGCCACGCAGTACACCAGCCTCGACGCCGCCAACGCCATTGAGCTGCTGCGCGCCTACCAAGCTCCCTATAGCCACCAGTGGCGTAAAGGCACCATCATTGGCACCCTGGTGGCCGCGCTGGCCCTAGTGATTGCTATCGTGCTATAGCCCGTTAATAGTCGGTGGCCGCGTAGGGGAGTGCTGATAGCCAAGGTCAGGGCTGCCGATAGTCGACGCCGTCGGGGGAATATAGCCGGTGCCATCGGGGGGCTAAGGCAGCGCAATAAGGGGCAGGTGGCCGGTGGCACAAAAGTGATGTCTGCTGCATTACGGTAAGCCGACGGCCCAGGCAGTTAGGCTAGTGAGGATATAGAAGTATCTAGAAAGAAGAAGCCTTACATGACGGTACGCCAGGATCTGCGTAATGTCGCAATCGTAGCCCACGTTGACCACGGTAAAACCACTCTGGTTGACGGCATGTTGTGGGAGGCCGGTGCCTTCGGGGCGCGGGCTACCGAAGAATCCACCGGTGAGCGCGTAATGGACTCAGGCGAGCTTGAGCGCGAAAAAGGCATCACCATTCTGGCTAAAAACACTGCCGTGCACTACCGTGGTCCGGCTGCTAAGGAAGCCGGCATGGAAGATGGCATCACCATTAACGTGATTGACACCCCTGGTCACGCCGACTTTGGTGGTGAGGTAGAGCGCGGGCTGTCTATGGTCGACGGCGTCGTACTGCTGGTGGACGCCTCTGAAGGCCCCCTACCGCAGACCCGCTTCGTGCTACGTAAGGCGCTAGCAGCTAACCTGCCGGTAATTTTGGTGGTTAACAAGGTGGACCGCCCCGACTCGCGTCTAGACGAGGTTGTGGAGGAAAGCACTGACCTGCTGCTGTCGCTAGCTAGCGACCTAGCCGAGGAAAACCCCGACATTGACATCGACGCCGTGCTTGACGTGCCGGTTATCTACGCCTCCGCTAAGGCTCGCCGCGCTGACACCGTGCAGCCCGCCGATGGCCAGCTGCCGGCTAACGACAACCTAGAGCCGCTGTTTAGGACCATCATTGAGCGTATTCCTGGTCCCAGCTACGACGAGGATGCCCCGCTACAGGCCCACGTAACCAACCTGGACGCCTCGCCCTTCCTGGGCCGTCTAGCCCTGCTGCGTATCCACAACGGCACCCTGCGTAAGGGCCAGAGCGTGGGCTGGGCTCGCCACGAGGGCGACATTAAGCAGGCCCGCATCTCTGAGCTGCTGATTACTGAAGGCCTAGAGCGCAAGCCTGCTGAGGAAGCTCACGCCGGTGACATTGTGGCCGTAGCCGGTATTGAAGACATCACAATTGGTGAGTCCCTGGTTGATCTGGAAGATCCCCGCCCGCTGCCGCTGATTAAGGTTGACGACCCGGCCATCTCCATGACCGTTGGTATTAACACCTCACCTATGGCCGGGCGCGTTAAGGGTGCGAAGGTTACCGCCCGCCAGGTTAAAGACCGCCTGGACAAAGAGCTGATCGGTAACGTCTCTATCCGCGTACTACCCACCTCGCGTCCTGACGCCTGGGAGGTACAGGGCCGTGGTGAGCTGGCGCTAGCCATTTTGGTGGAGCAGATGCGCCGCGAAGGCTTTGAACTAACCGTGGGTAAGCCCCAGGTAGTTACCCGCCAGGTGGAGGGTAAGACCTATGAGCCTATGGAACGCATGACCATTGACGTTCCCGAAGAGCACCTAGGTGTAGTTACCCAGTTGATGGCTGCCCGTAAGGGACGCATGGAAACCATGTCTAACCACGGTGCCGGTTGGGTGCGTATGGAATTTTTGGTACCCGCGCGTGGCCTAATTGGCTTCCGCTCTAAGTTCCTAACCGATACTCGTGGCACCGGTATCGCCTCTTCTATTGCTGAAGGCTATGAGCCTTGGCATGGCGTGATTGAGACCCGCACCACCGGCTCGCTGATCTCTGACCGCTCCGGTGCGGTTACTGCCTATGCCCTGATTCGCCTGCAAGATCGCGGAACTTTCTTTGTTGAGCCTACTCAGGAAACCTATGAGGGCCAGGTAGTGGGGGAGAACCCTCGCAACGAAGACATGGAAGTTAACGTGGTGCGCGAAAAGCAGCAGACCAACATGCGCTCGTCTACCGCTGAGACTTTCGAGAACTTGACTCCGCCGCGTAAGCTAACTTTGGAAGAGGCGCTAGAGTTTGCTGCAGATGATGAATGCGTAGAGGTCACCCCGGAGGCAGTGCGTATCCGTAAGGTGATTCTTAATGGCCAAGAGCGCTTCCGTAAGATGACATACGTCATCGCCCAACCTTGCGTGGATATCAAAGACCGCGCCTGCGTTGACGAATGCCCCGTGGACTGCATTTATGAGGGCGCCCGCACGCTTTACATCAATGCTGAAGAGTGCGTTGACTGCGGTGCCTGTGAGCCGGTGTGCCCGACTGAAGCTATTTTCTATGAAGACGATGTGCCTGAAGAGTGGGCCGACTATACCCGCGCTAACATCGACTTCTTTGAGCTACAGGGCCTAGGCTCTCCCGGCGGTGCCCGCGCTGCCGGGGTGCAGGACTATGACGACCCGATGATCGCCGCCCTGCCGCCGCAGAACCAGGACTAGCGCACTAACGCAAGGCTTTGTCAGGTTTAAAACCTAGCAACTGCCAATGCGTGCACTTAGCTAAACGGCTAGAAGAACGTTTGTTCTTCTAGCCGTGTTTTTTTATGTACGCTCGCTATTAGGCAGATAATTAAACCGAAACCCGGCTAGCCGAGGCTAGTAAACCTCTCCACGTACATGGCTCGTTAGAGCCTAACCCTCCTTATTCACTGCTCTAGTTGAAAGTCCCTGATCATGCGTAAAGCTGTCATTTGCTTAGCTGCAGGCCTAGCCGTGCTAACCGTTAGCGCCATGGGCACATTCGGTTCAAAGCCGATTGAGAACCCAGATTTTGCTGGCCCGAAGGTTGGTGTGGTAGAAACCGACCAAAACGGAGACCGGGTGTGGCGTGGTGAACAGCCAGAGGTCATGTACAAAATTCTGGCGGACTTCACGCCATTGCGGGAACGCCACTCCGACAATATTATCGACAGCGCACTAACCTCTGACAGGCAGGTACTAGAGGTTTATGTGCGTAACGTTGCCGGCCCTGGCATGGAGCAGCTATCAGCTCTGGCCTCGAAGTACCCCCAGCACATCAGGGTTAAGACCACCACTGTGACTGAAGCTGACGCTCAAAGGGTCAGTGACTACATCACTGAGAATAATCTGTGGGGTAACCCAGTTCTAGGTGTAGGTCTATCTGCGGAAACCAACAGTGTCACGGTGGATGTAGACCCAAGCTACCTAGCTAAGGGTGAGCCCATGCCTCTCGATAGCGCCACGCTAGGTGTGAAGCTAACTTTCAAGTCTGGCGAAGTAATCACCCCGCTGCGCTAGTACTATCCCGGTAACGTACTGGCAGTTGTCGATTATCTAGCGTAATTACTCTCTAGAAGGGTTAGAAAATGGGGAGCAGACCAGTAGCCATTATCTGGATGATTATTGGCGTATTAGTGATTACCTCTGGGTGCGGTTCAAGCACTAAAGAGAACGCCCAAGCAGGTAATAAATCCAGTGATATTAGCACTTCCGCTCCCCGGACAGCTAACCCTTCTCTGGGTGACCAAGACCCGTACTATCGGGACACTCGTGAAGACCATGAAGCTAAGGCTAAATGGTGTAATGAGCACGCTGATAAAGCACCCGAGTTCAAGGTCAGTGACAAGGCCACAGTCAAGGGAAATTTCTGGATTTGTCAGCGTGGCGCTGGACCTAACGGCATAACTTTCTTGTCAGGTATATCTCAGCAGCGTAAATACCTACTAGAGGCATACGCTGTAGACGGCTCCACGCCTAGTGCTTGCCAGCCATTTACGCCAGATCCCTCGTCAACGGTTCCAACGTACGAAAGCTATCTCATCTACAAAGATAAGATCTGGCGCATACGTCAAGGACTTATCTGCGGTCTCTAGCCCTTAGCTCTGCCACAGGTCAGTCCAGGTCACGCCCAGCTGTGCCAATAGCCTGCGCAGTAAGGGCAGTGACAGACCCACTACTCCGTGCGGGTCGCCTTCAATCGATTCAATAAAAGCCCCACCCAGGCCATCAATCGTGAAGGCGCCCGCACAGTACATGGGCTCACCGCTGGCCACATAAGCCGCTATTTCCTTATCGCTCACCTCGGCAAAATTAATTACCGCACGCGAAACCCCCTGCGCCTGGGGACTATCAGGGCTGTAGCCCTTGGTGGGGCTTAACGCAATAACCGCGTGACCAGTAAACAGCGTGGCACTACGGCCACGCATAGAACGCCAGCGCTCGACGGCGTCGTCGGCACTAGCAGGCTTACCCACCAACTGGCCGTCAATAAGCAGCATAGAATCGCAGCCCACCACATAACGCCAGCCAGCAAGCCCACTACGGCCAAGCTGGTGCGCCACCGCCTGCGCCTTAGCTAAAGCCAAAGCCTGCACCACCACCTGCGGCCCACAATCAGGCTGGGCGCTACGCACCTGCTGCTCAACGGCGCGCTCATCCACCTCAGACACAGCCACCTGCGGCTCAATGCCGGCAGCTCGTAGGGTAGCTAAACGACCTGAAGATTTAGAGGCAAGCACAATCATGGGCCTAGATTATCCCTAGTTAACGCGCAAAGACGCAGATGTGGGAAGCTTGACGCATGGGATTTAGCCGTTTAACCGTCGTAGAAAAAATTGATTCCACTCAAACCTATCTTTACTCACAACTAACCACCCCAAGCGGGCTGCTGCGGTTAGACGCCCCCAGCCGCTGGCCTCACCTATCGGCGCTGCGAGCCATTAGCCAAACCGCCGGGCGCGGACGCGGCGGACGCAGCTGGGTGACCCCCGAGCGCGGCGCCCTACTGGTATCAACCGTGCTTTATCCCGGCCTAAACGAGCAGCTACTAGGTTGGCTGCCGCTAATCATTGGCGACGCGGTAGCGAAACTACTAGCCAGCTATCTAGACACAAATCTGTGGCAGGTGGGCACCAAATGGCCCAATGACGTGCTAATTCAGCCCCGTCCAGACTCAGGAATTGAGCTAGAGGAGGTGCCCGGCTGGGGGCAAGCCCGCAAAGTCTGCGGAGTGCTATGCGAGCTAGTGGCCAACCCCAATGGCAGCTATGCGGTAATTGCTGGCGTGGGCATTAATGTAGCCCAAAGCCGCGAGCAACTGCCGGTTGATTGGGCCGGTTCGTTGGCGCTAGCTGGGGCTAACGTTAAAATCCCGGCGCTAGTGCTAGAACTAGGTACCACCATTGATTTTGCGCTACGTGAGCTGGGGGTAAACGGTGAGGGCCCGGCCAAGGTTACTTCCCTGCCGCCGGTGCTACACAGGCGAATTTGCCAGGGTTGTCTGACCTTAGGACAGCAGGTGCAGGTAGGGGAGGGGGACGACGTCGTCGCTGGCATCGCCACAGATATCCGCCCACAATTGGTCATTTCCACCCCCAGTGGAGAGGTAGAAGTGCAGGCCGGAGACGTTTTAAAAACCCGCTTTGCGTCCTAAATGTGATCTGAGCTACCATTGCCTGTGTGATTGATACCGATGCACAATTGCCGCTCGATCCGCCAGCGGTACAGATGCTCGGCGCACAGCCCGTAAAAACCCTGCGCCAAGCCGCGCAAGAGCTAAATGTTGATATAGGGCAGGCCCGTCGTTACTGGCGCGCCTTGGGTTTTGTAAATATCGACGACGACGCCTGCGTGATTACTGACGTCGATATTGAGGCTGCGCGCGGTGTCAAGTCTCTGATTGACGAGCATGGCATGAAGCGGGCTGCGGTAAAAAACATGCTGCGTGCCCAGTCATACACCATGGACCGCCTGGTGCTGTGGCAGTTTGAGGCGATGGTAGCTCAGATTGCGGCTGAGAAAAACATTAGTGACATGCAAGCTCGGGAATTGGCCATTGAGAAAGCCAATGAACTGGCTGAAAACCTGCAAGATCAGCTGCTGTACACCTGGAGGCGCCATTTTGCGGCGCTAATTCAACGCACCAACAGTGAGATAAGTGCTGAAGGGCCCCAGCGTCGTGACGGCCATTTCCCCCTAAAACGCTCAATGGGTTTTATCGACATTGTGGGTTTCACGGCCTTAGCTGCACGCCTGAGTCCGCAAGAACTTACCCGGCTGCTGCACGACTTTGAGGACACTGCCCGCGATGTGGTTACTTCGCGCGGTGGGCGAATCGTAAAAACCATTGGTGACGCGGTTATGTATATTGCCAATGATCTGTCCACCGCCGCCGATGTGGTTACTGCCCTGATGGAAGAAATTCAGGGAGGCAGCCACAAGCTCCGGCTACGCGCCTCGCTAGTAAGCGGGGAGGTAGTTTCCCTATCTGGTGACGTATTTGGCCCTACCGTCAACCTGGCTTCACGCCTAGTTAACCTGGCCCCTCCCGGGGCGATCCGGATGGATGGCAACACAGCGGCGCTCATCAAAACCTCAAAGGTGGCCAGTAAATACGTGATCCATCCCTGTAGCAAGCAAGAAGCCAAGGGATTGGGAGAGATTATTCCCTGGTCGCTAAAGCGAACCGAGTGGGTGCTGGCTGAAAAAGCCGGAACCGAAAAAAAGTAGGCAGGTTCAGAAAAATCTGAACCTGCCAGTGGGGCCGGCGAGCGCCGTCGGCTTAAATGGCCGAGCCTGGCGTAAACGGCCGGATCTAAAGCTGGGCCCTGACTGGGCCAGCCGGAATCAGGACTGGGCCTTACGAGAGGCCAGGTAAGACTGCAAGCCCTTGATAATCATGGGTAGCAGTGAGATGAACACGATCACCAGGATCATGTGCTCAATATTTTCGCGCACCCAGGTGAAGTTACCCAGCCAGAAACCTAGCAGGGTGATGCAAAAAGCCCAGAAGAAAGCCCCGATCATGTTAAAGATG
>QWCT01001411.1_pt1 | contig 12154 bp, 9 predicted proteins | sample 1972681 | NCBI WGS metagenome assembly QWCT01 (sample SAMN09866701, study PRJNA288562) | Human oral metagenome isolate pre3_saliva, whole genome shotgun sequencing... | isolation source: mouth | host: Homo sapiens | place: USA: California | reverse complement strand
ATTTTCCAAAGTTTTTAGATATGGGAAATTTGAAAATTTAATATTTAAATTATTATATATTTTAGGTAAATACAAATAGGAAAAAGGATGTAAAGAATGAAGACAAATATACTTGTCGAATGCCCTGAATTGATTTCTTCTGTGAAAATTGGCGTTCTGGATTTATTAGAGAATAGGGAAGAATGTAATATAGAATTTAAAAGAACAAGTACTATAACGAAACATGATATTCTATGGTCTGATGTTGTTATTTCTGTGAGAGGCTGTGAAAAAGCTTCATTAAAAATAATGGAATCAGCAAATAGGGCTGGAAGATATACAATAATGTTTCTAGATGATGATTTGATCAATATTCCTTTAAATTTAGACTCTACAAAGTATTATAACGATAAAAAGTTAAAGAAATATATATTAGAAATTTTAGCAAATTGTCAAATATTATGGGGTGTAAATCCAAGAATAATAGAAAAATATTCAAAATATACAATTAAAAAAAGTGGAGTTCTAGGAAAAGTTCCTATGAAAATAGAAATAGAAAAAAAGGAATGGACAGAACCGGTAAAAGTTTTATATGCAGGGTCAATAGATCATAAACAAACTTTACAGAAAATAATAAGTCCTGTTATCACAAAATTTGATGAAACTATAAATGAAAAAATAACGTTTACTCTTATTGGAGCAAATCCTGAAATTGAGAAAACGAAACACTACAATTATTTTCAAGATTATGAATCATATAAAAAATTTGTGATTGAAGGGAAATTTGATATAGGTCTTGCACCTATAGAAACAACGGAATTTTATAAATCAAAATACTATAATAAATTTTTAGAATATACTTCAATTGGAGTTGTGGGAATTTACACAGATACGGAACCATATAATTTAATAATAAAAGATGAAATTAATGGATTTTTATGTGAAAATAATTCAGAAAAATGGTATCTGAAAATAAAAAAATAATAGAAAATCCTTCTAAAATATCAGAAATTTTAGAAAATGCACAAAGACAAGTGAGAGAAGATTATAATATTAATGTAGTAAGTAACGAAATATTAACTCTAATACCAGAATTGACAGAGTATAAAGCAAAAGAAAAAAATATAAAAAATATAAGATTAGAAAATATAAAACTAATATTTTACATGGAAAGAATACAATTATTAATGAGGATATATGGACTAAAATCAATAATTGTGATACCCTATAAAATATTAAAAAAAATTATAAAAAAAGTAATAGGGAGAAAGTAAGAATGAAAGATTATTTTGTTGGATTATGGAGAGACAGATTTATATTATCAAGTCTGGTAAAAACAGATCTAAATTTAAAATATAAAAAATCTATATTAGGTGTGGCGTGGTCAATTTTAACTCCTTTAGGTTTAGTTATTATAATAGGAATTGTATATTCTATTATTTTTAATATGAAAATGGAAGACTTTATACCTGGTCTTTTTGCAGGATTAAACCCATGGATTTTTTTAAGTGCTTCTGCTGATGGAGGAACAATGGCATTTATAGGAGCAGAAGGATATTTAAAACAGACAGCGACAAATGCTCAGATATTTCCAATAAGAAATGTATTAGTAAATTTTATAAATTTACTATATAGTGTGCTAGCTTTCTTTATAATATATATTTTTTTAAAGCCCAATATGTTTAATTTTGGAATGTTAATGGCAATAGTAGGTTTAATGATAAATCTTATATTTGCGATAGCTTCATCAAATATAGCAGCAGTAATAAATTTAAAAATTAGAGATTTCCAACCTCTTCAATCATTATTTTATCAAGGATTATTTTATGCAACACCGATAATTTTTCCAGCAAAAATCTTAAAAGAAAAAGGTTTTGAATTTCTTTACAGAATTAATCCATTTTACTATATGATAGAAGTAATAAAAACACCATTATTAGGGGAAAAGCTTCCTTCAATGGATGTCTATCTGATTGCAATTGCGATATCAGTAGTTTGTTTTCTTTTTAGTATATTTTTAGTAATGAAAGAAAAGAAAAATATAGCGTTTAGATTATAATTTTAGAGAGGAAGTCATAAATGAGTCATATAATTTTAAAAGATGTAGATTTATACTTTAAAACAAAAAGGGAAAAAAGAATAAAAGATTTTTTAATAACTGGAAGTAACAAGTTTAATAAATTTTCAGAAGATGGTACAGTTCATGCAATAAAAAAAATGAATTTAGAGATAAAAGAAGGAGAGAGAGTTTCTATAATAGGGCATAATGGAGCTGGGAAAAGTACATTCTTAAAAATGATTTCAGGAATATATCCTCCAACAAATGGAACATTAGATGTTTCAGGAAAAATATCAAGTATGTTTGAACTGGCTACAGGTTTTGAAATGGAATCATCTGGTTGGGATAACATATATTTAAGAGGATTAATGCTGGGAGAAACTCCTAAAAGTATAAAAGAAAAAATGAAAGAAATAGCAGAATTTTCAGAATTGGGAGAATTTCTAGATATGCCTGTAAAATACTATTCTTCAGGGATGTTTGTACGTTTGGCTTTTTCAGTTTCAACAGCAATAAGACCTGATATACTATTACTCGATGAAGTTGTTGCTGCAGGAGATGCATCATTTTTAAAAAAAGCGGAAAAAAGAATGAATGAAATGATAGATGTTGCTAAAATAATGGTATTAGTTACACATTCAATGGGTACAGCAAAAGATTTAACTAACAGATGCCTGTGGTTCGAAAAAGGTGAAATTATGATGGATGGAAAACCGGATGAAGTGATAGAAGAGTATTTAAAAAATATGAAGGAGTAAAGATGAAGGTAAAAGATATATTACAAGATAATTCAGAATGGATACAAGGGGAAAATTATGCAGAACAAAAACCCATAGTATCAGTTTTACTTCCAACTTTTAGAAGGGCAAGAGATGGATATTTTGAAAGAGCTGTTCAGTCAGTTTTAAATCAAACATTTAAAGATTTGGAGTTAATTATCATAGATGATGCCTCAACAGATGGAACAAAAGATTTAATAGAATATTTTATGAAAATAGATCCAAGAGTCCAATGTATAAGACACAAACAAAATGTTGGGTTACCAGCAATCAGTGAATATGAAGGATATATGAAAGCAAGAGGAGAGTACATAGCTTTTATATTCGATGATAATGAATGGGATAAGGATTATATAGCGAAAACAATACCTTTTATGATTAGAGAGAAAGTAAAAGCTTCTTTTGGTATAGTTAAATTGTATTATGGTGAAAAGGAAAATGAATACATTGCCTTGGGAGAAGAAAAGAATAAATATGAGATGAATAATATCTATAGGACAAATTTTATTGGGAATGCAGGAGTTGTACTACATAAAGAAGTAATAGAAAATGTAGGATTGTATGACCCACATGTCTCAATAAAAAGAGTGTGTGATTGGGATTTATGGAGAAGAGTTTGTCAAAAATATGATTTTGAATTTACAAATGTAGATGCCAGTTCTGAACATGGATTTAAATTAAATGATTCTTTGGGTAATACTGAGAATTTAGATTCTTGGGTTAGTTTAGAGCAAATGTCCAAAAACAGGGATAATCTTCTTTTACCAGATAAATTTTTAGATTATGATATTTTCGAAATCAATGAGAATAATACAGACTTATTTATTGATACTTTAAAAAATGAAGTAGAAAAATATACTAAAAAAAATTGGTTTGATGAAAATATGGAATTTTATAACAAATTTTTGGAAATTAAGAAAAAAGAAGAAAGAAATGTAAAAAAGAGATTTGTAGTTGTTTGTGATGTTTTAGATGCGACAACAAATGTTTCTTTTTTTAGATATTCTCAAAGTTCTAATAGTATAATTTTTAGGTTTGAAAATACTTTTTCTTTAATAAAAGATACTGTAATTTACACAGATGCATTTATATTTATGAGAAAAATTAAGGATTATCAAAATATAATAGAAATATGTAAAAAATTAGAAATACCGTGTTATTACTATATAGATGATAATTTTATTGTTTTAAATAAGGATATAGAAAAACTAGAAGTAAATGTTAGTAAGGAAGAACAACAACAAATAAAAAGATTTTCAAAAGAAACAGAAAATCTGAAATTTTATAAATTTAGAAAAGTTTTTTGTAGTACTGAAATGTTAAAAAGGTTTTTTATTGAAAATGAGATCCACTCAGATGTAGAAGTTTTAAATCCTATTATTGATTTTGATAATATATTTAAACATGATTCAACAGATAAGAATATTTCAATAGCATTTATGGGAGGAAATTTTAGGAATAAAATTTTAAAAGAAGTTATATTACCTGCTATTGTAAGACTATCAGAAGAAATTCCAATAACCTTTTGTTATCCAAAAAATAAAGATATGGATATAAAAAAAATATATGGAGAGAATGAAAAGATAAAATTTATAGAAATTGAAAAATCTTTATCATTATCAAGAATATTAAGAAAATTTGGAAAAAATAATATTGATATATTAGTTCATTGTGGTGAAGAAATAGAGAATAATCAATATAAAACAGAAAATTCACTTTTGAATGCAGTCCAATTAGGTGCTGTTTTATTAACAAGTAATACAGAACCATATAAAACCATTTTCAATAGTAAAGAGGAATATATAAGAGTTGAAAATAGCATAGAAAACTGGTATTTAAAATTAAAAGAAATATCATTCAATAAAGAAATGAGAATAGATTTATATAAAAAAGCATATAATTATTGTAAATTAAATTATTCAGGAGAAAAAGAAAAGGAAACACTAGATAATGTTGCTAAAAATGTAAAAGAAAGTAGATATATTGATTTGATAAAAAGATATAAAAGTTTTTATATGAACAATCAGCATTTAAGTATAGATTCTTCGGGATCCTCTTTATTACACAATAGAAAGTTAAATTTTTCAGGACTTATAGAAAATAAAAGAAGTTATAACATAAAATGTAATATTGATAAAATCAATAGATTAGGATTACTATTTGCTTCATATGGAGAACCTAAAGGGCATATAATTATCAGAATATTAGAAAAAAATAATATATTAAGAGAAGTATCTTATGAGATGGAAAATTTTGTAAAAGATAACTGGAGTTATATAGATTTTAATACTATAAATAATAGTTTAGATAAAGTATTCACAATTGAATTAGAATTTTTCTATGAAAAGGGATCTGTATTAATGGGAGTATTTGAAAATACAGAAAATAGAACTTTTAAATATAAATTATTGAATAAATTAAAGTATCCTGCAAAAGGGTTAGATGTACTTTGTGTAGATTGTAAATAATACAATAAATAATAAAGAAAGGAAAAGTTTATGACACATAATTTTCAAAATGAATTTGAAGATATTGTTTTAAAGCCTTTAGAACAAAGAAATATAGAAGATTTAAGGAATTTAAGAAATAAGGAAGAAAACAGAAAATGTTTTATATATCAGAAAGAAATAACAAAAGAAGAACAGGAAAACTGGTATAAGAAATATTTAGAAAAAGAAGAAGATGTCATGTTTTCTGCGTTTCTAAAAGAAAATGAAGAATATCCCGTAGGTTTTGCAGCTCTTTATGATATTGATAAAAATAGTAAAAAATGCGAATTTGGGAGAATAATAGTTGATAAAAGTAAAGTTACAAAAAAAGGAATTGGTTATCAGATAACAAAAAGTTTATGCAATATAGGTTTTCAAGATTTAGGATTAGATATGATATATCTGGAAGTTTTTTCTGATAATATTCCGGCATTAAAAACCTATTTAAAAGTAGGATTTGTTGAAAAAAATAGATATAAAAAGGAAGATAGAGAAATAATTTATATGGAATTATGTAAATAAGTTAGCAAAAAAATAAAATAAATAAGAAATTTGGGAGGAAAAAAATGGCAATACAAGTATTAAAACCAAAATATCATGTGGAAGAGTGCTTAAATGAAATTAGAGAGTGTCTAGAAATTGGATGGACAGGAATGGGATTCAAGACAGTTGAATTTGAAAATAAGTGGAAGGAATATACAGGACATAAGAATGCACATTTCTTAAATTCAGCAACTGTTGGATTACACCTTGCAGTGGAAATTTTAAAGAAAGAAAATGGTTGGCAAGAAGGAGATGAAATAATAACAACTCCTATAACTTTTGTTTCAACAAACCACGCTATATTATATGAAAAATTAGTTCCGAGATTTGCAGATGTTGATGAATATTTATGTTTAGATCCTGAAGATGTTAAAAGAAAGATAAACAATAAAACTAAAGCAGTTATGTTTGTAGGTTATGGAGGAAGAGTAGGAAAATTAAAAGAAATAATAAAAATATGTCAGGAAAATAATTTAAAACTTATATTAGATGCTGCACATATGTCAGGAACTAGAGTAGATGGAGTTGTTCCAGGAACATGGGATGGAATAGATGTTACAGTTTATTCTTACCAGGCTGTTAAAAATTTACCAACAGCAGACAGTGGTATGATTTGTTTTAAAGAAGAAGAATATGACAAAATATGTAGAAAATTAACTTGGTTAGGTATAAATAAAGATACTTATGCAAGAAGTGGAGATAAAGGAACATATAAATGGAAATATGATGTAGAATATTTAGGATATAAAGACCATGGAAACTCTATAATGGCAGCAATTGGATTAGTTGAGTTGAAATACTTAGATAAAACAAATGCTTATAGAAGAGAATTAGTAAAAGAATACAACAAATTCTTTGAAGGAAATGATAAAATAAATATAATAAATGCACCTAATGCAGATGAATGTTCTTTCCATATATATGAAATAGAAGTAGATGATAGAGATGGATTATTAGAATACTTACAACAAAATGACATTTATCCAGGAGTTCATTACAGAGATAATACAGAATATGAAATGTATTCTTATGATAAAGGAAAATGTCCTAATGCTCATAGAATATCTGAAAGAATCTTAACATTGCCTTTACATTTATGGTTAACAAAGGAAGATGTTAAGTATATTGCGGAAAAAGTGATAGAGTTTGTTAAATAATTTAAAAAAAATAAAAGAAGAAATAAAATTTATTTTTATTTCTTCTTTAATTATTAGAAAGATTAACTATGAAAATTCAAGAAGTTAAAAAAATTTAAATAGTAATTTTGACATAACAAAATAGAAGTTTTAAACTCTTAATTTTCTAATACTTGAAATTTAATACATAATATTTTAAATTTTCTCTTTGATAGACAATATTTTCTTATAATAAATATAACTATCATAAGTTTATGTTCAAAAATATAATAATGAGAGTTTCCTTGTAAGTGTTTTAAATAATAGCATTTGTTAAACTTTTCTTAATGTTTGACAATATGTTCTAGACAATGAACTAAAGTAATTTTAAATCTGAATTATCAATTATATTGTAAAATTTTAATTATAGTATCTTTAATTTGTCTGTTACATACTTTAATTAGTTTATTAATTAGATTGAATGTAGCGATATTAAATATTCTTAATTCTAATAAAAGTTTTAGCAAGATACTTAAGTTTAATGGATTTTCTTTCTTGAAATATTTTTTTGAATAAGCATATAAACGATTAAAGATTTTATCATCTTTTAAGATTGTTAAATTCCTATACTGAAAGATATTTTTTAATAAGGAAGTAAATTGCTGTACTACGAATCTTATTTTTAAAAAGATATTACAAATTTAGAAAAAGTAAATCAAGTAAAGGTGTTAATTGAATTTTAGCTTTACTTTTTTGTTTAACTAAATTACTTCTAAATCTAGTAAGTTTTTTAGGGAGAAAAAGTCAATATTTTTTTTTCGAAATAAAGTTAAATTTAGAAATATTAATACCTAGTAAAAATATAAAATCATATCCTAAAAAATAATAACTGTGGAGTTCACATCTGAAAAGCAATACATTCTTGTGATATATGGAAGTTTAAAGATTTATCGAACTATAAATATACGAGTTAAAAGAGTGTAACAGTAAAAGTAGTAAGAGCTCTTTAAGTAAAAATAAAAAATCCACAGTATAAGTAACTATATAAAAAATATTAAATAAAACAAACTATGAAAGGAGGTTGTATAGATAAATATTTTATGTATTTATCACACAAGATGTTTATGAAAAAACGAGTAAAATTTTTATATTGTTTTATTATCATTTTTACTGTCATTTTGTATGTTTACATATATTAATGAATTTGTATACAATATAATACCTGAATCAAATATAAGAATATCTTCTTTTGAAAAGAAAATAGGAAAATCTAGTATTATAATCCTTGAAGATGATTCTTCTCAAAAAAAAAGTTATGAAATAGATAAAGTCTTTTTTGAGAATAAAAAAATAAAGCAAAATGAAACAGGGTTACATTATATAAAAAAAGGAGATTATGGGTATAATTTAGAAGCTATATATTTGGATTCTATTGATAATGTTGTTCAGATTAATATCAAAAAAATTCCTAATTCTAAAATAAAATTTTATAATGTAGGAAATAGTAAAAAAATATTAATAGAATATGGAACAAAAAAGGAAATTTTAAATTTAGAGAATTATAAAGAGGGTGAATTTATAAATTTTCAACCATTTAAAAAAAGCAAACTTTTTTTAATTTATTCTATAATGTCATATATGGTTTCTGGTATTTTAATTTTCGGAATAATAAATAAATTAAAAAAAATAAAAATAAAGATTCCTAAATTTTTTAATGAATATTATCCGAAAAGAATGTCTTTTATATTTTTTATTATTATTATTATTATTGTATATATATTGATTTTTACTGATTCATTGCCAAAAAGGTTATTTGATGAAAAAGGATATCTTTTTGGTGATCAGGGTTATTACTGGAAAATAGCAGAACTTTTTAGAAAGAGAGATTTCGTAAGCTTAAAAAATGAAATATTTACTTTTAGAGGTTATATGTCTTCTTTATTTCCACTTATTTCACAATTTATAGGTGGGTTAATTAATTTAAATCCTTTATATATATATTATATTATTAATATTGCTCTTATATCAATTTTTATAGGTTATACAATACCAGAGATATTTTTTTCTCTTACAAGTAATAAACCAAAGAATTATCAAATAATATTTTTCTTTATTATATTTTCTATATTTTGGAAAAGTATGTATTATTCTGTATTAACAGATATATTGGCGATAATTTTTCTTTCATTTTTTCTTTTGATACTTATTAAAGAGATAAAAAGTGGTATTATGTCAAGAAAAGATACAAGTTTTCTTTTAGGAATTTTAATTTATATATCGATATCTTACAGAACAAATTATAAGTATGGGGTTTATTTTATATTAATATTTTTCATATACAATATAATAGTCAAAAAGTTTTTTAAAAAAGAAATTTTAAAAATTAAACTGGAGTATATTTGCTTTTTTTTAATAGGAATATTTTTGGTATCCATTCCACAAATAATAATAAACTATTATACACAAAGACATATTGGAATATTTCCATATGCTAATGGCAGATATATAAATGGAATAACAATAGAAGAAAATTTAATAAATCTTGCTTTAAATGATTGTTTTATATGTTGGCCTTATCCAAGAAGTGATATTACTGCAAAACAAATTTTGATGAATGCAGATAATGGAGAATCGTATTTATCAGTTATTCAAGCATTGAGTGCATATATAAAAAATCCATTAGATTCTTTGATTATAATGATAAAAAAAATGATTTTATCATTAAATATAAAACTATCTGAAGTATATCCAGATTTTGATTATAATAAAAATACAAATTTTTATTTGTTTAGTTTTTTTAATTATACTATAGTATCAACGGGATTGTATTTAGCTTTATCTCAAAAAAAAATAAAAGATAAAATATTCAAAAAAGGAGAAATAATTTTAGGTAGAATATTAATAATACTTTTTATTTTTCCACAACTAATTATCTTAGCCGATGCAAGATATTTTGTATTGTTATATATTATTATATATTACATAGTATCTTTTAAATTTTTTGAATTTATGAAGTCTGAAAATTTTCATATAAATTCATATTTAAAATTTATTTGTATAAGTATTTTATTCTTTTACCTTATAAATTCTTATTATTATTAAAATTTTAAAATTAGTATGTAAAAATAGTAAATAGCATAATTTATAAAAAGGCGATACTTATTTAATTAATAACTTAGTCAAAAGACTGTGGATAGTTAATCAAATGGGGGAGAAATCAACTAATCCACAGTATCTTAATAATAGTATATCACAGAATCTTTAAGAAAGATGTGAAAAAATAGAAATATATTATACGAGGAAAGGAGATTAAATTGAGTACATTATTAGTAGGATATACAGGATTTGTAGGGAGTAATTTATATTTAAAAAAAGATTTTGATGAAGTTTACAATTCAAAAAATATAAAGGAAGCATATGGTAAAAATCCAGATTTATTAGTTTATTCTGGATTAAAGGCTGAAAAATATTTGGCAAATAATAATCCTGAAGAAGATATGAAACTTGTATATGAAGCTCAAAAAAATATAACAAAAATTAATCCTAAAAAATTAGTTCTTATTTCAACAATAGATGTGTTTAAAAAAGCTATAGATGTATATGAAAATTCAGAAATTGATAAAGAAAATTTACATCCATATGGATTAAATAGATATAAATTAGAATGTTGGGTTAGAGAAAATTATAAAGATGCCTTAATAGTAAGATTGCCAGCATTATTTGGGAAAAATTTAAAAAAGAATTTTATTTATGATTTAATAAATATAATACCTTCAACGTTAAATAAAGATAAATTTAAAGAATTATCATTGTTGGATAGTGAAATTGAAAAATATTATAAAATTCAAGATAATGGATTTTATAAACTACAAAAAATAGATAGTGAAACTATAAAAAAAGAATTAAAAGAAAAATTTAAAAGTTTAGGCTTTACAGCATTAAATTTTACTGATAGTAGGAGTATATATCAATTTTATCCATTAGACAGATTATGGAATGACATAGAAATATGTTTAAAAAATAATATAAAATTATGGCATCCTGCAACTGAACCTATTTCCTCAAGAGAATTATATCAGTATATTATGAAAAAAGATTTTATTAATGAATTAAGTGCAACACCGTTTTATTACAATTATAAAACATTATACAGTGATATATTTAATGGAAAAAATGGATATATTTTAAATAAAAAGCAAGTACTAAAGGATATTGAAAAATTTATAATAAATTATGATATAGATTAATTGTTTGCACATGTTAAAATAAAAAATTAGGAAATATAGAATTCTAAAAATAAATATTTTTATGAAAGAGGAGTTATTTATGAAATTATCAATATCAAATATAGCCTGGGATTCTATGAATGATTCTCATATATATCAATTAATGAGAAAATATAAATTTAATGGACTTGAGATAGCTCCTACCAAAATTTTTTCTGAAAATCCATATGAAAAATTGGAGGAGGCGAAAGATTGGAATAAAAAATTAAAAAAAAAGTATGGTTTTGAAATCTGTTCTATGCAAGCAATTTGGTATGGGAAACAGGAGAGATTATTTGGTTCTAGTGAAGAGCGAGAGAGGTTAGAAAACTATACGAAAAAAGCTATTGATTTTGCAAAAATAATAGAATGTAAAAATCTTGTTTTTGGCTCCCCAAAAAATAGAAGGTTAAAAGAAAATGAAAATTTAGATTCAGAATCGAAATTTTTTAAATCTATTGGAGAATATGCTTTTGAAAATAATACGGTAATTGCTATGGAAGCAAATCCAACTATCTATGATACAAATTATATTAATGATACTAAATCAGCATTGAAATTAATAAAAAAAATTAATTCTAAAGGATTTTTATTAAATTTAGATTTGGGGACAGTTATAGAAAATAATGAAAATATCAATGAATTAATTGGGAATGTCAGATATATTAATCATGTTCATATAAGCGAACCTTATTTGAGAATAATAGAAAAACGAGAAATTCATAAAAAATTAAAACAAATTTTACTAGATGAAAAATACAATAATTTTATATCAATAGAAATGGTTAAAGTTGAAAATATTGAAAAAATAGAAGAAGTTATGAAATATGTAAGTGAGGTATTTAAGTAAATGATTTACGAAAAAAAACAAGGAGTTCCTAAATTTGAATGTCATGAATATTTCAAAAGAATAAAAGACTATGTC
>QWCT01001504.1_pt1 | contig 12187 bp, 9 predicted proteins | sample 1972681 | NCBI WGS metagenome assembly QWCT01 (sample SAMN09866701, study PRJNA288562) | Human oral metagenome isolate pre3_saliva, whole genome shotgun sequencing... | isolation source: mouth | host: Homo sapiens | place: USA: California | reverse complement strand
GGAAGCCGTCAAAGCCCACCTCGAAGAACGCGGCTGGACCGTCACCGACCTGACGCCCGACGCCGACACCGCGCCCATGTACCACCGCGTCGGCTTCGCGCTCGGCGCCCAAATCGCCGAAGGCACCTTCGAGCGTGCCCTCGCCTTCTGCGGCACCGGCATGGGCATCCACATCGCCGCCTCCAAGTGCCCGCGTGTCCACGCCGCCGTGTGTGAATCCGTGCCCGCCGCGCGGCGCTGCGCCGCCGCCAACAACGCAAACCTGCTCGCCATGGGCGCCTTCTACGTCGCTCCGCGCACCGCGATGGCCATGGCGGACGCCTTCCTCGAGTCCTCCCTCGGGTCCGGGTACGAGGCCTGGGACGGCTTCTACGAGTACCACCGCATCGGGTACGACGAATGCGACAACTTCGACTACGAGGCATACAAAGCCAATGGCTTCGAGGTCGTCGACCCGGGCTTCGCAGTGCTTGCGGAGCAGCCCAAGGGGTTGGCGTACTGAGGTTGCGTTGATGTGACACAGGTGGGGCTCCCACACGGGAGCCCCACCTGTGTGAATGGGCCGTGGAGGCCGCAACCCGCCTACGTTGGGAACGCGAACCGGGAGCTCCCGTGTGAAGGGGTCGTGGCCGGGGAAACGTTGGAATTGCAACGGTCGCATTTCAAAGTTTGAATAATGGGGAGGGGAATTACGTGCGACATTTGTGGGGAACCATGCGGGTGTGCCGCGCATTTGTCGGGCGCTCCTAGGGTTCGCGGGGTGCCCCTACTCCCTCGGCTTCGCCGTGGACTCGCGGATGGTGAGGACCGGGCTGAAGGTCTGGTGCTGCGTGGGCGCGTCGGCGCCGGAGAGCAGGAGCTCGGCGGCGGCCGCGCCAAGTTCGTCCATGGGCTGGCGGATCGTCGTGAGGGGTACGGGCATCTGCGCGGCCAGGGGAATGTCGTCGAAGCCGATGACGGACACGTCGTCGGGGATGGAGACCCCCGCGACGCGCAGCGCCGACATGACGCCCACGGCGAGCAGGTCGTTCGCGCAGAAGACCGCCGTCGGTGCAGAGCCCTCGGAGGCGGCTCGGGCCTCGGCGATGGCTTCTTCGGCGGCCGCATACCCGGCCTGGGCGGTGTACGCCTCCGCGTTGTGCACGGTCAGCCGGACGTTGTCCGACCCCGTCAGGCGCTGCCAGTGCTCGATCGCGTCCCGCACTCCCGCGAGGCGCTGCAGGGACTGACGCATGTCGGCGGGACCGTTGAGGAAACAGATGCGCTGGTGTCCGAGCGCCAGGAGATGCTCGATCGCCAACGCCGCCCCCGCGCGGTCGTCGATGGACACGGACGGCAGGCCCTCGGGCGCGTCGGCCGCGTCGAAAAGAACGACCGGCGTGCCCTCCTCGACCAGGCGCGTGGCGGCCTCGTGCGAGGAATCAGCCGGGGTGAGCAGGACGCCGCGCACGGCCTGGCGCCCCAGCGCCTCGAGCAGGTCACGCTCCTCGCGCACTGAGGCGTGCGTGGAGGACAGGGTCATGATGTAGCCCTCGCGCGACAGGACTCGCTCCATGGCGGCGGCCGCCTCCATGAAGAACGGGTTTGTCAGATCGAAGACCGCCACGCCCACGAGCGGCGACGTGCCGCGCCGCAGCGCCTGCGCGGTCGGGTTGGGCTTGTAGCCGAGCTGCGCGATCGCCGCCTCGACTCGTTCGCGCACGTCGGGGCGCACGCTCTCGCGCCGGTTGATGACGTTAGACACGGAGCCGACGCTCACGCCCGCAAGAGCGGCGACGTCCTTGACGCCGGGGGCTTTGCGGGGCGCTGCGGGGGACGAGGCAGTGGTCGCGTCCTGGGGACTCGTGCCCTCTGAGGTCTGGCGGGGCGGCGTCATGGTGACTCTTTCAGAAACTCGAGTGATGAAACGTTCATATTGTGGCATCTCCAGGGAGCTTTACGCTCCAATTTTCCTGGCAAGTTCAAGGCTGACGCGTAGAGTTGACATGCATATTGTTGTGTGGCACACTTTCTATCTATCTGAATCGTTTCATTCCTCGACGAAGAGGTGACCACATGACACGAGAAGCTGACAGGCCAGTCGTCTCGCTTCAACACGCGGTGAAGAAGTTCGGCTCCTTCACCGCGATGTCCGATGGGTGCATCGAGCTGTATCCGCACCGCATCCACGCCCTGGCCGGCGAAAACGGCGCGGGCAAGTCGACGCTTGTGAAGGTCCTCGCCGGCATCCACCAGCCAAACTCCGGAGAGTTCCTGGTCGAGGGCCAGCCGGTGCGCTTCAAGACCCCCGCGGAATCGAAGGCCGCCGGAATCTCGGTGATCTACCAGGAGCCCACCCTGTTCCCCGACCTGACGGTCGCCGAGAACATCTACGTGGGGCGTCAGCCCCGGGGCCGCTTCGGCCTCATCGACCACGCGGCCATGAGGCGCGACGCCCAGGAGCTCTTCGACCGCCTCGAAGTACCGATTGACCCCTCCCAGTTGGCCGACGGCCTGTCGATCGCGGACCAGCAGATCATCGAAATCGCGAAGGCCATCTCGCTGGACGCCAAGGTCCTCATCATGGATGAGCCGACGGCTGCCCTGTCCGGGCATGAGGTCGACCGCCTCTTTTCCGTCGCGCGTTCCCTGCGCGACAAGGGGGCCTCCCTCATGTTCATCTCGCACAGGATGGAGGAAATCTTCGACCTGTGCGACGACGTGACGATCATGCGCGACGGCGCCTACGTGTCCACCCGCGACCTGAAGGGAACCACGAAGGCGCAGCTCGTGCGCGACATGGTCGGCCGCGACGTCGACCAGCTCTTCCCCAAGCTGGACGCGCAGATCGGTGATCCCGTCCTGACGGTTGAAGGGCTTACCCGATACGGCGCCTTCGAGGACGTGAGCTTCGAGGTCCGCAGCGGAGAGATTCTGGGGCTCGCGGGCTTGGTCGGCGCGGGCCGATCCGAGGTCGTGCGCACCATCATGGGCATCGACAAGGCGGACGGCGGCACCGTGACTGCCTTCGGAAAGCCGCTGAAGCTTGGCGATACGGTGGGCGCTATTCGCGCCGGCCTCGCCTTCGTACCCGAAGACAGGCGCAAGCAAGGCCTCGTCATGGACCTGTCCGTCGCCCGCAACACGGCCCTCACGCTGCGCAGCAAACTCGCCCGCTGCGGACTCATCAACTCCCGAACCGAACGGGCGGTCGCGCAGGAATGGTCCACCAATCTCGAAGTGAAGACGGCCAGCCAGGACACCCCCGTGTCCGCGCTCTCGGGCGGCAATCAGCAAAAGGTCGTCCTGGCGAAATGGCTCGCCACCGACCCCAAGATCCTCATCGTCGACGAGCCGACCCGCGGCATCGACGTGGGAACGAAGGCCGAAGTACACCGCCTGATCTCCACCCTGGCCACCAGGGGAGTGGCCGTCATCATGATCTCCTCCGAACTGCCCGAAATCCTCGGCATGGCCGACCGCGTCCTCGTCATGTGCGAAGGACGCATCACCGGCGAATTCACCAGAGAAGAAGCCACAGCTGACGCCATTATGACGGCTGCAACAGACCACGAAAAGGCCGCATCATGACCGCAACACTGACCCCTCCCTCCCGCGTCCACGGGCCGTCGCCGATCAGCCGAGAGCCAGCCACGCCCTCGTCCGCGACCACGAGGCACGCCCCAGCGAAGCTGCGCTCTCTCCTGTCGATGCGCGAGCTCCCCGTGATCGCGGCCCTCATCGCACTCGTGCTCCTCACGTGGACGATCAACCCGCGCTTCCTGTCCGCCCAGGGCGTGCGCGACCTCTTCCTCAACGCGACGATCGCCATGCTGATGGCCGCCGGGCAATCCCTCATCATCCAATCCGAAGGCGTCGACCTCTCCGTCGGCTCCATCCTCGGCTGCACGGCCTTCGCCACCGGTTTCCTCTTCGCCACCAACCCGGGACTGCCCATCGGCGTCGTCTTCGTCGCGGGCATCGTGCTGGGGGCGCTGCTCGGAGCGCTCAACGGCCTCCTCGTCACCCAGGCGAAAGTCCCGGCGATGGTCATCACCCTGGGCACCCTCTACGTCTTCCGAGGAGGACTGAACTGGTGGGCGGGATCGACGCAGTACTTCGCCGGCGACCGCCCCCAGGCCTTCGGCGACCTCGGAGTCGCCACGATCGCAGGCTTCCCACTGCTCACCCTCCTGGCGGTCATCGTCATCGTCATCGTCTCGCTCTACCAGCGCTACGCCCGATCCGGGCGCGACCTCTACGCGATCGGCTCCGACCGCGCGGCCGCAGCCGTCTACGGCATCCCCGTCGCCAAGCGCGTCTTCGCGGCCTTCGTCGCCAACGGCGCGCTCGTCGGACTCGGGGGCGTCCTCTACGCCTCCCGCTTTAACTCCGTGGGCGCGACGACGGGCGCGGGCATGGAACTCGACATCGTCGCCGCCTGCGTCGTTGGCGGCGTCGCAATGACGGGCGGCGTCGGAACCGCCTACGGAGCCGCCATCGGCGCCCTCCTCCTCACCACCATGACGTCCGCGCTCACAGCCGTCGGCGTCGACAAATTCTGGCAAAAGGCCGTCGTCGGCGCGCTCATCCTCATCGCAATCGTCGTCGACCGAGTCAGCTCAATGCGCCGCCACGAGGCGCTGCGCAAGAAGGGAGGGGACCGCTGATGAACACCCCGACTCAGACCTCGTCACGTGACCTCATGGCCTCCATTCGCCGCGTGTTCTCCTCGCGAGACTCGCACATGACCCTCATCCTCATCCTCGCCATCGTGGTCGCGGCCATCCTCGTTCCGAGATTCAGCCAGCCCCGCACGCTCACGTTCCTCACCCTGGACGTGACGGCGACACTCCTCATGGCCCTGCCCATGACCCTCGTCATGATCAACGCGGACATCGACCTGTCCGTCGCCTCCACCGCCGGGCTCGTCAGCGCATCCTTCGGCGTCCTCGTCCAGTCGGGCGTCGGATTCTGGGAGAGCGTCGCGATCTGCCTCCTCATCGGACTGGCGTGCGGCCTCGTCAACGCCGTCATGACCGCCTACGTGGGCCTGCCGGCGCTCGCGGTCACGATCGGCACGCTCGCGCTGTACCGAGGCCTCGCCCTGGTCGTCATCGGCGACCAGTCCATCTCCGACTTCCCGGCGTGGGCGACCTCCGCGGTCACCGGCTCCTTCGGATCCACGGGCATTGCGTACATGGCGATCCCCGTCATCGCGTTCGTCGTCCTCTTCTGGCTCCTGCTGCACAAGACCCCATACGGCCGAGGCCTCTTCGCGCTGGGATATTCCAAGCAGGCCGCCGAATTCGTCGGCATCGACACGAAGCGTTCCCGCGTCATCGCCCTGACGCTGTCGGGCCTCATGGCGGCGCTGGCCGGCATCTACTGGACGCTGCGCTACTCCGCGGCGAAGGCCGACAACGTCGAGGGCCTCGAACTGGTCGTCATCGCCGCCGTCGTCTTCGGTGGGGTCAGCGTCTTCGGTGGCCGAGGCTCGATCTGGGGAAGCGTCTGCGGCGTCCTCACGATCGGCGTCCTCAACTACGCGCTGCGCCTCAACCGAATCCCCGAAGTCATCCTGGTTCTGGTCACGGGCCTGCTCCTGATCGGTTCCGTCGTCGCGCCGTCGCTGGTGGATGCCATCCGCCAACGTCTGGCTCATCGAGCTGACGCGCGTACCCCTCGCGCCAGCGTCGCACCGGGCGCGGCGAGCGCCTAACAATCCCACAACGAGGGGCATAGTGCCCCCGAAACAGGGCGCCTGCGCCCGAAAGGAAAAGACAACGATGTCTCACATGAACAAAGGTGTGGCCGCACTCGGCGCACTCTCGCTGGCCTCGGCCCTCCTGATGTCCGCCTGCGGAGGCGGATCGTCGACGCAGGGCAGCGAGCCCAGCTCCGGCGGGAACGCCTCCGGTTCCTACGACGTGTCCTCCCAGTCGATCACCTTCATCCCCAAGCAGCTGAACAACCCCTTCTCCGACGTCATGCTCGGCGGAGGAAAGGACGCCGCCGGCGCGATCGGATTCGCCGAGGTCAACGTCGTGGGTCCCCTCGAGGCCTCCTCCTCCTCGCAGGTCTCCTTCATTAACTCCGAGGTACAGGCGGGCACCAACGTCCTCGTGATCGCAGCGAACGACCCCGATGCCGTGTGCCCGGCTCTGCAGGACGCGCGCAAGGCCGGCACGAAGGTCGTCACCTTCGACTCCGACGCCGCGGCGGATTGCCGCGACCTGTTCATCAACCAGGTCGAGTCCAAGCAGGTGGCGATCACCATGCTCGACATGGTCTCCGAGCAGATCGGCGGTTCCGGTAAGGTCGCCATCCTCTCCGCGACGGCCAACGCCGCCAACCAGAACGCGTGGATCAAGTTCATGGAGGACGAGATCGCCTCGAACGACAAGTACAAGGGCATCGAGATCGTCGCGAAGGTTTACGGCGACGACGATGACACGAAGTCGTTCCAGGAGGCGCAGGGCCTGCTCCAGGCACACCCCGACCTGAACGCGATCGTGTCGCCGACCACCGTCGGCATCGCCGCCACCGCGCGCTACCTGTCGACCTCCGACTACAAGGGCAAGGTCGTCCTCACGGGCCTAGGTCTGCCCAACGAAATGCGTTCCTTCGTGAAGGACGGGACCGTCAAGGAGTTCGCCCTGTGGGATCCCGCCCAGCTGGGATACGTGGCGGCCTACGCGGGTGCCGCGCTCGATAGCGGCGCGATCAAGGGCGAGGTCGGGGAGACGTTCACCGCCGGAGACCTCGGCGAGCGCACGATCGGCGAGAACAAGACCGTCGTCGTCGGTGACCCCGTGCGCTTCAACGCGGACAACATCGACAACTACGACTTCTGACGCTACTTCTGACGGGGTTGGTGGGCGCGCCCGTCGTGCCCACCAACCCCGCGTTCATGCGGCAAAACGCGGGTTGCGTGAATGACCCTGTTTGCTAAATGAAACGATTCAAGTTAAAATGGGCACCATCAATGTCCGTTCAACGATGAAGGGATTACCTATGAGCGAGACCCCATCGCTGGCCCACACCCTCGCCACAACGAGCCAGGCCAGCCCCCACCGAGCCTGCTTCCTCCTGCGCGTCCGCCCCGAGAAACTCGCCGAATACGCCGACGTACACCAGCGCGTCTGGGACGAGATGCGCCAGGCCCTGCGCGACGCCGGGTGGCGCCACTACTCCCTCTTCCTCGACCCGGACACCGGCCTCGTCGTCGGCTACTACGAGGCCGACGACGCCCGCGCGGCCGCCGCAGCCATGGAGGCCCTCGAGGTCAACACGCGCTGGCAAGCCGAGATGGCCCAGTACTTCCAGCCGGACGGAGGCGGAACCGCCCACTTCCTCAGCCAATACTTCTACCTCGCCTAATCGCCCACCGAGGCCGACCCCCGAGAGACCGTCCCGGCCCCCGAAAGGCCACCCCGGCCTCGTCAATCCACACCCCACACGTCGAAGGAGACGTCATGACCATCCACCTGTCCGACCTGTCCGAAAGCGCCCGCACCCTGCTGCGCGAGCAGACCATCGAGCTGCCGAGCTGGGCCTTCGGCAACTCCGGGACCCGCTTCAAGGTCTTCCCGAGCCCCGGCACCCCGCGCAACGCCTACGAAAAGATCGACGACGCGGCGCAGGTTCATCGATTCACCGGCATCACCCCGCGGGTGTCCCTGCACATCCCCTGGGACATGGTCGACGACTTCTGTGACCTGGCCGCGCACGCGCGCTCGCAGGGCATCACGCTGGGCACCATCAACTCGAACGTCTTCCAGGATGACGACTACAAGTTCGGCTCCCTGACCAACTCCGACGAGGCCATCCGACGCAAGGCCATCGACGCGCACCTGCGCTGCATCGACGTCATGAACGCGACCGGCTCCGACACACTCAAGATCTGGCTGGGCGACGGAACGAACTACCCGGGTCAGGACTCGATCGCCGCGCGCCAGGAACGCCTCGCTGACTCACTGTCCGTTATCTATGAGAATCTGGCTCCACATCAGCGCCTTCTCCTGGAGTACAAGTTCTTCGAACCCGCCTTCTACCACACCGACGTCCCGGACTGGGGCACGGCGCTCGCGCACGTGACCGCTCTGGGGGAGCGTGCCGTCGTCTGCCTCGACACCGGCCACCACGCACCCGGCACCAACATCGAGTTCATCGTCGTCCAGCTGCTGCGCGCCGGCCGCCTCGGCGCCTTCGACTTCAACTCGCGCTTCTACGCGGACGACGACCTGATCGTGGGTGCCGCCGACCCGTTCCAGCTCTTCCGCATCATGCACGAGATCGTCTCCTTCGGCGCCCTCGCGCCCACCTCCGGCGTGAACTTCATGCTCGACCAGTGCCACAACCTCGAAGAGAAGATCCCCGGCGAAATCCTCTCCGCGATGAACGTTCAGGAGGCGACCGCGAAGGCGCTCCTCGTCGACCACGATGCGCTGGCGACCGCGCAGGCCGAGCACGACGTGCTGGCCGCCAACCAGGTGCTCATGGACGCCTTCTCCTCCGACGTGCGCCCGCTCCTCGGCGAGCTCCGTGCAGAGCAGGGTCTCGACCCCGACCCGCTCGCGGCCTACGCCGCCTCGGGCTACTCCGAGCGCATCAGTGCGGAGCGAGTGGGCGGACAGCAGGCCTCGTGGGGCGCATGATGACCACCGTCGTCGCTATCGACCTCGGGGCCTCCTCGGGGCGCGTCCTGCGGGGCGTGTTCGACGGCGAGCGCCTCGCCATCGAGGAGTGCTCCCGCTTCCCGAACGGGCCGGTCGCCCTCCCCGGTCCTGCTCGCGCGGGCGGGGCTGGCGCGGGCGGGTCCGGGTCGGGCGAATCGAGAGCGGGTACATCGGGCGGTGCCGGCCCGGCCTCGTGCGCCCGATCCGGGGACGAGGCCGGCGTGGCCTACGAGTGGGACATCCTCGCGCTGTGGCGCGGAATCCTGGATGGCCTGCGCGAGGCCAGCCTGCGCGGCCCCGTCGATGCGATCGGAATCGACACGTGGGCCGTGGACTACGGGCTGCTGGACGAGGGCGGCCGGCTGATCGGCAACCCCGCGTCCTACCGCTCGGCGCGCTGCGGCTGCGGCGCCTCCGAGGTGCTCGACCGATGGGACTCCTCCTGGCTGTATGCGCGCAACGGACTGCAATTCCAGCCTTTCAACACGCTGTTCCAGCGCGTGGCCGACCGGGCGGAGGCGCGCGCGGACTGCGCGCGCACGGCACTCCTGATCCCCGATCTGCTGGCGTACTGGCTCACGGGTCAGGCGCGAAGCGAGCTGACGAACGCGTCGACGACCGGCCTCGTCAATGCCGCGGGGCGCGACTGGGATCCCGAGATTCTTAAGAGGCTGCGCGACGACTTCGGGGTGGAGCACATCTTCCCGCCGCTCATCTCACCGGGGGAGGTCATCGGTGAGGCCCGCGTTGAGGGGCTCGACCTGCGCACCTCGACGGGCGAGCGCACCCCGGTAGTCGCCGTCGGGTCCCACGACACCGCGTCGGCGGTCGCGGGAGTGCCCGCCGAGGCCGCCTCGTTCGCGTACATCTCGAGCGGCACCTGGTCGCTCGTCGGAACCGAGCTGAGCGCCCCCGTGCTCTCCGACGAGGCGCGGGCAGCCAATTTCACGAACGAGCTGGGCGTGGATGGCACGGTCCGTTTCCTCGCCAACATCATGGGCATGTGGGTACAGCAGGAGTGCCTGCGCGAGTGGGCGGCCCTGGGGGACGAGGCGTCGGGCGCTTCAGGCCGGGTCGACTGGCCTCTCCTCGACGCGCAGACCGAGGCGGCCCAGCCCGCGCGCTACCTCCTCGACATGTCCTCGCCCGAGCTGATGGCTCCGGGCGCCATGGTGGAGCGTGTGAGTTCGCTGTGGATCCCGGGCCCGGGCGCCTCCTCGGCGGCTTCGTCGGGCGACGACCCCTCCTCGGCGGACGACTCCTCCTCGGCGGACGAGGCCGGGGCCGGGTCAGGTGATCGTCAGGCCTCGGGCGTCGATCCGACTGAGCGCGCAACCGTCCTGCGCGCGATCACCGATTCGCTGGCGCTGGCCTACCGGCGGGCGATCCGACGGACGAGTGAGCTCAGCGGCACCCGCCCTGAAGCGATTCATCTCGTCGGAGGAGGCTCGAAGAATCGCCTGCTGGCGCAGGAGACCGCCGACGCGACGGGCATCCCGGTCATTGCGGGACCCGTCGAGGCCACGGCCCTCGGGAACATGCTCGTCTCCCTTCGCGCCATTGGCGCGGCCAGCGGGACGCTGATGGACCTTCGTGCCATCTCGCGGGCGTCGTCGGCGCTTCTCACCTACGAGCCGCGCGCCTCCCACGCGCGCCTCTGGGACGAGGCCGATGCGTTCCTCAGTTCCGGGCATGCTCTGTCGTAGCTGACGTGTGCTGACGTGGGCCGCGGCTCGACTTTCGTTCGAGCCGCGGCCCACGGGTGTATGAGGACGGTCCGCGCGCCAACTGTGCCGATTGAGGGGTGTGTCCGGAGTCTGTGCAGGGGACCTTATCGTGAATAGACGCCGACGGCCATTTGGGGCATGTCTGGGAACATGCCCCAAACACTTCGATAACGAACGGTGCGTTCGGTTTCCCTCGATGGGTTAGGAGCCTTGAGACGCAGCCACCTTCTGACGATACGACTCCGCCTCCCAGTTCTCGATAAAGCCGCGCTCACGCTCGTCCATGACGCGCACACGCCCAAGCAGGTTCGCGTCCCGCGTGACGCGCAACGCGTCCAGGAAGGTGTGCAACGCGTTATCCGAGGCCTCGTTCGTGCATCCCACAGCCGCCACCGCGAGTCCGGGAATGACGGCGACAATGGGGCTGCGCCCGTGCTGTGCGCGGTGCAACGACACTTTCGCGGCCACGATGTCCTCCGTGTCGGTCGCCTCCAGGACCACCGGGAAGGAACCTGCGTACACGATCTGATCGGGGATCAGCGGCCCTCCAGGTGCCGACGCGAGCGCCGACAGTCCGTCCGTCGACAGCGCAACGCTCGGCGCGTCCACCGCGCGACGGAACGCCTCGGCCACCCGGGAAGGCGACCCTGAGAAGGCGGTCCCGGCCTCGTCGATGGCCGCGCGGATCGCGGACGTCAGGAAGTCGATGCGCTCGAGGATCGCGTCCTTCGTCGGGCCCGAGACGATGATGCCGTGATTGCCGAGGAGCGTGATCGCCGGCGGGGGAGTGCCGTGCGTGGCCGTGAAGGCGCGGCGACGCTCGTCGATGAGGCGCGCCAGCGGGATGCCCGGATCCGTGTAGTCGACCCACAGCGCCTGGTCGCCGAGAATCTGCTCGCACAGCTCCTCTCCGCGCGTGTTGCACGTGATCGCGTTGGCTGTCAGCGGGTGCAGGTGGATGACGAGCGGATCGGGGATGAGCGCGTGAAAGAGGAGCTCGACGCTGGGGCGACGCTCGAACGCGCCGCGCTGTGCGAGCCGGGCCGCCGCGCGAACGGGGTCTTCGTTACTGGGTAGTTCCTCCGGGTGATGGAAGGTGTGGAGAAGGGTCGGAATGTCGAGCGGGACCAGGTCTTCCTCGCGCAGGGTTGCGAGCGGAACCCCGCTGGGCTTGATGAGGAGGGTGTCTCCGATCTTTGCGGACGAGTTCCCGCCCCCCGAGCGCGTGTATTCCGTGTCCGCGCCGATCTGGTTGGACAGCTCGATGAGGTGGGCGACGAGGTTGTGAGATGAAGCGGTCATTGCTCCTCCGCGATGAGGATGAATCGTTTCATCTAAGGATAGGGGGGCCGCCCTCGTCTGTCAAGGCTGCCGAGGTGAGGCTCGGGGCTTCTCCCGTTTGAGCGCTGAAAGGGTGGGGGTTGGCAAGCCGCTGACGAGCCGCGAGGCCGTCAACCCTGCTAGCGCCGTCCTCGCTGAGCAGTCGAAGGGGTTGGCGTACTGAGGTGCTGCTGTCACGCTGGTGGGGGCTCCCGTTGGGGAGCCCCCCGTGTGAAGGGGTCATGGAGGCCGCAATCCGCCTACGCTGGGAGCGCGAACCGGGAGCTCCCGTGTGAAGGGGTCGTGGCCGGGGGTTCCCGGGCCACGACTATGCGCGTATCCGCCTGGCCAGCCTCGGCCTCGTCGGCCGGGGGCAACCGGTCCTCCCCGAAAAGTCGCACGTAATTTCCCTTGGTCAGTTTTCGACGTGCCTCGAAAACGTTGGAATTGCAACGGTCGCATTTCAAAGTTTGAATAATG
>QWCT01002638.1_pt1 | contig 12245 bp, 8 predicted proteins | sample 1972681 | NCBI WGS metagenome assembly QWCT01 (sample SAMN09866701, study PRJNA288562) | Human oral metagenome isolate pre3_saliva, whole genome shotgun sequencing... | isolation source: mouth | host: Homo sapiens | place: USA: California | reverse complement strand
GGGCGTGAGTGCAGTTATCTTCTTCCTCATTACGCTTTATCATATCTTCTGTTTGCCCCATTCTGACGAAGACCGTCCACGACAGGCCAGCGTTGAAGAGGCGAAAACGAAGAGTAACTGGAGCGAATTGGCTGAATCGTTTGTAACCTTCATCAAGAAACCCAACGTATTATGGGCCATTGCCTTCATGCTACTTTACCGTTTGCCCGAAGGTTTCCTTATTAAAATGTGTCAGCCTTTCCTTGTACATGGCACCGAAACTGGTGGTTTGGGTCTAAGTACTGAGATGGTTGGCTTAATCTATGGTACGTTTGGAGTCATCGCTTTGCTCGCAGGCGGTATTGTTGGAGGTATAGTTGCATCGAAGATTGGCCTTAAACGCTCACTCTGGATCATGGCAGCATGTATGACATTACCTTGTCTTACCTTCGTGTATCTGGCTATTTACCAACCCGATAACATTATACTCATCAGCATTGCGCTGTGTATTGAACAGTTCGGTTATGGCTTTGGATTCACCGCTTACATGCTTTACATGATGTATTTCTCAGAGGGTGAATTCAAGACTTCGCACTATGCCATCTGCACTGCTTTCATGGCTTTAAGCATGATGTTGCCAGGATTTGTAGCTGGTTACATTCAGGAGGCCATTGGATATGTTAACTTCTTCTGGATGGTTATGTTCTGTTGTATAGCAACAGTGTTCGTAACCTTTGTGGTAAGAGGGCAGATTGATGAACAGTATGGACGCAAATAACTTTACGAAATGAAACGTATAGCTATTCTCTTTGGCTGCCTTTGCCTTCTCGTGGCAGGCAGCCACGCACAAAAAATAAAAACAGGCATTGAGGTTTTAAAAAGCGAAAACTTCAAACAATTGGAAGGATTACGCATTGGTTTGGTCACCAATCCAACAGGAGTTGACAACAACCTTGTATCGGATGTTGACCTTTTACACCGTGCTGCCAACGTAAAGCTTGTGGCTTTATTCGGTCCTGAACACGGCGTTCGCGGCAGTTCGCATGCTGGCGACGCCGTAGGCAACGATTCAGATGCTGCTACAGGCCTGCCCGTTTTCTCTCTTTACGGAAAGAATCACACACCTTCTGACGAGATGTTAAAAGGCATAGATGCGTTGGTTTACGACATTCAGGACGTTGGTTGTCGCTCATTTACCTACATCTCTACGCTGTATAACGTGATGAAAGCTGCCGCAAAGAACAAGATAAAAGTGGTTGTTCTCGATCGCCCTAACCCGTTAGGAGGTGAGAAAATAGAAGGTAATTATACGGAAGATGATTGTGTTTCGTTCGTCAGCCAATTTAAAATACCGTATGTTTACGGTATGACTCCTGGCGAAGTAGCGCTCTACCTCAATGGCGAAGGCCTTATTCCGGGTGGCAAATGCGACCTGCAGGTCATCAAAATGAAGGGTTGGAAGCGTCGCATGACGTACGAAGATACAGGTCTTCATTGGGTACTCTCGTCACCACATATTCCAGAAGCATCTACGTCACCATTCTATAGCGTAACTGGAATCATCGGCGAGCTGTATAATATATCCATTGGAGTAGGTTACACACTGCCCTTTAAGCTCATCGGTGCTGAATGGATTAAAGCGCCAGAATTTGCTGATCGCATGAACAGCTTGAAGCTTCCGGGCGTAACTTTCAGGCCAATCTACTACACTCCATATTATAGTGTAGGAAAGGGTAAAGAGTTACAAGGTGTGCAAATTTACTTTACCGATTATCGTAAAGCTAATCTTTGCGACGTGCAATGGTATGCTTTGCAGGAGCTTTACAAGCTTTATCCCGACCATGACCCCTTAGCAGAGGCTACGAATAGGCACGATATGTTCGACAAAGTTTGCGGTTCGCACGAACTTCGCAAGCTGTTTATGAAGCGCCATATGTGGGAAGATGCTAAGGCTTATTGGGATAAGGACGTTGAATCGTTCCGAAAGATTGCCAAGAAATATTACTTATACAAATAGCTTTTAAGCCATTGTACAAAGGGCTTATGCTCTTCGTGCTTTCAGATAAAGCTTACAGCTCTTTTTAAAAAACAGGTAGGGACAGCTGCTTTACAACAGCAGCACCTACCCTACCTCTTTAAAACATTAAAAAGAAATGACAACAACTACCCAAGATTCAACCGCAACGCAAGCTCCTGTAAAGAAGAAAAGCTCGCGCATTATTGCAGTTGATATTCTGCGAGGCATCACTATCGCAGGAATGATATTAGTAAACAACCCGGGCGGACCGGAAGAAGAGGGCTTTGCTCCGCTGCAACATGCCGAGTGGTTAGGCTTAACACCTACCGACCTTATCTTCCCAACCTTCATGTTTATCATGGGTATCACCACCTATTTATCGCTACGAAAGTTCAACTTTACGTGGTCGATGACGTGCGCCCGCAAAATAGCCAAACGCGCTTTCCTCCTTTGGGGTATTGGCTTATCGTTGGTATGGCTTTTTGCTTTCACCCGCGGCATGCTGAGTGCAGATAATGCCGACCTCGACATTATTCAGCGCATGGGCGTTGCGGCCAACAGTTTCGGTCACATGCGACTACTTGGTGTGCTTCCCCGTTTGGGTATTTGCTACGGCTTAGCTGCCGTTATTGCCCTATCGGTAAACCACAAGTTTATTCCGTGGCTTATTGCAGGCATCTTCGTTGCTTACTATGCCCTACTCGAGTTTGGCAATGGTTATGCACACGATGCTACGAATATTCTGGACATTGTTGACAAAATCATCTTGGGCGAAAACCATGTTTACAAGTGGGATACACCCGATCCAGAAGGTCTACTCAGCACATTCCCTGCACTTGCACATGTGCTTATAGGTTTCTGTGTGGGTAAAGTGATTACAGGACTCGACAATTTGAACGAGAAAATTGAACGTATGTTCATCATCGGCACGCTACTAATTATTGCTGGTGTGCTTCTGGCCTACCTTTGTCCTATCAGTAAAAAGCTTTGGACACCAACGTTCGCCATGGTAACTTGCGGCATAGGCTGTACGCTTTTAGCCCTATTAACCTGCGCCATTGATAAACATCACCACGTTAGTGGCTTCACAAAGTTCTTTGATGTATTCGGTGTTAACCCACTGGCTCTTTACGTATTGTCAGGTCTTTTACTCATTCCCACCTCCATATTACCCATTTGTGACGGCCGAACACTGCACCAAGTGTTCTATAACGACGTACTTCACGCCTGCCTTCCTGTGGCTTGGGCCTCGTTGGTATATGCCGTTCTTTATGTTCTTTTGAACTGGAGCGTAGGATATTATCTTTGGAAAAAGAAAATTTACATTAAATTATAATCAGGTAAAAAGTGCCTTTTCAGGAAGAGGGGTAGCCCTTTTGGCCTACCCCTCATTTACAAAAGAAGCACACTTACCTACATTTACATCAAAACAAAACGCATATGATACTATTAGCAGACAGCGGTTCTACCAAGACTGATTGGGGTCTTGTTGAAAACGGAAAGCTTATTAAGAACATTCGTACACGCGGAATGAACCCATTCCAAATGTCAGAAGAAGAGATCGCAGAAGAAATAAAGACTTCTCTTGTGCCCGAACTCCCTTCTACAACTATTGATAACATTTACTTCTACGGTGCAGGTTGCACCCCCGAAAAGCAGCCTATCGTTGAGCGCGCACTACGTGCAAACCTCACAGTTACAGGCGTTTGCGAGGTAGCTTCTGATATGCTCGCTGCAGCTCGTGGCGTATGTGGTCACGAAAGCGGCATTGCATGTATCCTCGGAACGGGCAGCAACAGCTGTGCATACGATGGTAAGCAAATTGTGAAAAACGTATCACCATTAGGCTTTATCCTCGGCGACGAAGGTTCAGGAGCCGTATTAGGCAAGTTCCTTGTGGGCGATATCCTGAAGAATCAGATGCCAAAGAAGATTATTGATCGCTTCTTTGAGAAGTACAACCTGACCAACGCAGAAATTATTGACCGCGTTTACCGTCAGCCAAAACCAAATACATTCCTTGCAAGCTTTGTGCCTTTCCTTGCTGAAAACATCGATGAGCCTTGCATTTACAACCTGTTAAAAGAAAGCTTCCGCAGCTTCTTGCGTCGTAATGTAAAGCAATACGAAGGCTGGGATAAGCTTCCTATCGGTTTCAATGGCTCGATAGCAAAGATTTATCGTGAACCTCTCGAGGAGGCACTTAAAGAGGAAGGCATGCGCCTTGGCCGCATTGTGCAGGCTCCTATGGAAGGACTCGTTGAGTACCACAACGCATAACGCGCTGGTATAAAGCACAAATAGCGAATTAATCGCAGCCGAAAGGCTGCTTAATTACATTATAATATGTCATTCATTAAAATCTCAGAACAGAGCTCTCTTTACGATAACTTGTTGAACAAATTATTCCTCGCATGGAACGCGGCGGACGCGTATTCTACATGGGAGCAGGAACAAGCGGCCGACTGGGTGTGCTTGACGCTTCAGAGCTTCCACCAACCTTCGGTGTTCCACCTACAATGGTGTACGGACTGATTGCTGGTGGCGACACAGCCCTGCGCAATGCAGTAGAGAATGCTGAAGACGATACGAAGCAAGGTTGGGTTGAACTTGAAGAACACGGCATTTCTGAAGACGATACTGTTATTGGAATTGCTGCTTCAGGAACCACACCTTACGTTATCGGAGCCTTGAAAGAAGCACGCGCACGCGGCATACTTACTGGCTGTATTACCAGCAATCCCGATTCGCCCATGGCCGAAGCCTGCGAGTATCCTATGGAGATGATTGTTGGTCCAGAGTATGTTACTGGCTCTTCGCGTATGAAATCGGGTACTGGTCAGAAGATGATTCTGAACATGATTTCGACAAGTATCATGATTAAACTCGGCCGAGTTAAGGGTAACCGCATGGTAAACATGCAGCTTACCAACCAGAAACTCGTTGATAGAGGTACACGAATGATTGTTGATGAGCTGGCTCTTTCGTACGACGATGCAAAAGAACTGCTTCTGAAACATGGCTCGGTTAAGCGCGCAATCAACGCTTATCGCAACGAAGCAAAATAAGAAAAATACCGTTTTTCTTACATCATAATAACCCCGAAGGCAGGTTCATTCCTCAGCCTTCGGGGTTTTTCGTATTGATAATAAGCTATGATTCTTTTCATGTGCCACACTCCGAATGCCCATTTTGCCCTACCCTGTCGCACAAACGCTAACGCCTTTACTCCGCTTTCAGCATGTGCGGCGGCCGTAGTACATCTTGTACGGCTACCGTAGCACAACGCGTATGGCGGCCGTCAAACGCGCGTACTACGGCCGACGAACGCCCACTTTACAGCATAACGACAGCAAGGCTACACCAAAAACGAAGCGCCCAAACGTCTGAATTTCAAGCCAATAAAGGGGTAACACAATAGTTTTAAGCAAATAAGATATGCTTGAAAACAAAAATCTGGTAAAACTTAGGCTTCAAGAAAAGTATCCGAATAGTAGCTATTAAGCATACCAATACGTACTTTTTGAAACGAAAGTTTTACCAGACTATAATCGGTTTTTGCGCTTTTATACCACGCTTTTTACGATAATCCTACAATGTTGCCGTTTATAACATCAATTCTGTTAGCCTGTGGGTCAGCAGGCAAACCTGGCATTCGGAGCATAGTTCCTGCCACAGCAACCAACATTTCAGCACCGCTGTTAATAACAATGTCGGCTATTTCCATCTCAAAACCGTCAACAGGACCACATGCTTTCGCATCGGTCGAGAAACTATACTGTGTTTTTGCAATGCAAACGGGGAAATGGTCGAAACCCAATCGCGAAATATTCTTCAGCTGCTGACGCGCTTTTGCGCTGTAAGTAACGTTGCCAGCGCGGTATATTTCGCGCGCAACTGTAGAAATTTTATGCTCTACCGAATCGGTGTCAGCATAAAGCAGGCGAAGCGCTTCCGAAGCATTATTTTCAACAGAATTAACTACTAATCGGGCCAATTCTTCAGCACCCTCGCCACCTTCTGAAAACGCGTTGTTTACAGCAAAGCCTATTTGCAAATCGGTTTCGCAATGACGGCGCACCGCTTCAATCTCTTCCGCCGTATCTTCACCATATTGGTTGAAAGCGATAACAACGTTCTGACCAAACTTTTTCAGGTTTTCGACGTGCTTATCTAAGTTCCAGAAGCCAGCCTCAACACCCTTAACGTTAGGCTCTTTAATATGGTCATAGCTTACGCCTCCGTGCATTTTAAGCGCCTGAAGCGTAACAACCAGCACGGTTAATCGAGGTTGAAGTCCGGTCTTACGGCACTTAATATCGTAGAATTTCTCCGCACCGAGGTCGGCTCCGAAGCCTGCTTCGGTAATAGCATAATCGCCATAGGTAAGCGCCGCCTGCGTAGCCACCACCGAGTTACAACCATGTGCAATGTTGGCAAAAGGCCCACAATGCACAAATGCTGGCGTTCCCTCTGTAGTTTGCACCAAGTTTGGGCAGAGCGCATCTTTTAAAAGGGCCACAATTGCGCCCTCAACGCCCATGTCGCGAACAAAGAAAGGCTTGTCGTTATAATCGAAACCTAACAGAATATTGCCAATACGCTGCTTTAAATCGTTTAAGTTTTTAGAAAAACACATGATGGCCATGATCTCCGAAGCTGGCGTAATATCAAAGCCCGATTCGGCAGTAATGCCATTCGTTATAGGTCCAATACCCGTTACGATTTGGCGCAAAGAGCGGTCGTTAACGTCTATCACGCGACGCCACAACACCTGTTTCAGGGCAAAACCGTCCTTAGCATGTTGGTAAATATAATTGTCGAGCAAAGCCGAAATCATATTATTGGCTGAGGTTATAGCATGGAAATCGCCCGTGAAATGAAGGTTAATACGCTCCATTGGCAACACCTGCGCATAGCCTCCACCGCATGCTCCACCCTTTTGCCCGAAACAAGGACCTAACGATGGCTCGCGAAGGGCCACAACAGCACGCTTACCAATACGGTTCAAACCGAGCGCAAGACCCACCGAAACGGTTGTTTTACCGATGCCTGCCTTAGTAGGACTAATGGCTGTTACCAAAATAAGGTGATGATCTTTCTGACGTTGTTCGTCAATGGAATCGAGCGAAACCTTGGCAATATAGCTGCCAAAGGGTTCGCAAAGCTGAGGGCTAAGGCCCATCTCTGTTGCCAGTTCGTTCACTCCTCTAAGTGTCGTCTCCTGAGCAATCTGAATGTCTGTTTTCATGTTTTGTATTAGTATCTGTATTTAGTCTCTGCTAAAGATGTCGCGAGTGTACACTTTTGCCTTCACGTCGTCAAGCTCTTGATCATAACGATTGGCTATAATAGCTTGCGAACGACGCTTAAACTCGTCTAAATTATTTACAATTTGGCTGCCGAAGAACGTTGTGCCGTCTTCGAGTGTAGGTTCATAAATGATAACCTTTGCACCCTTTGCCTTAATGCGTTTCATCACGCCCTGAATAGAACTCTGGCGGAAATTGTCGGAGTTGCTTTTCATAGTAAGGCGGAATACGCCAATAACGCATTCGCGTTCCTCCTGCGGACGGTAGTCGCCTCGGTTGAAATAATCGTAATATCCTGCTTTGTTCAGCACCTGATCAGCAATAAAATCTTTGCGGGTTCGGTTGCTTTCAACGATGGCTTGAATCAGGTTTTCAGGCACATCTTGATAATTGGCCAACAGCTGCTTGGTGTCTTTTGGCAAGCAATAGCCGCCATAGCCAAAGCTCGGATTGTTATAAAAGCTGCCAATTCGTGGGTCAAGGCTCACTCCTCTAATAATACTCTGTGTGTCAAGACCCTTAACTTCGGCATAGGTATCAAGCTCATTGAAATAGCTTACACGCAGAGCGAGGTATGTGTTTGCAAATAATTTTACAGCTTCGGCTTCAGTAAGACCCATAAAAAGCATTTCAACATCTGGCTTTAAAGCGCCTTCACGAAGCATTTCGGCAAAAATATGGGCGGCCTGATCAAGGCGAATATCGCCTTCAGGACGCCCTACAATAATGCGGCTTGGATAAAGATTATCGTATAATGCTTTGCTTTCGCGCAGGAATTCAGGTGCAAAAATAATGTTCTCACAACCGTATTTTTGACGCACTCCTTCCGTATAACCCACAGGAATAGTTGACTTTATAACCATGATTGCTGAAGGATTAACCTTCATCACAGCCTCAATCACCTCTTCAACATGCGATGTATCGAAGTAGTTTCTTACCGAATCGTAATTCGTTGGCGTAGCAATCACCACGAAATCAGCCTTACGATAAGCTGCGTCGGCATCGGTAGTAAAGCTGATATCCAGCTCTTTCTCCTTCAGATACTTCTCAATATACTCGTCCTGAATAGGAGAACGACGTTCATTTAGCATCGCAATCTTCTCAGGAACTACGTCTACAGCCGTCACGTGTTGATGCTGACTGAGCAATGTTGCAATGCTTAACCCCACATAACCTGTGCCTGCAACTGCAACGTTATACTTTTTTTTCATCCTAAAAACTTATCTTTTCACTTAAAAGTGACGCCCCAAATGCGGAGCGTCACCTATGTATGGAAGCATTATTGGTGCAGGTCCATACAATCGATATTGGGCGCAAAACCATAGTCTTGGCCAATAGAGATGGTATTAAAACCGCGTTTTAGCGTAACGGGTACGTCAACCGTGCGGAAGTCTTTGTCCCATGACGTTCCTTTTGGCATGGCTACATTGCTCATCATAACGCCGTTAACGCAGATGTCTGCTTCTCTTTTATCTTTTGAAGCGTAGCGAATAGTCATGATGTAGTTGCCATCATGGTCGGCCCAAACATTGCGCCACTCCATGTAATTGCGTGCATTTCCACCTACATTATATACGTATGCACCTCCGCTTGCCTCTGTACTCTGGGCATAATTAGCCGTTTTTAAGTTCCTCAATTCTTGGTAATTGTGCATCCATGACTCTTCAGCCTCGTAACGAGTCTTTGCAATACGTTTACCCGTCATGAAATAAGCCTGTGAACCATGTGCAGGAATTGTAACTTCAAACAATTGCTTTTCGCCCTTCTTAGCTACTTTAAGCTTCTGATCTTTGCCTGTAAAGCAGTCGTGAACCAATATCTTATCGCTTAGCTCAAGCTTCGCAAGGTCAACGCTAATTTTCTGTTCTGAGTCGCTCAAATTTATGACAACAACAGCTCTTTTCGACCCATGCAGCTGTTCCATATCCTTAGCAACCACATAAACATCGCCCTCACGCTGTACCACTGGCGCGCCAATTCCGAGTACATCCTGATTCATTGCGATGAGATCTTTGTTCTTAAGCAGAGCTAATGACGATTCTCTCAGCTTAGTCATATCGCATCCTATCAACATGGGAGAGGAAGCAATGCACCAGTATGCCATATGAGTGCGCTCCTCGTTCTCATTTAAAGAGCGGCCAATTTCGAGCATATCCATATCATTATAGTGGCCACCGCCCGTGTAAGCCTGCAAGTAAAGGTTCTCTTCAACAATGCTTTTCACAGATGCCCAAGCGTCATAGATATCACCAGTTGTACGCCATGAGTCAGCAATATCGCTTACCCATGTACCTGGATATGCCCAACGGCAGATGTTAAACACCAGTCGACGTCCTGTCTTTTTTTCTATTTCTTTGATAATATTGCTTATTTTGGTATACTGTTCGCGCTCATCAAGACCCATGCGCATGCCACCACAGTAATCTACTTTAATAAAGTCGTAGTCCCAATCCTGTAAATATGTCTTAATGTCCTGTTCCTCATATCCAGCCAGTCCCACGCCAATGCCATATGCAACAGTGCTCGAACGGCTTCCGCATACGTCGTCACCAGCGTCCGAATACATACCCGCCTTTAGGCCTAACTTATGAATATAGTCGGCAACGACACGCATACCGTTGGGAAATCGTTCGCGATTGATGATAAGCTGACCGTCTTTTCCACGACCGTTCCAGAAACCATCGTCAATATTTATATATTCATATCCCGATGCTTTCAGCCCTGTCTTAACCATGGCATCGGCCTGATTCTCTATAATTTTCTCACTAATGTTCAGCGCAAATGTATTCCACGAGCTCCAGCCCATTGTAGGAGGAAGGAACGTACGTTGCGCAGGCTGTGCCCAAGCAAAGGCATTTAAGCCAATAAATACTGATAGGATAAGGTTTCTTTTCTTTTTCATTGTTTACAGTTTTGATGATTTTGGTTCAGTGCGCAAATATATAACATTTTGAATGAATATCAAAAATAAACAGAAATAATTATTTATCTTTGCAATCGAAATCTCATTAAACCCAAACAATAACTATCATGAAGTGTAAAAACCTTTACAGACTCATCTGTCTGTTTACCTTGTTTCTTTTAACCACTACTATTAAAGCCCAAGTTCTTGCTGGCCGTTGGAGCGAGCAACGTGCTAATAAATGGTATGCCGAAATGCCATGGATGTCGGGTTGTAACTACATTCCCTCCAACGCTATCAACCAGATAGAGATGTGGAGCGCAAAGACATTCGACCCTAAACGCATTGATCAGGAGCTGGGTTGGGCGCAGCAATTAGGCTTCAAAACGATGCGCGTGTTCCTAAGTAGCGTTGTTTACGAGCATAGTCCTAAGGAGTTAAAGAAGAACATTTCTACATTTCTTGATATTTGCCAGCGCCATAACATTCGCCCATTCTTTGTATTCTTCGACGACTGTTGGAACGCAGAGTCGAGCTATGGCGACCAACCCGCGCCGAAAACAGGCGTACATAACAGCGGCTGGGTGCAAGATCCAAGCGTAAGTTTGCGCAACGACACCACCACCCTCTTTCCAAAACTTGAGCGCTATGTGAAAGATATTGTCAAAACTTTCGGCCAAGACAAGCGCGTTCTCATGTGGGATCTTTATAACGAACCAGGCAATGGCAGTCACTTTGGCAACTCTTTGCCCTTGTTGCGCAACGCATTTCAGTGGGCGCGCAGCGTGAATCCGTCGCAGCCTCTCACCGCAGGCGTGTGGAACAGAGATAAGAAATTCAAAGAACTTAACGCCTTTCAGTTGAACAATTCCGACGTTATCTCGTACCACGACTATCGTAAACCCGAAGAGCATGCAATACAAATTGAGTATCTGCTCATGCTCGACCGCCCACTAATATGCACAGAATACATGGCGCGCCGCTCTGATTGCTACTTCTATAACACCATGCCGATGTTGAAAAAACACAACGTAATGGCTATCAACTGGGGCTTTGTTACGGGCAAAACCAACACACGCTATGCATGGAATGAACCATACGAAGACGGCAGTGAGCCGTTAGAATGGTTCCACGACATTCTGAACGCTGACGGAACACCACATAACAACGGCGATATTACGGTTATCAAAACCATGAACGGCGTAAAATAAGTTTAACTAATATATCCTTTCCTACGCGCCACTCTTCTGTTAACCAATAGGTTACAGAGGGGTGGCGCATTACGTTTGCGGCATAATCGAGTTATCATTACATCGTAATCGCGTTGCGTTTACGACGTAAACGTGTTACTTTTTCAGTGTTTTTACCCACCCTTTACGACGTAATCGCAACGCGATTACGATGTAAACGTCAGCTCTTTACGATGTAATCATTGACCGATTACGACGTAAACGGAAAACGATTACGACGTAAACGCAATATAAACCAAGTCGTTACGTTATATAAAACAGACTAAAACGTGCCTGAACAAGCCTATCAAAACCCATAAAAACAAGGCTTAAAACAGGCAAAAAATCACAACAGAATCATGACATTTACAAGAAAAAAACACCCACTTTTCGCAGTATTTTACACCCTTTCGGCTCTTTTGATGCTAACATCTTGCAATGATTTGAACCCTCAACACACATTACCTTACCTCCTTCGTGATAATACGCAACAAAAAATAGCCGATGGCATAAGTGGCCGATACACAGGAAGTTTGACCGTTGCCTACGTAGGTTTCCGAGCCGATGGCCAACTTGACGAGCTGCGTGCTGAAAAACTGAACACAAGTAGCTACATGGTAGGCGGACATAACAACCCTTTTGTAGTGATCAATAACTTTCCAATCAGTTTGATTTCTCGCGTAACCAACGACACAAACCTCGCAACCCTCTTTGTCTCACAGCCCTCAGCAACCCTCACTTTCCCTTATACCATTATGCCCGATGGCTTTGAAAGTCACACGGGAAGCATTGAAACAACGCTAACA
>QWCT01001863.1_pt1 | contig 12261 bp, 9 predicted proteins | sample 1972681 | NCBI WGS metagenome assembly QWCT01 (sample SAMN09866701, study PRJNA288562) | Human oral metagenome isolate pre3_saliva, whole genome shotgun sequencing... | isolation source: mouth | host: Homo sapiens | place: USA: California | reverse complement strand
CCATAGTAATAAAAAACAGTAAAGGTGAAAATCTTCCCCTTACTTTTAAAGACTATAGCTCTAATAGTCATGCCAGAATTCACATCGAATTGAAAAAGAGATATCCTGAATGGACTCCCATGCGGATAGACTATGTCTGGAGCTATGAAGAGGATCCGACGGAAACTAAACCTTCCACAGGAGATGAAAGCTCAGTAGATGATCTTCTTCCCAGCCATGCAGAAGTTTTTTGGCACGGAGAAAAACTTGTGGAAAAAGACATTTCCAAAGAGCAGATTCAAGCTGCAAAGGGACGTTTAACATATGATGTTTCTATTCCGGGCAAAAAGAAGAGAAATTTCACCAGCGATTACAGCGTAGTTGTTAAAAACCAAAAGGGCAAGGAGCTTCCCCAGAATCATGTCGCTTGGAATCCCGATAAAAAATCCAGCCTTATAGTAAACCTTAAGAATCCCCATCCTCAGTGGGGAAAAATGAATTTGACCTTCATTTGGAAATATGAGGAGGATACGGAAAATACCACTCCCGAAGATCCTAAGAAGGAGGAGGAAAGCAATCCGGTAGAGAAGCCTAAGGAAGACACAGAACCCAGCTATATCAAAACCTTCTATGGAAAAAGTGAAGTTGTCCCCTATGACTACACCGTAAAGGTAAAGGTCACCTGGGATAGCAAGGCAAAGAAGATTCTCAAGGTAGAGGATAATGATACTTTTTCCGGAAGCAATTCCGTCTTCTGGGACAATGTAAGAAGAAGTTCTATGCCTGCTTTAACAGGAAAGAACAGAGATACTGTAGATGAAATTTCAAAATTTTTATGATCAAAATTCTAAAAATTCTATTGACAAAATATTCACTTTTAGGGTAATATAACGACGTTCCTTTCCTCAACGGAAGGAACTCCGAGGTGTGGCTCAGTTTGGTAGAGCACCTGGTTTGGGACCAGGGGGTCGCAAGTTCGAATCTTGTCACCTCGATTTTTTATTGGAAAATTCAAAATTATATTTATGAAAAACCATCGAAGAAGCTTTTAAAGCTTCTTTTTCTTTTATTTTCTTATTTCATTTTCTTCTTCGCTCTCATTTGCACATTTCAATGTAGTATTTGCACAAAAAGCTATTTTACAGTATATTTCAACAAATAAAATCAAAAAAAAGGATATAATATAGCAAAATATTTCCATAGAAATTACTTTTTAGGGAGCACAAAGAATATGAATCCATCAAAAATACTGCTTTCTTTTGAAGATATTTTATTAGAATTTGATCCTGATAACCTTCGATATTCCATAAGCACCGGAAAGACCAAATGGGAAACTAGGGCAGATTTTTCTCCTTATATTGTTTTGCAGGAAAAAAAGGATAATTTATCTAACGGTGAAAGGCAAGATAGCAAGATAGACAAGGCAGAAAAAGAGAAAGAGGAAAACGAAACAATAAAAGCCCTACTCTACTTTAAAGATGCCAAAAGCAAAAGCCATGAGCTGATTCGTACCGGCGTAGGTGAAGGAATTCGCAGCATTTACAAAGATTTCATTCTCCCCTCGTCCTATAGTAATAAGAAGGAAGAGCTTCTCTCCTTCTCCTTTGAAAGCTATGTCTGGATTGAGTACAGCACAAAGCAGGTATATTTTGAATGGATTCCCTTAACAGAAGCTCCTATAGATTGTATTGATAAAATCCTCTTTCCGGGCCCTTTTGCTTTTCAGAAAGAAAGTTCTTCCTGGTACAGCATTATCCCTAAGGAGCAGGGCATCCTGATTCCCAATACCTGGGATGTAAGTTTTCATCAGGACGGCTTTAAGGGACGCTTCGGTACAGCCAGCGCCTACCTCCCCATTTTCGGACAGATTAAGGATGATGAGGGCTATCTTGCGGAAAGCCTTACCCCTTGGAACATGGGCTATGAGGCGGTGCATGAAGCAGGAAGCATGGAAACTAACATAGAGTTTCGTATTGAACCGAGTCTTGGGCAAATGGAATATCGCCGAATTATGCGCTATCTCTTCCTATCGGATTGCGACTACAACAGTCTTTTAAAGACGTATCGGAAGCTGGCAAGGGAGGAAGGCAAACTAAAGACACTAAAGGAAAAGGAAGTGGCCAACCCTTCCGTAAGAAAGCTTTTGGGCGCTTCCTTTGTGCACAAGGGGATAAAGACCTGCGTCCAGCCGGATTCGGAGTTCTTCGATAAGGATGCTCCGGATAAAAATAACCACCTCACTACTTTCCGAAAAAGGGCAGAGGAAATGAGAGCCCTAAAAGCGGATGGTATAGAGAAGCTCTACTTCCATTTGGATGGCTGGGGAGATGCGGGCTATGATAATAAGCACCCGGATGTGGGGCCTGCCTGCATAGAAGCCGGTGGTTGGGAAGGTATGCGGGAATTGTCCGATACCATGAAAGAACTGGGCTTCCTCTTCGGCATCCATGACCAGTACAGAGATTTCTATAAAAAGGCGGAAAGCTATCATGATGATCTGGCTTGCAAAAGTCCCGATGGCAGCATTTTCACCCACGCCCGCTGGGCAGGAGGTCCCCAAGCCTACCTCTGTACCAGTCAGGCTCCCTACTATGTTCGAAGAAACTTTGAAAGGCTCTTGGATGAGGGAATCCATTTAGATGGAGCTTATCTGGATGTCTTTACCTGTAACGAGGGAGATGAATGTATAAATCCCAGACATAGAATGCGCCGGAAAGATTCTTATGAATACCGATGCCAGTGCTTCCGTTATCTTCTGAGTAAAGACATTTTACCAAGCTCCGAAGAGGTAAATGATTGGGCTGTGCCCTGGCTGGTCTTCTGCCACTACGCCCCCTATGACTTTATGCTTCGGGAGCCGGGAAGCCCCAAGTACGGAATCCCCATCCCCATGTTTAATCTGGTTTACCATGACTGTCTGGTAATTCCCTGGATGATGGAAAAGCTGCCGGATGAGGACTACATGCTTTATGCCCTACTAAACGGCGGTGCCCCTTATCTTATTCGAGATCCTGCCTATCTGGGCATTGACGGAGCCTTTACTTTGGAAGAGGAAATGCCTTGGGAGAAACATTTGGAAAGGGTAGGTATTGTAAGTGATTTCCATGAAAATGTGGGAGATGCGGAGCTTGTAAAGCATGAACTTCTGGATGAGAAGGGACTTCGGCAAAGATCTACATTTGCAAACGGATATGCTGTAGAAGTAGATTTACAGACAGGCAGTTATAGAATTTCTAAAGACTAAGCCGGACTATTCCGCTAGGAAAGAAGCTTTGGATGCCTCAATTTCGCTTCAGAAAAAATTGGTTCATCGCAAGTGCTTGCAAATAACTTGCAAGACTTGTAAAGAATAAAGCAAGAGCAAAGGAGAAAATTATGAAAAAAAGAACAGAAAAACTCTTGGCATTGGCTACCCTGTTGACCATGGGAGCTACCCTATTGGCTTCCTGCGGAAATAAGGCAGCAAGCGGTGAAAGCGCTTCCGGAGATGCTAAAGCCGAGGGTAAAACCACCTTGTCTATGGCAATCTGGGATGAAAAGCAAAGAGCCATGACCGAGTCTTTAACAGAAGCTTATACCAAGGCTCATCCGAATGTCAGCATTGAAGTACAGCTCACCCCCTATAAGGGCGGAGAATACTGGACCAAGCTGGAGGCTGCCGCTACAGGCGGAAAGGCTCCTGATGTATTCTGGTTAAATGTACTCCATACCGACAGCTATGTGGATGGGGGAATCCTGGCAGATCTTAGCGATGCTATCGCCAAGTCCGATATTAAGGATAATTTCCCTAAGTCTTTGGTAAACAACTATGTTCGTGATGGAAAGAACTACGCCGTTCCTAAGGATTTTGATACCAATGCCCTTTGGTACAATAAGGAAATCTTTGATGAGGCCGGTGTTAGCTATCCCACAAACGATATGAGCTATGAGGATTTGGTAGCTAAGGCTGAGGAGTTGAAGCAAGCCGGATTGGATGAGGGTGTTTATCCCTTTGCCTGCCCTGTAGACTTCCAAACCTGGTACTATCAGACCGTTTTTGCCAACGGCGGTTGGATTCTCAGCGAAGATAAGAAGAGTTCCGGATATGAGGATCCCAAGACCCAGGGCGGAATTCAGTGCTGGATTGATATGATTGATAAGGAACTCTCTCCCAGCTCTGCAGCTCTTTCCGAGACCTCTGCAGATGCCATGTTTGAGGGGGGACAGCTGGCAATGACCTTTGCCGGATCCTATATGGTTCCCGAGTATACTTCCAACGACAATATCAAGGATAAAATTGATTGCGTAGAGCTTCCCAGCTTTAATGGAGTAGACACAAACTGTATCAACGGTTTGGGCTTTGCGGTTTACGAGGGAAGTAAGAATAAGGAAGCGGCTACAGATTTTGCCATCTGGCTCAGCAGTAAGGAAGCTATGGACATTCAAGGAAATACCGGTGTGGTTATTTCCGCAAGAAATGAATCTCAGGATCTCTTTGCCAAGTCCAGCGACAAGTATGCTTTAGCAGTATATACCGCCCACACAGACAAGGCATATCCCCTTCCTGTATGTAAAAATGCGGCACAGCTCTACGATATGGAATCCAAGGCTTTACAAAAGGCCTATAGCGGAGAGGAAAGTCTTGCAGAGGCTTGTAAGGCTTTAAAGACGGAAGCTGATGCATTCCTTGCCAAGAATCAATAAGCTTTACTATCCCGGGAGAAAAAGCTTCCGGGATATTTTCTCTTTAGGGTAAAGGAGTAAATATGAAATCAGCGGAGAAATTACAAGGGAAAAAGGCCGGACTATCCTGGAAAGTGAAGGACTGGATTGCAGCTTATATTTTTATTGCCCCGGTCACCATAGGACTTATGGTCTTTTATATTTGGCCCTTCATCCAAAACTTTTGGTTCAGTTTTAACGATGTCAATAAGTTCAATGTGACCCATTTTATCGGCTTGGATAACTATCGCCAGATGCTTTCTGACAAAGAGGTTTTTCAAAGCTTTGGAAATACCCTGAAATATGTGGTAGTGACCGTGCCGGTAGGTCTCTTTCTTTCTCTGGTCATTGCGGCCTTACTGAATGCCAAGATAAAAGGAAAGTCTATTTACCGCACCCTATACTTCCTTCCCTCCGTCACCATGGCGGCGGCTGTTGCCATGGTTTGGAAATGGGTTTTTAACGAGAAAATGGGCATTTTAAATGCTGTAATCACCTCCTTCGGAGGCCCTCGAATCGGCTGGCTAACCAATTCCAAAACCGCTATTTTCGTCATTATGCTGGTAGGACTTTGGATGACCGTAGGCTATAACATGATTATCCTTCTGGCCGGTATGCAGGGAATTTCCAAAACCTACTATGAGGCGGCAGCCATTGATGGTGCAGGTCCACTGACTCAGTTTTTTAAGATTACCATCCCCTTACTGACCCCCACCATTTTCTTTGTCATGATTACCTCCATTATCAGTGCCTTTCAGGTCTTTGATGTGGTGTATATGATGGTATTGAAATCGAACCCTGCCTATGAATCTACCCAGACCGTGGTGATGCTCTTTTACCGGCAGGCCTTTGATTACGGCTATAAGGGCTATGCGGCGGCCATTTCTATTTTGATTTTTGCCGTGATTATGCTGATTACCTTGATACAATTCTCTGTACAAAAGAAGTGGGTAAATTATTAGAAAGGAGGAAAATGATGAATCAGAAATTTTCTTGGAAAAAGCTCCTTGTTCATTTGGTTTTATTCGCCGGTCTCGGCGTAACCATCTTCCCCTTTCTTTGGATGGTGCTGACCTCCTTTAAGACCAGCGGTGAAGCCATGCAAATACCACCTACCATTTTCCCAAAGAAATTTATTACTGTGGCTTATACCCAAATTGTAAGTTCCCTGCCCTTTGCAAGGATTTACTTTAATACGATTTTATCTACAGTGATTACGGTTGTGGCACAGCTTCTCTTCTGCGCCATGGCAGGCTATGCCTTTGCCAGAATAAAGTTTCCCTTTAAAAATGTCATCTTTATTCTGCTGCTTTCCGTCCTTATGGTACCGGGACAGATCTTCCTGATTCCTCAGTATCTGATTATTCAGAAAATGGGGCTTTTGGACAGTATCCCCGCCCTCTTTATTCCGAACCTTTTCAGCGCCTTCGGAACCTTCTTGATGCGGCAATTTTTCCTCTCCCTACCGGAGGAACTGGAAGAAGCGGCCATTATTGACGGTTGCAACCGCTATCAGATTTTCGGGAAAATCATGTTACCCTTGGTGAAACCGGGGCTGGTGACACTAAGTATTTTTACCTTTAAATTTGCTTGGAATGACTTTATGTGGCCCCTCATTGTAAACACCTCTCCAAAAAATATGATTCTGGGACCTGCCCTCTCCACCTTGCAGGGGCAGTACACCACCCAGTATCCCATGCAGATGGCGGGAGCGGTGATGGCGGTGATTCCCGTCATTTTGATTTTCTTCCTCTTCCAAAAACAGTTTATCGAAGGGGTGGCACAATCAGGAATTAAGGGATAAAAGAGGATAAAAGAGGATGTAAGATTTAATAGATTTTATTTTCATACAGTATGGGTCTGAATTTGGGGCACGCTCTCGCTAACTTCGCCACGCAGGGGTTCTAAGCTTTTATAAGACAAAAGCCAAGAACCTATTATTGACATCCCTTTTGAATTGTGCTAAATTTCCTCCAATGACAGAGGTTGCGGGTAGGACCAGGCTACGAGTAGCTGGGGTAGCGCCTCTGTTGTTTTTTTGTATCTTTTTTATTACGTTCCCTCTTTCCAATATCAGGTAAATGATTTAGATTAGAAATAGAGATGTCTGGTAGCTGTTGGTGAGTAGACCTAACTTTGGCCAGCTCTCTGTTTTTTTATTTCTAAGATAGTATTTCTTTTATCTCTAATTTTCCTTTTCACGACTTCTTTTACACAAGTTCTTTTGCACCTTCCCCTTTCTTTTCTTCTCCGATATTTTCCTGTATAATTTGGAAATATATTGTTTCATAGGGGGGAGAAAACTATGGAGTGGCAAAATTTTACTTTTATCGGTCTGGGGCTTATCGGAGGCTCTATCGCCAAAGCCATCAAAAAAAAATATCCTAATGCCAAAATTTCCGTACTGGAGAAGGATCAACATTCCGTAGAGATGGCTATTTCGGAAGGAATTATAGAAAGAGGACTGCAAAGTATTGAAGAAATTCCTTCGGATACAGAGCTCCTCTTTTTATGCACTCCGGTGGAATGGAACCGAAAATTCTTACGGGAACTGGCACCCAAGCTTTCTTCTCATGCTTTGCTGACGGATGTGGGTTCCACCAAACGCTCTATTATGGAAGAGGCGGAAGCCTTAGGACTTTCTGCAAGATTCTGCGGTGGACACCCTATGGCAGGCTCAGAATCTTCCGGATACAAGGCCTCCGACTCTCTTCTTTTGGAAAATGCTTATTATCTCCTGACTCCGGGACAGGGCTTTCCTACGGAGTCTATCGAGAAAATGAAAAGCTTCCTCTCCTCCATTGGCAGCATTCCCTTTGTGATGAGTCCGGAGGAGCATGATAAGGCTGTAGCCTGTGTGAGCCACCTGCCCCACCTGATTGCCGCAAGCCTTGTGAAGCTTTTGAAGGAAGAGGATGAGAAAGGGACCATGAAAAAGCTGGCCGCCGGAGGCTTTAAAGACATTAGCCGTATCGCCTCCTCTTCTCCGATTATGTGGCAGCAAATCTGCCTTAGTAATAAGGAACCGATTCTTCAAATGATTGCTCATTACCAAAATTTGCTGGAGGAAATCAAAGCTTCCATAGAAAAAGAAGAGCCCCAGGGCATTGCAGAGCTCTTCCGAGAATCCGGAGAATACCGGAATTCCATGGACAGCTCCGCCCAGGGACTGATTCATAGCGAATATGCAATTTCTCTTCACGTGCAGGATCATCCGGGCGCCATTTCCATTATCTCCACCATTCTGGCTTCCAATATGGTCAGCATCCGAAATCTCGGCATCAATCATAACCGTGAAAAAGGGGAAGGAGCTCTGCAAATCTCCTTCTATACCGGAGAGGATTGTGAAATGGCAAAGAAACTTCTCCATAAATATGGCTTTATCTTCTAAAGCTTGGGATTAGCTTCTTCGTCTTCTACAATTTCTGCCTTAAATACCATAATGGTATCTGCATCGGAACAGCAAAACTCTGCTGTTCCTTCTTCTTGTCCGGGAATCTTTCCGCCGTAACGTAATATATCAATATAAGGAAAGGCACAGTGCATGGCCATAGGGCAAATCTCTCCCCGCTCCGTATCAAAATCAAAGGTCTGTCCTACATGGTGTCCTCTATGGCAGCCCATCTTGCCTCTTCTGTCGGTAACCGTTAATTTGATTCTTGGTCTCTTTCCCATAACGCCCTACTCTTTCTCAACAAAAATGTATATAAAACTGCATCTAAACAGCTTGGTTTATCTTCTTTATATTAAGACAAAGCAAGAAAAAAGGCTAGGAAAAAGCAAAAATTATGTTTATAATTTTATGCAGTGCATTTATCGAATATTCTTATACTATCCCTAAATTCCGGGGAGCCATTAAAGCTAATGATAAAAAATCCGGAAATATTTTCTTCTTACAGCTCCATTTGCGCCCTAAGTTCTTCCTGCAAGGACTTCTTCTGATCCTGCAATAAAAGGTACTGGTTGTACTGAGAATAGGTTTCATTTCCCACCTCGGATAAGAAGGCCAAGGCATACTTACTCTTACTAAGCTCCGATAAGAAGAGCAGCAACTCCTGTCCCTCTCCGAAAACCTCTCCTAAGAAGTGAAGGGCGTTGCTGAGCATCTTCCCGGTTTCTTCCACGTCCTTCTTTCTTGCCTCCTCTTTCTCTTGGAAAGCAGTCTTCAAAAGCCCGAACTTTTCCTCCTCTGAGGATTGGCCTTGTTCCTGTAAAAGCTTTAAGTACTCCGACAGGGTGGTAAGCAGATGGGCATAGCGCTTTTCCTGATCTTTGGAAAGCATTTTTGCTTCCTTAGCCCGTTTTCTCTGTTGCTCCAAAGTCCTTTCTTCCTGCCCCAGTACCTGCTCCAAGGGAAGCTCCTGCATTTTCTCCTTCGCCTTCTTTAAGAGACCGAAGATATGCTCCTGTTCTTTTTGTTCCTGCTTGTAACGATAAAATCCATTCTGTAAAGCCTCCACCAAAAGGGATAGCAAGCTGATTTTTTCGTCAAAGGGAGCCTGTACAAAGAGACTGACATCCTTGATTTCCTTTCCTGCCAAAATATCCGGTACATGATAGATTTCTCTGTATTTGCAATACAGGTCATAGTAAAGGGCAAAGTCCTTAGCCACCTCTTCATCCGCAAGATATTCCGCCATCAGCTTTTCTTCCAAAGGATAATGAAGCTCCTCGTAGACCTGCATAATTTTGGACAAATCCTCCCAGGCTCTGGCGGTAACAAAGCGTTTTCCGTCTAAATCCTGCTTTACAAAGTAGAAATTTTCCTTCTTGATTTCCAGGTAGGAAAGGATGGCAGAATGAAGCCCTGCATTATAGGCATAGTTTTTAAAGCTGGAAAAATCCTCCTGAATCTCGATTTTTCGCAGTCTGTCCAAGGTTACAATGTCAAAGTCCCGAACGGATTTGTTGTACTCCGTAGGGTTTCCTGCAGTCACCAGCACAAAGCCCTCCGGAACCTGATGCATACCGAAGGTCTTATACTGAAGAAATTGCAGCATGGTAGGTGCCAATGTTTCCGATACCGCATTGATTTCGTCCAGGAAGAGGATTCCTTCGGAAATTCCGGTCTTTTCAATCTGCTCATAGACGGAGGCTACGATCTCCGACATGGTATATTCCGTTATGGAAACCTCTCTGTCTCCATACATTTTCTTGGAAATATAGGGCAGTCCGATGGCAGACTGTCTGGTATGGTGGGTAATGGTGTAGGAAATCAGATTGATGCCCAGCTCCTCTGCCACCTGCTCCACGATAGCGGTTTTTCCGATTCCCGGAGGTCCCATCAAGAACAAAGGTCTTTGCCTTTCCACCGGAATTTTATAGCAACCGGAGGCATCCTTTTGGTGATAGGCCTTCACCGTCCTTTTGATTTCTTCTTTTGCTTCTTCTATATTCATAAAGTTCTCCTTATAGTCTCTTCGCTTTTTTACTAATCCTTCTCCCTCTGGTAAAGCTTCATCGCCCAGAAGGGAACATTGTCATCATCAATATCTTCTCCCTTAGGGAAGACAAAGGCGGTGACATAGGGCGGAGCCTCCTTGGGATAACGCCCCTTTCCATCGGTAAAATACATCAGCCCCTTTAGGTTCTTCAGTTCTCCCCGCTTCTGCAAGTCCGAAACATAGCGGAAAACCGGGCGAAAATCCGTTCCATAGCCTCCCTTTACCGCAAAGTTTTTACTGTATTGCTCTAAATCCTCTACATTTTCCAGACAAATGTCCTTCCGCAATTCATCATCACATTCCAAGATATGTACCTTCACCTTTTGGAAAAAGGCGTCCTTTTGCTTTAAAATGCCGGCGGTTTCCTCCAAAAAGCCCTTTACCATCTCCCCCTTGGTGGAATGAGAGGTGTCAATGGCAATCACCAGCTCCTGCAGCTTTCTGCCTTCTCACGGACAGCCTCCGGAGAAAATCTCGAAAATCCGTATATTTCTTCTGTTCCAAACGCAAAAACCAGGCCAGACTCCCCTGTTCTTCTTGTTTTTCTTTAGAGGAATGTTCGATTTCCTGCTCCGTTCGTTTGCTAATATCTTCCCATTCCTTAGAGAGATCATCCCTCTTTTTCTTAGCTTCCCGCTCTTCTCTTTTCTCCTGTCCTGGGGGCTTCCGGTTTTCCGCTTTTTTTCTTTCTTCCTGCTTTTTTCCGGAAGAATTCCCACTTTGACTATCCTCTTGCTTGGTTTCCCCTTGGCTGTCTTCTCCCGAGTTTCCCTCTCCCGTGTTTCCTTCGCCTTCGCTCCCCCGGTTTTCGGGTTCTTGATTTCCCGCTTCTTGATTCTTCTCTTCTTTGCCTTCTCCATTAGAGGGCGTTCCATTGTCATTGGGCGTAAAATCCTCCGGCAAAGGAAGGGGCGCCCCGTCGCTATCCCCCTCTCCTTCCTGTCCGGGAGCATCCTTTCTGTCTATGACCTTCCAAAATACATGGTCGTCCTTGTAAAACTCCCGTTCTAAGCGTTCCCAGGCATCATAATCCAAATCCGCCTCTTCCAAATACTGATAAATTCGCTCCGCACTTAAGGTTTTGATTTTCTCTTCCAATCTTTGGAAGGTATTCTCCCGATATTCCCCCGCAGGTCTTTTCAGTAAATCCACATCCAAAGAATCCAGCACATATTCCACATGAATATCACAGGCCATGTTCCAAAGTTCTTCCTTCTTATCTTCATTTTTAAACATGTGCCGAAAAAGGCAATGGAGCAGGCTATGCATATAAAGACGATTTAACTTTTGGGGACTTTCCATAAAAAGCTGGAAGATGAACTCGGGATGAAAATGAATCCTCTCCCCCTCTGTTCCCATCCTTTGGGTATTAAAATCCATCTCATAGGGAAGCCTATCCAAAGCTCTTGCCAAATGCCGCATGGAAAGACTTAGTTCATAACGAGATTGATTTAAAATCCTGCTGCCAAGGTCATTTAAACTTCCCTGGGCGGTAGGACGTCTTTCTTCCCTTTTTCCCTTCATTTTCCTTCCTTTCCATACACAATTTCACAAGATTACTATATCCACGAGAATTTCAGTCGATTAGTGAACATTATCCCACATCATTTCTTCCAAATCATTCTTCCCTAAACTTTTCCTCTTACAAATCCGAAATATCAAAGAACATCTCCTCCTTTTTCTTGGGAAAATGCTTTTCCTGATAAGCTAAAAACAGGGCCGTAAGCTCCGGACGCTCCTGCTTCCACAAGAGAGAAAGAGCCTTCTCACAGGCCTCCTTAGACAAAATTTCCAAAGACAAATAATAACGAATCCACTCCTCTTCTCCCTCTTCCAAGAGAAAGGAAATGGAGAATTCTCCTTCTTCTTTCAAAAAATGAAGATACTCTTCCTTCGCCCAGTCCAGTAACTCCATAGGATATCGGAGTCTGCAAAGAGCAATCAACACCGCCGCCTCTTTGGTATCATAGGTAGCCCTTTGAAAATGCTTATCATAAAGACGAAAATCTATTTGAGAACGACCTACTGTTTGCCGGTAGCTGTAGCCGCAGCCCTCTATCGTATCGTGAATCTGCCTGGCCATGGTATTTTCTCGAACCTTATCCACATAGCCGGGAAAAAGCAGGGCACACTCCCC